>ENA-OQCS01000075-OQCS01000075.1-human-gut-metagenome-genome-assembly--contig:-NODE-75-length-43575-cov-3.057770_pt1 | contig 43575 bp, 62 predicted proteins | sample MGYA00242757_ERZ504575 | MGnify/ENA primary metagenome ERZ504575 (study PRJEB26092, sample SAMD00036297) | human gut metagenome | host: Homo sapiens | study: EMG produced TPA metagenomics assembly of... | reverse complement strand
ATAACATAAGCATACCTTTCAGGTGGCTTGGTGGGGGAAAAGCGAGGGAAACAAATCTTGGCGGAAATGTATTTCGCTTTTTCTTTTTGTCAGCTGAATTATCCTTTCAATTCAAGTATAACAAAAACGCCCCAAAATACTTTGGAGCGAATTTTAAGCTGCCTAGCACATTACCCTATGTAATCTTATAGCGTATCTAGACCCTAACTATTTTTATATAGTCACTTTAATTGGCCCCTTCTTTTATTGTGCTTCCCGCAACATATCCTGTTGTCCATGCGATTTGTAGATTGTATCCACCTGTTTGTGCATCCAAATCTAAAACTTCTCCAACAAATTTTAAACCTTTAATTTTCTTAGTCTCCATTGTCTGAGGTTGAATTTGATTGGTCTTGATTCCACCCACTGTAATCATAGCTTGATCAAAACCTGCAAAATTTGCGATTTCAAAACTTAAGCACTTTAATAATTCACTAATACTTCTTCTTTGTGCTTTTGTGGTTTCATTGGCTTTTAAAGAATCATCAATATATAATCGATTCATAACATATTGAACCAATCGCTTAGGAATCATTGTTTCTAAAATATGGCTCAATTTTTTATTCGAAGAATGATTCATTCGTTCCAACAAAAGCATGTCTACTTCATCGATTGATTTATCACAAATTAAATCTAAAATAATTCGTTCGGGTTTTGAATTTATGACATAGCTTGACATGGCCAAAATTGCAGGTCCACTTAAACCTTCATGGGTAAATAAAATATCACCACGTTCTTTATAAAGAACTTTTTTACCTTTCTTTATTTGAATTCCAACATTAGACAATGAAAGTCCAGCCAAATCAAAGTCTTCCTTAGTGCGTAAAGCGACTAATCCAGGATACAAATCACTTACTTTAATATCCAAATTTTGAGCCCATTTATATCCATCTCCACTACTTCCTGTGGATACAAATGATTTTCCTCCCGTTGCGACAATGACTACATCAAATGAATATGTTCCTTTATCCGTTTTGATTCCAACAACTCGATCCTCTTCAACCAATAAATCTGTACAAGCCTCATCCATATGTAGGATGACATTATTTTTGCGTAATAAATCTACAAACAGTAAAACAACGTCTTGACTTGAGTTTGAACCTGGAAACATACGTCCATGATCTTCTTCAATTGTAGGTAGTCCATGGGATTTTAAAAACTGAATCATATCCAAATTCGAAAATTGTGAAAAAGAACTATACAAGAATTTTTCATTGTGTACAACATGCTTAAAAAATTCATCTTTTGAACAATTGTTTGTCACATTACAACGCCCATGACCTGTGAGTTGTAATTTCTTACCCAATTGTTTATTCTTTTCAAACAATTCAACTTGATGCCCTTCTAAACTTGCCGTATAGGCAGCCATCAATCCGGATGGACCGCCTCCAATTACGCATACTTTTAGCATAGAATCCCACTTTCTTCTAGATAAATAGCTAAGCCATCATGATCATTATCCTGTTTTGTGATGGCATTAGCACAAGCTTTTGTATCATCCGTACCATTGATCATACAAACACCACAACCCGCTACTTTTAACATGTCATTATCATTGGATGTATCTCCAAAGGCCATGACATCCTTTATATCTAAATCATTGAGTTCACATATTTTTTTAAGTCCATACCCCTTATTGATTCTTTTATCACAAAATTCAAGTAGTGTGGATTGTGTTTTAAAACCATGATAATAAGGATTTGGATGTTCTTTTACCCAAGTTTCTGCCTTAGGCATATCCTCTTCTTTCATACGAAACATGATTTTTGCATTTTCATGTGCATAGAAATCTTCTAATTTCACAACTTCCAATTCTTTATGCGATGTCGAAGCCGAATGAATCATCCAATCATCAATATGAACACAACGAATCTTTCCATCCCAATATATCATTGGATTACATTTGACAACTTTCATGATTTCCATGGTTTCTTTTAGCCATTCCTTTTTCATCATGAAATAGCTGTAGAATTTTTGATGCACTCCATCCCAAGTTCTGCGCCATTCATCCCTACCACAAAGTCAAAGTCAAAAGGTAAATCCCAATACTCTTTATTGCGCTTTAATTCATCTGCCGGACGACCAGATGCAATGCCAAAATAAATTCCTTTTTCATGAAGTTGAATTAAATTTTTCTTCGTTCTAGGTGTCAATTCTTTCTTTTCATTCACTAATGTCGCATCAATGTCACAAATCACTAATTTTGTCGTCACTTTAAATCCTCCAATTCATAAGTAAATCCTTCGCCATCGACTTCATGAACACTATTCACGATAATAAACGCTCTTGGATCCACCTTCATGATTTCATGTTCTAAATTCGAATACATTTTTTGTGGAATAACAATCATCAATACAGGTTTGGATTCGTTTGTATATCCACCCTTACCTTCTAAAACAGTAACTCCACGTTTCATGTTGTCTAGTACATGATTTTTAATTTCAACCCATTGGTCCGAAATTACCATACAGTTAATAGCTGTACTTGAACCAATCAAAATTGTTTTATCAATCGCAAAACCAGATGTGAATACAGATAAAACTCCAATCAAAGCTGGTTCTACACCATATGTAGACATTCCCAATAATACAGTTAAAGCATCAATGATCATTACAGAATTTCCAGAAGAAATATGCGTAAATTTATGAATCAATAATGCAGGAATATCCATTCCTCCTGTACTTGCGTTTACTCTAAAACAAAGTCCTAAGCCAATACCTGAAATCAACCCACAATAAATACTTGCCAACATGGGTTGCATCACAAATGTATCTTTTGGAAATAAAGTTGTCACATACGTCAACAAAGAAACGAAAAACGAATAACTAAATGTTGAAATTAATGATTTCAATGCGAATGCCTTTCCTAAAAAAACGGCTCCCACAATATAAAGTCCAATCATCAATATGTTGATCAACCATACCGATGGAATAAATGGCAACAACGGTTTTAATGCCACTGCCACACCGGCTACGCTCCAGTTAATGTATTATTTGGTAAAACAAAAAAAGCAACGGATACTGCCACCATAAAATTTCCCAATAATACAACCAATACATCTTTTACATAATTTGTTTTTTTCATATAAACCTCCCCAAACGCCATCTTTATTCTATCAAAAAAGAAGGCTTTATGAAACAAAAGAAAAAGCTGGGTATCCAGCTTATCTTTACAACATTTCTTTTGCGGTTTGTGTAATCAAATCAAACAGTTCAATCACTTCAGGTTGTCTTTCATAACCAATCTTTTCAAACAATTCATCTACAATTTTTAAAATCTTTTCATGTTGTTTCTTATAGATTTTAATCATCGAATCATTTAATGAAACATAGATTTTTCGATTGTCGTCCTCACTACGAATACGTGTAATCAATTGCTTTTTTTCCATACTTGTAAGCGTACGATTCATCTGCGATTTTTGCATGCGCATATAGTTGCATAAATCCGTTGCGGTTACATTTAAATCTTGATTTTGATATAAATAACGACAAATCATCGACTCATTGTAAGGAAGATCTGGAGTGATTCTTTCATTATTGATAACAGTTGTCATTTGAAGCCATGCTTCTAATACTTGTTCATTCTTTTTCATAGTTTTATTCTAGCACAGAAATTGTGTATTTCGCATCATAATTTTGATTCACACAAATCGTTACCTTTTTATTCTTTAAATCATATACACAAGACCATTGCGTCTTTGATATTTTTCCCTGTTTGTTTTTATGCGCTTCTTGCGAACAATCGGATAAAAGTTGCATAGCCTCATGTTTGGATAGTTTTCCATTTGTGGAACTTAATTTTTCATCAATAATTTGGTAGCGGTCTTGGCCAAAATTAAATTCTGCATCAGGTTGAGTCAATAAGAAATTTGTAGCACACTGATAATTCTTGTCTGGATATACAACCTTCATTTCATCATCCACATATTCTACAACAACACTCTTTCCAGAAGCATCACAAATTTGGAAGTGATAACAACTATTCGCACTTGAATGCATGTCATAAGATGATAATAATTCTAATGCTTCATCCACATTTTTAGCCTTATCAAGCATTAAACGAATCGCTGTTGTTGTTGTGATATCCACCTTTTTTGTATTCTGATTTGTTGGTTTTGTATCAATCAACAATACACCAACCGCTAATCCTTTTTCATTCATTCCATCTAGTGGTGCATAAGGGGCTGCCAAAGTTACTAATGAATCTTTTAATGTATCTGGTAAATGTTTTTCATTATACCCAACAAACCTAAATTCACCATGGATACAGAGGCATATCCATTTTTAGGTTTCGTCTTAACTAATACACTTGGCGAATAATCCATATCAAAGTTACGACCAAACAAATATCCTGAATCTTTATTTTGTGCAATAAATGTAGAACAACCTAAATCCGGAATATTTATGCTTAATGGTAATCCCTTCATGACGTGATTCACCACAAATTCGACAAGCTCTTTATCATTGCTTGCGCCTTTTTCTAAAAACTCATCCAATCCATAATCCGCACTATAATCCATTATATACATTGGATAAGCATCTACTTTTTTAATGATTTTAATGAGCTATATTCCTTGTGAAACAGACAAACAATTCCTATTCCACAAATCAATAATAAACATAATATAGTAATTCCTATTTTCTTTAATACTTTCATACATACTCCTTTAGTTCATTTTGTGAACTATTAAAGTATACAATATTAGTTTACATTGTCAACTATAAAAATAGAGATGAAACTAATCATCTCTACGTCCTAATAATCGCAAAATGTATAAGAAGATATTCAAGAAATCTAAATATAGCTGTAAAGCCATATAAATCGATACCTTTTCATCTTCATAGCCATTCAACATATAATTCATTTTTGTATGTCCCAAGCTGTAAGTCCAGTAAATAATAAGAGTCCAATCACGCTCCATAAGCTACATCCATGCCAACTCTAAATAGCATGAAGAAAAATTGACTAAAGATCATCGCAATCAAACCAATCAAACAAATGTTTCCCACTTTACTAAGATCCATTTTAGTCGTCTTTCCAATAATGGCTAAACATGCAAAGTAGATAGCGCTAATGCCAAAGGCAGCTGCAATCTGTCCAGCACTATATACATAAGCCAATGATGTCATATTGATTCCCATTGTAAGTGAATACACAATAAACATCGTCTTCATTGTGGAAGCGGGTGTATTACGTGATAATTGACGTCCCATTGAAATCGTTAACGAAATTTGTACTATGAATAATAATAGTGAAATCATGGGAATTTGAATAATAAGCATGAATATACCAGAAGCATACAACAAGGCCGAAGTGATTGCCGTAATTCCAAGGCCTACCATCATCCAACTGTATACTTTATATAATGAATTTGTGCTAACTGAATTTGAATAATTGTTTGTATACATAAATAAATTTACCTCCTATTTTTAGAGTATTTTATGTTTTTACATATACATTACAATGTACAACTTAATCAAATTGACTATTATATCCATCGATCTTGCAATAAAAAGTCTTGTAGATGCACAATTTTGATTCCCTCATCATTTCCAACATCTAAATCATTTAACGTTACTACATACTTAGGATAATTATCTTGAATATCCTTCAAATTCGAAGTTTCACGATCTGAATTTTCGGGTAATTGAACACAGACTTGTACATAGATTTTTTCATCTCTTATAATAGCGACAAAATCGATTTCCTTTGTACCTAACTTTCCAACATAAACATCATAGCCTCGTCTTTTTAGTTCTAAATACACAATATTTTCCATTACAGCATCTAACATATTTCGATTATATCCAAACAAAGCATATTTCAATGAAATATCTGCCAAATAATATTTTTCTTGTGTTTTCAAAATATTTTTACCCTGCAAATCATATCGTCTACATGGATAAATAATAAAGGCTTGTTCTAACCATCTTAAATAATTATATATACTTTCATTTGAGAGTTGTCGATTCTCACTCTTTAAGAATTTAGAAATTGAATTGGCCGAGAATGTCTTACCTGTATTTTCAACCACATATTTTACAACACGATCAAACAATTCTTGTTTATGAATACGATGACGACTTACAATATCTCTAGAAACAACAGTATAATATATGCCTTTCACAATTTGATATGCCGTATTTGATTCATACTCATTTAATGCAACAACAGGAAAACCGCCAAAGCGTATATACTCATTCAACAACTCTCTTCTTGATAATTGACTCTTAGATTTGAATTGCAAATACTCCCTAAATGACAATGTATATACAGGTATTTGTACATATCTTCCAGTTAGATAAGTTGAGATCTCACTCGACATTAATTTTGAATTTGAGCCAGTCACATAAATATCGAAATTTCCTTTTTCCAACAAAGAATTTACTACCTTTTCCCATCCTGATATTTCTTGAATCTCATCCAAAATCAAATATGAATATTCATTATCTTTTGATTCACAAACTAGTTCATCATACATTTCTTTAGCCGTAATATTCTGCGCTATATCCATATCTGTATATCTTTTACAGATAATACATTTTTTCTCAATTCCAGAAGCTAGCAATTTTTCTTTCAACATCTCAAAGATAGTTGATTTTCCACAACGCCTTACACCAGATAAGATTTTCACTAATGGTTGACCAATGAATGGAGCTATTCCTTCTATATAATCATATCTATTAATAATCACAATATCACCTTCTTTATTCTAAGTATACCAAATAAAGTATACAGTTTTAAACATTTTTTAAAATATAGCCTGTAAAACTTTTGGTTTATGAATACTTTTTCAAGTTAAAAAGAGAATGTATTTCTACACTCTCTTACTTAACATCCAATTCAATAGCTCATCCATCGTATCACTGACGTATTTGCCATTCTTTTTTCTTTGTTTCACACACTCTGTCAACAAGTATTCAATTTGTCCATTAACACTGCGAAAATCATCTTCTGCCCATGAAGCGATTTGATCATACAATTTTTTTGAAAGACGCAAAGGAATCTGTTTCTTTTCCATTAATACAAACTGCCAGAATTTACAACTGGCTGCGCATCATGGTTTCCACAAAGTACGACTAACAAGTTAGAAACCATAGCCGCTTTCCTTTCTTCATCCAATTCTACAACCCCATTTTCATTTAAACGATCCAATGCCATTTCAACCATGCCAACAGCTCCATCCACAATCATCTTACGCGCATCAATAATGGCACTTGCCTGTTGTCTTTGAAGCATAACGGCTGCAATTTCTGGTGCATACGCCAAATATGTAATTCTTGCCTCAATGATTTCTAAACCAGCATCTTTTACTTTACATTGAATTTCATCACGAATTCTAGAAGCAACCACTTCACTTGAACCTCTAAGACTTCCCTCATCGGCAATACCATCTCCTGTTGTATCTACATTTTCAGCGACATCATAAGGATAAATACGGACAATATTTCTTAATGCACTATCGCATTGTAAAGAAAGATATTCCTTATAGTTATCTACATTAAATACAGCCTTAGCGGTATCTGTAACACGCCACATCACGGCAATTCCAATCTCAACAGGATTTCCTAGACAATCATTGATTTTTTGGCGATTGTTGTTTAAAGTCATGATTTTCAAAGATACTTTTTTCGAAGCCATTTCTACCGTGCCATTATTTTGCGTTTGAAAAATACTCTTCTTAGACCCATCATCCACATCTCCACTTTGATTCAGTTTTGTCTTTGCGGCAGGATTGACAGCCTGACAAAAAGGATTGACATAATAGAATCCAGCATCCTTTAAAGTCCCTACATATTTACCAAACAATGTTAAAACCAAGGCTTCTTGTGGCTTTAATACTTTTAAACCAAGAAACGGAATCCAACCAATACATAGCCATACAACACCAATAATAAAGAGTGGCCAAATCACTGCAGCTCCTACTATTGTCATCAACACTGCTGCAAGATATAAAATAATCCATAATATCATCATGGCCATGCCATTCTTTTTGTTGCTTAAAACTTTTTCTGTCATATAAGCACCTCCACTATCTAAATGATATCATTTTGATATCTATTGTCAACAAAAAAAATGGGAAATAAAATCCCATCCTTAAAATTATAGACTCTTGTGTAAAGTTTCAAGAACTGTCTTAAGATCATTGACACCCATTTGACCTGGAGCACTCGCTTTTTTAGCAGCACCAAATGTCAAACAAGAACCAAATACTTCACCAGCTAAACGAGAAATTACTCCAGTTGCTGCCATAGACATTGTGATGATTGGACGATTAGCATGTTCTTCAGCCATTTCATTTGTAGCAGACAATAATGTCAATACATCCTTTTTGGATTGAGGCATAACTGCAATCTTAGGAATGTCTGCACCTTTTTCTTGCATAGCACACAAACGAGAAATGATTTCTTCTTTTGATGGTGTTTTAAAGAAGTCGTGGTTCGACATGATTACTTTTACTCCATTTTCATGAGCTGTCGTTACAATCGTTTCAACTTCTTTATCCCCTGTATATAATTCAGCATCAACTGCATCTACATATCCACTTTTGGCAACTGCACAATTTAATTCTACATAATATTCAGTAGATACTTCTAATTCTCCACCTTCTTTTTTAGAACGGAAAGTAGCCAATACTGGAGTTTCTTTAAACACTTCACGTAATTCTTTAGCCATTTCTACTACAGATGCAGTATTTTCAACTTGTTCAAACCAGTCCATACGCCATTCAATAATATCAGCTGGTGTATCAAGAATGATTTTCGCTTGTTCTAAAACATCTTCGTTAGTTTTTCCACAAATAGGAACACAAATCTTTGGTACGCCTGCACCAAATTCAACATTTTTCATTGTTACTGTATTCATTTTTTTATTCTCCTTTATTCATATTTTTTGTATACACATCAAACAATTCGTCACCAACTTGTTGTCTGATTTCTTCATAAACCGAACTTAAACGGTTTCTCATTTCATTTAATACTTCTTGTGATAAATCAATCTCTTGTGTACCACTCTCTTTAATAATGCTTAAGCGATCCGACACACGTTTATCACATTGTTCACGCGAATAATCACGCGCATTTTTTGCTGCTTGATCCACGATTTTTTTATCTTTAGTTGATAAACGATTATAAAAATCTTCATTTACAATCATCGAAAGCAAATGTGGTAAATGATTGGTCTTCACAACATAATCCTGTTGCTCATAGATTTTCCCAGATACAATGACTTCATAAGGATTTTCTTGCGCATCAATCGTTCCTTGCTGCAAGCCAATGTATACCTCACTAAATGCCATTGGCGTAGGATTGGCTCCAATGGATTGCCAGAAAGCTAAGTGATATTTATTTTCCATTGTACGAATCTTTTGACCTTTAAAATCATCTAAAGACTCAATCTTTTTATTTGTCGTCATGACGCGGAAATTTTGATCACTCATCGCAAGCAATCTTACACTATGTTCCAAATATACTTGATTGATTAAATTCATAAATTCTTCATCATCTAAAGTACTTCTTAAATCTTCAATATTTGTATAAGCCATAGGCAAGTCAAAGATGGCTAGTTTTGGGATAAAGTTAGCTTGGGGAGCCGTATTTTGAACCACAAATGGGATATCACCATTCATACAACTTTCAACCAGTTCTCTATCCCCACCAACAGTACCATTATGATAAGCTTTGATTTGAATTTGCCCATTCGATAATCGCTCTACTTCTTCAACAAACTTATTTGTGAAAATACCTGTTACTGTATCAGGCGGTGAATCATTGGCAATGATCCAAGGAAAAGATTTACTAGCCTTTGCTGGATCATCTTCTTTAGTTACACAGGCCGTTAATGAAAAGGCAGTTATCATCGAAATTAAAACGGAAACTATTTTTTTCATACATACCTCCTATGCCACGAATGCCAAAGAAATTTGTGGAATAAATGTAATCAACAATAAAGCGATAAAGAAGAAACCAATTAATGGCAACGCTTTTTTCGCAATATTCATGACAGGAATATCCACTAAAGAACTGGCTACAAATAAGTTGATTCCGATTGGTGGTGTCACAAAACCAATAGCTAAGTTCACAACCATAATAATTCCAAAGTGTACCGCATCTACACCAACACTTTGAGCAATTGGAAGTAGAATCGGTGTCAAAATCAAGATGGCTGGACTTGTATCCATTACCATACCTACAATCAACAATAAGATATTGATCACAATCAATACAGCTACTTTTCCATGAATCGTATTCAAAATAAAGTTTGCTGCTATATCTGGAATTTGAAGTAGTGTAATAATTCTTGAAAAGGCAACGGCCGAGGCAAGAATAAATAAGATTGGTGCAAATGTTTTGATGGATTCTACAAATACGTCATATAAGTCTTTTACACGTAAAGATTTATAGATAAACATCGAAATAAATAAAGCGTAGAAAACCGAAATTACAGCCGCTTCTGTAGGACTTGCCACACCTGAATAGATACATCCCAAAATGATTACGGGTGTTAAAAGAGCCCAAAAGCTTTCAAAGAAAACTTTTTTTAAAACCTTTATTATGAAGCGCATTTACTTCTTCATTGATCTTATCTTTATCTTCACCATGTTTTTTACAATAGTAAAATGCATAAATCATCAATAGTGCAGCAATCAATAAGCCTGGAACAATACCAGCCATAAACATCTTTCCTACACTTGTACCACTTGCCATACCATATAAGATAAATGGAATACTTGGAGGAATGATTACGCCTAGACCACCGGCAACCGCAACAATAGCTGTGACAAACGTCTTGTCATAACCTAATTTTACAAGTAAAGGAATGGTCATACTTCCTACCGCTGCAACCGTTGCAGGGGCACTTCCTGAAATTGCACCATAGAATAAACACGTAATAATCACCGCACATGGCATTCCGGCTGTCTTTTTCCAATAAAGAAAGAAAACACATCAAATAATTTTTTACTAACGCCACCTTTTGCCATTAAGATACCAGAAAGCACAAACATAGGTATGGCAAGCAATGGAAAGGAATCGATTCCTCCAAACATAGCACGAATAATGTATTCTGGTGAAATGGTAAAATTTGGATCAAATAGGGACGGAGCCAAAGAAACGATACTAAGGGTAGACGATATAGGAACGGACAATAATAGAAGCCCAATAAATAATATAAATACAACGATGGCTAACATTATCTTCCCTCCCTTGGATCTTGATCAATGATTTTTCATGATTCAACATACGTTTTACATTATCTAGCTCATATATAATTTGTTGGAAAGAGCGTATTGTAGCCAATACAAAACCAACAAAGGCGCACATTGAACGTATGGCATTGGAAGTTGTAAAGCAGGGCTTGTCTGTTTTGAGGCAATTGATTGCATCAATTTATATCCATGAATACTCAAATAAAAGAAGAGTACAAACAACAATATATTTAAGAATAATTGTGCAAATACATAAGCTTTTTTAGGAAACATATTGATGACTTGATCAACCTTAATGGAAATCCATCTTTTAATGCAGTAGCTAATACTGATAAAGCAAGACCAGATAAACATATATCTCGTTAGTTCTTCTGACCAGCTCAGTGAAAAATTCAGTATATAGCGACAGAAAACCTGAACTCCCATAATGCATGCCATTGACACAAGCAATATAATAAGTAGAATTTCTTCTAACTTGTCATCGAGCAATTTTATAACTTTCAATTTATCACTTCCTTTTTTTCATTATTTTAGCAAAAATACGGTACTTTTGTACCGCATTTTATTCATAATTAATCTTGCGCAACTAAATTTTTGTAACGTAAGTTCACGTACAATCCAAGTAATACACCAACAGCGGTTAACACAATATTCATAGTCATAACGCCACTTGGTGTCATGTTACCTGCAGCTGTTAAGATTGTGTAGTTACATAAACTTGAAGCAATCATAACCAATGCAGTCACTGTACCTTTGATTTTAGGGAAGATCATATTACATACGGATGTAGCAATCTGCAGTAATCCACCAGCACCAGCCCATCCAATTACGAATGCACCGATTGTACACATTGTTTGACTTGGAGCCACCAATACAACAATTAACATTGCCAAACAAATAGCTGGATAAGCCAAGATAAAACGAACATCTTTAATCTTACGAGTTAAGAATGAAGTTACGACTAAAGCAATCAAAGTTCCCATTGAATAGTATGTTTGCATAGCACTAGGATCTGCCCATCCAGCAACGTCTTTCGCAAGTTTTGAGCACAGTTTAACCATAATTGGAATGTTCCTGTACATGTAAATCCAATTAAAATCATTGCGATAGATTCAATTGAGAAGTGTGTTTCTTTCATGCTGGCAATTAAGCCTTGTTTCTTTTCGCCATTTGCTGAATCTGTATCTGGCATTGGACAGAATAGAATCAATGCTGCAAGTACTACATAGGCAATTCCACATACCCAGAATAAGTGGTTGTAACTAGTTGCTCCTGTAGCTGTTGTACTTACGGCAACGCCTAAGAAGAATGGCAAGAACATCTGGCTAACTGAAATGAAGAATTTGATTCCCATTGTCGCAACACCAGGTGCATCACTAATTGCTTCTGCAACGGCAGGATAGATTCCTGTATCCAAGAATGAGTTTGCGATACCACCAACAATGGCACATACATAGGCAATTGTATATCCTCCGTTTACTCCTGCATTAAATGCGAAGACTAAACCGATCATATATACGGCATAACTCAATCCACCAATAAACATAGAAATTTTACGTCCTAATTTATCAGATAATGGACCCGCAAAAGGAAGGGCGACTAAACGTCCAAGTCCTAATGCAGCTGAAATTTTTGTGATTGACATTGGGTCACATCCCCAACTAGTCGCAAGTGATTCTTTAATCACAGCTTGTCCAAGTACTGAACATCCAACTCCATGAATAAAGTAGTTCAAGTACATAATAAGGACAGAAGGTAAATACTTTTTATCTTTCATGTTCTCTTTCCTCTATAATAATCTCTTAATTAAAAATCAAATCCCATTACTTTTTTAATGTGATCTACAGGCATTTCTTTTCCAGTCCACAATTCAAATGCTGCAGCACCTTGGTAAAGCATCATTGGGAAACCATTTAATGTTTTACATCCAACACTTTCTGCCATTTCCAACAATTTAGTTTTTGCTGGGGCATACACTGTATCTGTTACAATTAAGTCTTCACGTAAGAATGAAGTGTCTGGCAACCAAGTTTGTCCTTCTAAAGGTTTCATACCCATACCAGTCGCATTTGTTAAGATATAGCTATCTTCGATTTCTTTACGCAATGCTTCTTTATCATCTAAATCAAACAATTTAGCTTTACAATTTGTGTTTTTGTTGATTTTTTCAACAGTTTCTTCAGCATTTGCCCAGAATTTATCTTTACGGTTGAAGATTGAAAGTTCGGCAACACCATCTAATGCAGCTTGGATTTCAATAGCTGTAGCAGCTCCACCAGCTCCGGCAATTGTCATTTTCTTACCGATTGCATCGATTCCTGCATCTTTTAAACCTTTCATGTATCCAACACCATCTGTGATTGTTCCTGTTAATACACCATTGTCATTTACAACTGTATTTACAGCTCCACACATTTCAGCTGCTGGAGTCAATTTGTCTAAGTATTTTCCAATCACAGTCTTGTTAGGCATAGATACGTTCCATCCACGAACCTTCATAGCTCTAAATCCTTTTACTGTATCTTCCAAAGTGTCATTATCTACTTCAAATGCAAGGTAAGCATAGTCTAAACCTAATTTAGCGAATGCTTCATTGTGCATCTTTGGTGATGATGAATGGCGAATAGGGTATGCGATCAACCAATTAATTCTGTGTGTCCTGTAATTCTTTCACTCATGTTCTTTTCCTCCTAAAGTAATTTTATTCTAAGTATCCCTTTGTTTTTAATGTGTTTAAAATATTACGTCCTTCAGCCGTACCATCAATAATACGACGAGCACGAACACTATCACCAATATTAACGATTTCTACATCTTTATCTTCAAATGCATCTGTTAAATCTTTCATCAATGGTGAATAGCTACGCATTCCTAAACAAACGAATCCATAATCAAAGTCTAATTGTTCGTTTTGATCATTGCGTTTTACAATAAAGTGATCTGGATGAACTTCCTGTAAAGCAGTTGATGTTAAGATATTTACATGATTCTTTTCTAACAATGCATATGTACCTACTTTAGTAACGATATCTAAATCTTTACCAACAACTGGAAGCATTTCTACGATAGAAACCTCAGCCTTACGATTTGAGAAGAATTCAACTACATCAAGACCTACAGCTCCACCACCAACAACAACGACTTTTTTACCTTCCATATCCATTGGATAGTTATCAATATTGTTGATCATACCTAAGATTCCTTTAACGCTGCTTTGTGGACGATCAATGTTTTCACGCAATCCAGTAATTGGAGGTAATAAAGGAGTTGATCCTGTTGCATTGACAATTACATCTGGTTTTAAAGCTTCTACAAATGGAATTGTAGCTTCTGTATTTGTGAATGTGATTAAGTTTTTCAATTTACTAGCACGACGAATCAAATAGTCTGGGAAATCTCTTAAACGTTTCTTTTCAGGAATTTTAGAAATTTCAACACTCAATCCCCCTAAGTGATCTTCTTTTTCAATCAAGAATGTCATGCATCCAACTTCAGCAGCAGTACATGCTGCTTCAAGACCTGCAGTACCTCCACCAATCACAACAACGTTGCATGGTTTCTTTACTTTTTGGTTCTTATAAGCTTCACCCTCATTTACACTCGGATTGATTGTACAACGAATTGGACGGTTTAAGCCAATACGGTGACCACTACATCCAATGTTACAAGAAATACATTTACGAATTTCGTCTAAACGTCCTTCTTTCACTTTTAATGGCCATTGAGGATCCGCTACAAATTGACGTCCTAAACCAATGAAGTCTGCTTGATTTGATTCAATAATTTCATTTGCGACTTTTGGATCACGAATATTACCTACTGTAATAACTGGCTTATTAAATTTTTCTTTAACTGCAGTCGCTAAGTAAGTTCTCCAACCATCTTTTAAATAATTGGCATCAATTTGGTATTGAATAGAATCTACAAGTCCACAAGATACATCAATAATATCGGCTTCTTCTTGGAAATATTCTAACAATTTTAATGTATCTTCCAATGTGTTTCCACCTGGTAAGAATTCATCTGCACTAATACGAATCAAGATTGGAAAGAAAGGTCCAACCGCTTCACGTACAGCCTTTAAAATCATTGACGCAAAACGCGCACGGTTTTCATAACTTCCACCAAATTCATCCGTTCTATTATTCGTTAATGGTGATAAGAACTGACTAATTAAATAAGAGTGTCCACAGTGGATTTCAACAGCATCAAATCCAGCAATCTGCGCACGCTTAGCCGCTTTTGCATAGCTTTCAACGATCGAATTGATTTCTTCTACAGTTAATGGACGAGGTGTAGCTCCACCTTTTTTATTTGGTAAATTACTTGCAGATACAGGCTGCATGTTGATTCTTTCAGCTACAGCACTTGCACCAGCATGATTTAACTGAACCGCAATTTTAGTATCGTGTTTGTGGATTGTTTCAGTTAATTTGAACATTCTAGGAATGTAGCTATCTAAATCCAAACGCAACTGTGTTGTTCCATTTGATCCTGCTGGATAGTCAACACACGCGTTTTCAACAATGATAAGACCAGCTCCACCTTGTGCTCTTTGTTCATAATAATCAAATGTGCAAAAAACTCATTTTCTCCTGTGTTTTCTGCGAAGTTTGTTCCCATCGGAGTCATAACGATACGGTTTGGAATTGTACATCTTCTGACTTCTAATGGTTGAAACAATGAATTAAACTTTGCCATTTTTTCCTCCTAAATGTTAACTTATTCACAAGACAATCCTATTATAATTATTTAAATCTATTGAAACAATTATGTTTTATCTATTTATTTATAGATTTTATCTATAGATTATTTTATAATCAAAGCAGGAGGACACCATGAATCTTAACCATTTATATTACTTTAAAGTACTTGCAGAAACCGAACACTATACGCAAGCCGCCAATATGTTAAATATTACCCAACCTTCCCTATCGCATGCCATCTCGCAATTAGAAGATGAATTAAATTGTTATTTATTTGAAAAACAAGGAAGAAACATTCGTTTAACAAGATATGGAAAAATCTTCTATGAATATGTCACAAAGGGATTAAGCGAAATCGAACTGGGTCAAAAAAAGATTGATGCCATCACTTCCCCTAATCAAGGATGGATCAACCTAGCTTTTATTTATACACTTGGATATCGTTATGTTCCGCATTTAATTCAACATTTCCATTTTGATAAAAACAATAGTAAAATTAAATTCACTTTAAAACAAGGAAGCACAAGTGCACTACTTGATGGATTAGAAGAAGAAAAGTATGATTTAGTTCTTTGTTCCTATCAAGAAAATCGAAACAATATCAACTTCGTTCCTATCACAACTGAAGAATTGGTCGTTGTCGTATCGAAATTAAATCCATTGGCATTAAAAAATGAAATTGATTTGCAGGAACTACAGAACGAATATTTTATTTATTATAGTAAACAAAGTGGATTAAGACCATTGATTGATGATTTATTTCATTCCAACAATATTGAACCCAACATCATGTTTGAAGTTGAAGAAGACAGTGCCATCCTTGGTTTAGTTGACATTAACTATGGTGTAGCTGTTGTACCCAACATTCCCATGATTGATCATTTTCATTTAAAGAAGTTAAAAATCAAGAACCCACAAAAGAAACGTATTATTTATATGGCTACAGTAAAAAATAGATATGCACCTCCGGCTGTACATTCATTTTGTAACTTCATTATTCAAAACTCGAATATAGATTAAAAGAAGAAATCTGAAATTGATTTCTTCTTTTGTCTAATAAGTTTTCATATTGAATATAGTTTCTTAAGAAAGTAACATGCACATAAGTATACCAGGTCAACTCATTGAAACAATATGGATTTTTTCTTTTCTTTAATATAACATCAATCCAAACACATCTGTCTTCATGTTATCGAAGCCTCCTTTTAACTCTATCATTTCCTTTTTAACTTTGGTAACGTTAAAAGTGAAGTTTTTGCGTTAAATCATTTCAGGCATAATAAAAGGCAAAAAACGTCAACAATTTCAGGTTTATGAAGTACGCTTTTGCCATAAATATTATATTAAATCAAGAAAAAACTTGAATTTCTTCTTTTAGTCCAATAATAAATTTTCATATTGAATATGATTTCTTAAAAAAGTAATGCCTGCTAAAGCAAGTGCAACTTGATCTCGAGCCTTTGGATGTAGAGATGACTCCGGATTACGTCAGCTGCGCAATCCGCAAGGATTCCGGTGACGATCCTGATGATACTAACGGTGTACTGGTTTATGCCAGAGCCGAAAGGACTGATGGCAGCGGTATTGAGCTGGATGGCGGCGTAGGCGTAGGCAGGGTGACTAAGCCAGGTCTGGCATGTGCTGTCGGCGGACCGGCAATTAATCCCACGCCGCGCAGAATGATTACGCAGGAGGTTGGCAAGGCTATGGAGACTGCCGGTTATAACGGCGGCATGAAGCTGACGATTTCTATTCCCGCAGGTGTAGAAATTGCCAAGAAAACCTTCAACCCCCGTCTTGGTATTATCGGCGGTCTGTCGGTTTTAGGAACCAGTGGCATTGTTGAGCCGATGAGTGAAAAGGCACTGATTGAAACGATGTATGTGGAAATCAGAGCGCAGAAGGCACGCGGCAATAAAAATCTGTTGGTGTTCTTCGGTAACTACGGCGAGGATTTTACCCGCGATGAAATGAAGCTTGACCTTGAAGGTCATGTTACCTGCAGTAACTTTGTGGGTGAGCTTTTGGATTATGCTGTTTACTGCGGCTTTGAAACCTTGCTGCTTATCGGCCATTCCGGTAAGCTGGTGAAGGTGGCGCAGGGCGTAATGAATACACATTCCAAGTATGCGGACTGCCGCACGGAGCTGTTTGCTCTGGAGGCGATGTTCCACGGAGCTTCGGTGGAAGTAGGACGTGAGATTTACGGCTGCCTTACTACCGATGAAGTGACTAAGGTTCTGAAACGGGAGCAAATTTTTGAGCCTGTAATGGACAAGGTTACGGAAAAAATTGATTTTTACATGCAGCATAGAGTGCATGGCAAAATAAAAACGGCTGCTTTGATGTTTTCCAATGTTTATGGCATTTTGGGCAAGACCAAGTACGCAGACGAATTAATCCAGCTACATAAGCAAAAGGAGTATGAGAGAATGAGAGGCAAACTTTATAGTGTTGGTATCGGTCCCGGAGACCCGGAATTAATGACCCTGAAGCTGTACGCCTGTTGAAGGAATGTGACGTTGTTGCATTGCCTAAGGGAGATACCGACGTAATGACGGCTAAGGAAATCGTTAATCACGTAGTAGATCTTGATGCAAAACCCCAGCTGATTGTTTATATGCCTATGACTAAGGATATGGCAGCAATGGACAAAGCACACCGCGAGGGTGCCGATGCTATTGAAAAGCTGCTTGATGAAGGCAAAAACGTTGTATTCATCACTCTTGGCTGTCCTACCGTATATGCAACCTGCATTTACGTTCATAAGCTGGTGCTGAAGGATGGCTATGATGCAGAGCTGGTTGCGGGCGTAACCTCTATCTGCGCTGTTGCAGCTAAGCTGAACACTTCCCTGTGCGAAAGAGCGGAACCGCTGATTGTTCTGCCCGGCAGCTACAAACAGTCCGCAGCATTCCTAGATGGCCCTGGCAACAAGGTGCTGATGAAATCTGCAAGCGAAATCGGCCGTGTAGTTGACGAGCTGCGCGAGCGTAAGCTCATTAAAAATTCCGGTATGGTTGAAAGATGCGGCCTGCCGGGTGAAAAAATCTATCGTAACCTTGAAGAAGTAGATCCTAAGAGCAGCTATTTCTCTGTAATATTGGTTAAAGAAAAGGAGTTTGATGAATAATGATCTATTTTATTGGTGCTGGTCCCGGTGCAGCTGATTTAATTACTGTAAAAGGTAAAGAGCTTTTGGAAAAGGCTGACCTGGTTATTTACGCAGGCTCCCTTGTTAACCCGGAATTGCTGAAATACTGCAAACCGGAATGTACTATTATGAACAGCGCAACCATGACCTTGGAAGAGGTTATTGCTGCTATGGTTCCCGCAGCTCAGGCAGGCCAGCTGGTTGTACGCCTGCACACCGGTGACCCCAGCATTTACGGTGCACATCGCGAGCAGATTGACCTGCTGCGCAGCTACAACCTTGACTACGAGGTTGTTCCCGGCGTAAGCTCCTTCTGCGCTGCTGCTGCTTGCTGAAGGCTGAATACACTCTGCCGAACGTAAGCCAATCCGTTATTATCACCCGTATGGAAGGCCGTACTCCGGTTCCGAGCCATCAGAAGATTGCTGATTATGCTGCCCACAAGGCAACTATGGTTATTTTCCTGAGCAGCGGCATGCTGGAAAAACTGCAGACCGAGCTCGTAAGAGGCGGTTACAGAAACGATACTCCGGCTGCTATTGTTTACAAAGCATCCTGGCCGGATGAAAGGGTTATCCGCTGCACCGTTGGCACCCTGGCAGAAAACGCTGCTAAATACGGTATCAACAAAACTGCGCTGATTACTGTCGGCGGCTTCCTGGGCAATGCTTATGACCGCAGCGAGCTGTACAACCCGACCTTCGCCCACGGCTTCCGTGAAGCAGACCCGACTAAACTGGACGTTAAGCCCGAGGTTAAATAGCTATGCGCGCGGCTATATTTTCCTTTCAGCGCGTGGCGCGGAGCTGAGCAAAAAAGTTGCCGAATATCTGCACAGCATCGGTTATGAAACGGAGCTGCAGACTGTAGCGAAATATGCGGAGCAGACGGGCATTGCCCCGATGCTGCCGGACCATAACGGTGCCTGCGCAGCTGTTTTCAACAAATGTCAGGCGTTGGTTTACGTCGCGCTGTGGGTATTGCGGTGCGTACTATCGCGCCCTTTATCAAAAGCAAGCTGACGGACCCTGCGGTTATTTCGGTAGACGAACGCGGCAGCTTTGTTATTCCTCTGCTTGCAGGTCACATCGGCGGAGCAATGAGCTTTCGCGTTGTCTGGCGGCAGCGCTGGGCGCAACTGCTGCGTAACTACGGCGACAGATGTCAACGGCCTTTTCGCTGTTGACGAATGGGCGGCCCGCAACCGCATGGTGCTGTGCTCTTTGGCAGCAGCCAAGGATTTTGCCGCAGCACTGGTGGGTGATGAAAAGGTAGGCCTGTATTATGATAAGGAATTTCAGCTTACCGGTTCTCTGCCCAAGCTGGTAGTTGAGGACAGCAGCCTGCCTGTCGGCATGGCTGTTACGCTGCAAAAGCATTTGCAGCCGTTTGCTACTACGGTGCGCCTGCTTCCCAAGATTGTGCATCTGGGAATCGGCTGCCGTCGCAATACGCCTTTGGAAAATATTGAGCTCTGGTACTGCCGGAGCTGGAAAAGCTGCAGCTGGACAAGCGTTCCGTTGTGGCAATCGCTAGCGTAGATTTGAAAAAAGACGAGCAGGGTTTACTGGCCTTTGCCAAAAAATATAACTTTGCTGCTAATTTCTATTCAGCCGATGAATTGAACAGCGTAGCAGGCGATTTCACGCCGTCGGCCTTTGTGCAGAGCGTAGTTGGTGTAAGCAACGTATGCGAGCGCAGTGCTGTGAAAGACAGCAAGGGCGGCAGGCTGCTGCTGCGCAAGACAAGTCTGAATGGTGTGACTCTGGCTGTTGCAGCCGAAAACCTGGTCCTGGATTTGCCAGAACTGGATTGAAGACTGATTAAGGAGACGAGATAATGGGTAAATTATTTGTTGTGGGCCTTGGCCCCGGCGGCGTAGAGCAAATGACCAAAAGAGCTTACGACGCACTGAAGTCCTGCGATGTTATTGCAGGCTACAATGTATATGTTAACCTGATTAAGGAAGATTTCAAGGAGAAGGAATTTCTCTCCAACGGCATGCGTAAAGAGGTTGACCGCTGCAAGCTGGCTCTGGACGAAGCTCTGAAGGCAAAACCGTTGCTATGATTTCCAGCGGCGACGCAGCGTTTACGGCATGGCAGGCATTATGTGCCAGGTTGCAAGGATCATCCCGAAATTGAAATCGAGGTTGTTCCCGGCATTACAGCAGCATGCTCCGGCGCTGCTGTATTGGGCGCACCGCTGATCAGCGACTTCTGCCTGATTTCCCTCAGCGATTTGCTGACTCCGTGGGAAAAAATCGAGAAGCGTCTTGACTGCGCTTCCAAAGGCGATTTCTGCATCTGCCTGTACAATCCTTCCAGCCACAAGCGTCATGATTACCTGCAAAAGGCTTGCGATATCATGCTGAAAATCAGCCGGTACCATTCCTGCAGGCATTGTACGCAATATCGGCCGCGATGGTCAGGATTTTGAACTGACTACTCTGGCAGAGCTGCGCGATAAACAGGTAGATATGTTCTCTACCGTTATTATCGGCAACACCCAGACCGAAGTAATTAATGGCCGTATGGTAACCCCGCGTGGTTACAAGCTGGCATGAAACCGGTAATCTGGCTTATCGGCGGTACCAGTGAGGGACGCCGCCTGATTAAGGAGCTGGCTAAGCTGCCGGTGGAGCTGTATGTTTCTGTTGCTACGGATTACGGTGCGTCCTTAATTGAGCCGCAGCCGGGAATGACCGTTATGGCAGAGCGTATGGACCTTGCGGCTATGCGTGCCTTTATTCGGGAGCATCGCCCTGCCTGCGTTATCGACGCTACGCATCCTTATGCTACCGTTGTTACCGCAACGGTGCAGGAGGCCTGCAGCACAGAGCAGGTTGAATATCTGCGCCTGGTGCGTCCGTCGGGCGAGGGCGGCGATTACATTACCGTTCACGATTTTGCGGAAGCAGTTGAGCTTCTGAATCATCTGGACGGCGGCATCTTCCTGACTACCGGAAGCAAGAATCTGCCGGACTTCACCGCTGTGCATGATTACGCCGAGCGTATCGTTTTGCGTATCCTGCCGCTGGAAAGCAGCCTGCAGATTGCTCTTAAGCTTGGTTACAAGCCTGCGCATATTATCTGTATGCAGGGACCGTTCAGCAAAGAGCTGAATGTCGCTATGCTGAAAAAGTATGGCAGCAAGTTTATGGTGACCAAGGATTCCGGTGCTGTCGGCGGCTTTGACGAAAAGGTGGAGGCAGCGGCTGCTGCCGGCGCCAAGCTGATAGTCATCGGCCGTGCACAGGAGGAAACCGGTGCCGGTTATAGTGAGATTGTTGATTACCTCAAGCAGCATTTTGCTGCCGGTAATTGATATAAATAAAAAGGAGGCTTGCTTCCTATGTCGCAAAAATTACGCGTAACATCGTCGGTATCGGCCCCGGTAATCCCGATTTGCTGACCGGCGAAGCACGTCAGGCTATTGCCTCAAGTAATATCTTGATTGGCGACAAACGCATGCTGGCTGCTTTTGCAGACAGCAGCAAAACTGTATATGATACAATCAAAACTGCTGCTATTGCTGAGATTGCAGCGCAGGCACAGCCTGATAAGGATGTGCTGGCGGTGCTGGTTTCCGGCGATGTAGGCTTTTTCAGCCTCGCCAAAACCATCAGCGGTAAGCTGCCGGATTGTGAATGTGTCCGCTACTGCGGCATCAGCAGCCTGGTGTATTTTTCCTCCAAGCTGCAGCTGTCCTGGGATGACGCCAAAATCGTCAGCATGCACGGACGTACGCAAAATCTGGTAGCGGCAGTTGCCCGTAACAAAAAGGTATTTTCCTTGACCGGCGGAGAAAATTCTCCGCAAAAGCTGTGCGCACAGTTGTGTGAGCATGGTCTTGGTCAGGTTAAGGTCTATGTCGGTGAAAACCTTTCGTATCCCGAAGAAAAAATCACCAGCGGTACGGCGAAAGAAATTAGTGCCTTGGATTTCCCGTCCTTGTCCGTAATGATGATTTTGAACGAGATGCGCAAGCTTTACCTCTACCGTACACGGCCTTGCCGATGACCTGTTCCAGCGCAGCAAGGTGCCTATGACCAAACAGGAGGTACGCAGCGTATCGATGTCCAAGCTGCAGCCGAAGGCTACGGATTTGATTTATGACATCGGTGCCGGTACAGGCTCCTGCTCCATTGAGCTGGCTCTGCTGGCCAGCCAAGGTAAGGTTTGGGCATTTGAGCGCAACCCTGTTGCCGTTGAGCTCCTCGGAAAGAACAAGGCCTTATTTGGCGTTGACAATCTGGAGGTTATTGCTGGTGAGGCTTTGGAAAACATCAAAGCCATGCCTGCTCCCGATTGTGTTTTCGTAGGCGCAGTGGCGGCGATTTGTGTGAAATGCTGGATGTAATTTATGCCAAGAACAGTAACTGCCGTGTTGTAATCAATGCCATTACGGTAGAAACTCTGGCAGAGGTTGCTGCTTATTACAAGGAGCATCCCGCTTACAGTCTGGAAATCGTCAATGTGTTTGTAGCGCGCAGCAAGCATCTGGCAGCTACAACCTGATGATGGCACAAAACCCTGTATATGTAATGACTGCATTGAAGAAGGAAGATTAACATGGCTGAAGTAAAAGTTCCACGTTTTATGATCAGTGCTCCCGGTAGCGCAGCGGCAAGACAACTATCGTCTGCGGCCTGCTGAAGGCGCTGATGGAAAAAGGGCTGTCTGTGGCAGCCTTCAAATCAGGACCTGATTATATTGACCCGATGTTTCATTCTCGTGTTATCGGAGCAAAATCCCGCAATCTGGATCTGTTCATGCTGGGGCAGGCGACAACCCGTTATCTGGTGGCAAAAAATGCACGTCATGCGGATGTAGCTGTCTTTGAAGGAGCGATGGGCTTTTACGACGGTATGGGTAAAACCACGGAAGCCAGTGCTTATGAGCTGGCCTGCACATGCGATGTTCCGGTAGTATTGATTGTCAAGAAGCAAGGGAGCCGCCTTATCCATTGCTGCGACCATCAAGGGCTTTAAGGAATTCCGCAGCGACAGCTACATTCGTCGGCGCTATTCTGAACAATGTTAATCCGATGAGCTATCTTTCTATAAGGATGTAATTGAACGCGAAACCGGTGTGAAGCTGTTAGGTTACTTCCCGGTGATGCAAGACTGTAACTTTGAAAGCCGTCATTTAGGCCTGGTTACAGCTGAGGAAATAGGAGATTTGCAGCAGATAGTTGCCAAGCTGGCAGCTCAGGCAGCAAATCAGTTGATCTGGACGGCCTGCTGCAGATAGCGGCGCAGGCTGCACCGCTTACATATGACGAGGTAAGCCTTTGAACCCGTCGGACGTATGCGTGTGGCTGTCGCTATGGACAAAGCCTTCTGTTTCTACTATCAGGACGCACTTGACCTCTTAGCTGAGCTGGGTGCGGAGCTCGTACCCTTCAGCCCGATAGCTGATGCGCATCTCCCGGAGAACATCAGCGGCCTTGTATTGGGCGGAGGCTATCCCGAGCTTTACGCACAGCAATTAGCGGATAACAAAACGCTGCTGCAGGAGCTAAAAACCGCTATCGACGGCGGTATGCCTTGTTTTGCGGAATGCGGCGGCTTCATGTATCTGCTGGAGCATTATCGCGACGGCGATAAGCTGTACAGCTGGGTTGGTGCATTGAAGGGCGAATCGGCCATGACTAAAAAGCTGACGCGCTTCGGATATGTGCACCTGACGGCGCAGCAGGATAATCTGCTGTGTCCTGCCGGTGGTACGATAAATGGACACGAGTTCCATTACTCCGACAGCACCAACAACGGTGCAAGCTTTATAGCTGCAAGCGTCCGGCCGCGCAGCTGGGAATGCGCGAATACAACACCGACACTTTATGCCGGTTATCCGCACATCCACCTGTGGGGCAATCCTGAATTTGCCCGCAGCTTTATCAAACAATGTGCAGCGTATGCTGCTAAATAGCAGTCGACAGACTGCTGAAAAGGGGAGTTTGCTTAGATGATGACCTTAGGCGCAATTGTAGCAGGTTTTATTTTAGATTTGATTTTCGGCGACCCGCATTGGTTGCCGCATCCGATCTGCTTAATTGGCAATTTAATAGGATTTCTGGATAAAAAACTGCGGCGTATGCTTGCTCCCGGCGAGACAGCATTACTGCTCGGCGGTGCTTGATGGTAATAATCGTTCTGGTTCTTGCCTTTGCCGTGCCGTATGCTGTGCTGACGTTGGCGGAACATGTTAACCCCTGGCTGCGTTTTGCTCTGGAAACCGTTATGTGCTACCAGATTTTTGCTACAAAAATGTCTGCGTGACGAAAGCATGAAGGTATACACTGCTCTGAAGGATAACGATCTTGTGGATGCAAGACTGAAGCTTTCCTGGATCGTTGGGCGTGATACAAAAGAACTTGATGCTGCAGAGGTGACTAAGGGAGCAGTAGAAACCGTTGCGGAAAATACTGCCGACGGCATCATCGCTCCGATGTTCTATATGTTTATCGGCGGCGCTCCTCTGGCCTTTTTGTACAAAGGCATAAATACTATGGATTCCATGGTCGGTTATAAAAATGACACGTATCTTTATTTTGGACGCTGTGCTGCCAAGCTAGATGATTTGGCCAATCTGATTCCCGCGCGTATTACCGGTCTGGTAATGATTGTGGCATCTTATTTCCTTAATCTTGATGCCAAGAGAGCGTGGAAGACATTCTGGCGCGACCGCTATCATCATCTCAGTCCTAATTCCGCAATGACGGAATCAGTTACGGCCGGTGCCTTGAACATTCAGCTCGGCGGCGATCATTTTAATTTCGGTAAACTCGTCCACAAGGAAACAATCGGCGATGACATCCGTCCGGTGTGCCCCGAGGATATAGTTACCACCAACAATTTACTTTATATGACGGCTGTTCTCAGCCTGTTGCTGTTTTCTCTGATTTATCTGGTTAACAGTCTTATTTTGAAATGAAGCAGGTAGAAGATGATGTATAAATACGAACACGGCGGAGATATCTATACGGAAAAGCTGACCAAGGATGGTCGTCCCTTCGTAGATTATTCTGCCAATATCAATCCTCTTGGCCTGCCGCTTGGTATAAAGCAGGCCGTTCAACAGGCTTTAAAGCTTTGTATCAACTATCCTGATCCCTTCTGCCGCGAGCTGCAGAGGTGACAGCAAGCTATCTGCAGCTGCCGCAGGATTATATTTTCTTCGGTAACGGTGCGGCCGACGTGCTGTTCCGTCTGGCGCTGGCCTTGAAGCCCGGACGAGCACTTTTATTGGCACCTACTTGCCGATTATGAAAAGGCTCTGCGCACGGTAGACTGCAAAATAAGCTATTATAATCTGCAGGAGGCGCGTGATTTTGCTGCTGACAATAATGATATTGTTGATGCGATTACGCCCGATACAGATCTGGTTGTTATCTGTAATCCCAATAATCCTACCGGCCAGCTGACGAGCCGTGAGCTGCTGGTGCAGATTCTCGACAAATGCCGTCTGGTAGGAGCCCATCTTTTGATAGATGAATGCTTTATGGATTTTGTCAGTGAGGAAAAGGCCTTCAGCATGCGTGATCTGCTGGCAACCTATCCTGAACTGGTTATCCTTAAGGCCTTCACCAAAACCTTTGCGATGCCCGGCATCCGCTTAGGCTACTGCCTCAGCGGCAGCAGTGAGTTGATCACAGCGCTGCATCAGAGCGGTCAGGACTGGAACGTTTCCATTCTGGCGCAGGAGGCAGGCAAGGCTGCTTTAAAGGAGCACGAATATCTGGCTAAATCCTTTAAGCTGATTGAGCAGGAGCGCAGCTATCTGCGTAACCGGCTTGCAGCTTTGGGTGCTAAGGTATACGCTCGGAGGCCAATTATATTTTCTTTTATCTGCCGCAGCCGGAAAATCTTCCGGAGCTGTTGCATGAGCGTGGCTATCTGATACGTTCATGCGCCAACTACCAAAATCTGCAGGCAGGATATTACCGTATCGCGGTCAAAACGAGAGTGCAGAACCGCGGTCTAATTAAAGCACTTAAAGGAAGCAATAAAAACATGCGCTCTTTATTAGTATTAATTGATGCTTAGGCGATTCCCCGATTTCTGCATGGCAGGGACAGACTCCCTTTGAGCACGCAAGTGCATCCTGCAATGGATGCGCTGGCTGCTTCCGGGACACTTGGAGCTTCAGCATATGTGAAAATGACATCATTCCCGAAAGCTGCAGCTGTATTCTGCGGCTTCTGGGTGTTAGATAAAAAGGATATACCGCGCAACCGTGCTTATCTGGAGCTGTTGGCGCACAATCGTGATATTTCCGAATATGAAATGGTGTTGCGCTGCAATCTGGCTGCTGTTGATGCATCCGGCCGTCTTGCTGCCTTTAACGGGCAGGGACTTACGCCGCTGGAGATGCAGCAGGCTGCCAAACATTGTGACGGTATCTTTAAAGATATAGAGTTTATTCATTTATCCGAATACCGTAACCTTTTAGTGATGAACAGGGAAGCAAGCGTGCTGGACTGCACAGTACAGCCGCCGCACGAAGTGTAGGCGAGGATGTAAGCAAGCTGCTGCAGGAGCTGCGTAGCCAATCTCTGTCCATTAACTATTTTTGCAGGAGTCGGCAAGGTTGCAGCCCTTTGCCCGCGACGGCCTGCAGTACATCCTCTATCCCTGGGCCCCTTCAGCCCGTCAGGGACTGCCTTCCTTCAGCGGTCTGCACGGACTGCGCGGTGGGGCGGTGTGCAAGGCGGAGATTGTCATCGGCATCGCCAAAGCCTTGGGCATGGATGTAATAACACCGCCGAATGCAACCGGCGATGTGGACACTGATATTATGGCGAAGGCCGAAGCAACACTTGCTATGCTGCAGCAGGATGATTTCGTTATTGCACATTTCAACGGCAGTGACGAGGCTTCACATCGTTATGATTATCAGGGCAAGGCTGATTTTATCAGCAGGATAGATACCCAGTTTTTACAGACCATAGCAGCAAAGTATCATGAACCACTGAAGCTCGTCATCTGCGGCGACCACGTTACCAGTTCGGTAACAGGCAAGCACGGTGACGGTTGCACGCCTGTGATTGCAGGCTATCTTAATACCACAGGTCACATTATCCGGCTGCAAAGCTACCGTGACATACTGGACTTTTTGATGAAAGAGAGTGATTAAAGTGGCAAAAGCACTTATGATAGTAGGTACCATGTCCAATGCAGGCAAGAGTCTGGTAACAGCAGGTTTATGCCGTGTATTCAATCAGGATGGCTACAAGGTAGCACCGTTCAAATCCCAGAACATGGCGCTGAATTCCTTTATCACCGCCGAGGGTGCGGAAATGGGACGTGCGCAGGTTGTGCAGGCTGAAGCAGCCAATATCGAACCCAGCGTACTGATGAATCCTATTCTGCTGAAGCCTACCAGCGACAGCGGTTCCCAGGTTATTGTCAACGGCGAAGCAATCGGTACCATGAAGGCCGGCGAATATTATGCAATGAAGCATACTCTGCGTCCGGAGGTACAGAAGGCGTTTGATACGCTGGCTTCCAAGTTTGATATCGTCTGCATCGAGGGTGCAGGAAGCCCGGCGGAAATTAACATCAAAAAGGACGATTTTGTCAACATGGGCATGGCTAAAATGGCCAAGGCTCCCGTGCTGCTGGTAGCAGATATTGACCGTGGCGGTGTTTTCGCTTCCATCTACGGCACACTGATGCTGTTGGAGGATGACGAAAGAGAAATGGTTAAGGGTGTTATCATCAACAAGTTCCGCGGTGACGTAGAAATCCTGCGCCCCGGTCTGAAGATGATCGAAGATAAAACAGGCGTGCCTATCGTAGGCGTGCTGCCGATGCTGAAGGTTGATATCGAGGACGAGGACAGCCTCTCCGAGCGTATCAGCGGCCGCAGTGAGGTTAAGCTGATTGATATTGCGGTTGTACGCATTCCGCGTATGTCCAATTATACAGACTTCAACGTATTCGAGCTGATTCCCGGCGTATCCCTGCGCTATGTAACCAGTGTACACGAATTGGGCCAGCCGGATATGATTATTATCCCCGGTACCAAAAATACCACCGGTGACCTGAAATGGCTGCGCCAGAGCGGTATGGAGGCTGCTATTTTGAAGCATGCTAACAGCGGTACCGTAGTGTTCGGTGTCTGCGGCGGTTATCAGATGCTGGGCAAGCAGATTTCCGACCCGTACGGCGAAGAGGACGGCACCGGTAAGGCCAACGTTACTCCCGGCATGGGCCTGCTGGATATCGAAACTACCTTTATCGAAAAGAAACGTACCATCCAGATGGCTGGCAAATTCGGTCAGGTGCAGGGCATTTTCTCCGCACTGAGCGGTCTGCCGCTTTACGGATATGAGACTCACTCCGGTGTAACCGAATTCCCGAGGAGAAGGCACTGACCTCTATCAGCCCGATTCATGAGAACGGTGAGATTATGGCCGAAGGCTCTCAGAACACCGAAGGTAAGCTCAATGTTTACGGTACCTATGTACACGGCGTCTTTGACGGCGATGGTATTGCCGTGAAGATTGTAGAAGCGCTGCTGGCCAAGAAGGGTAAAAAGATGGATGATATCCAGACCATTAACTTTGCGGAATACAAACGTCAGCAATACGATATTCTTGCCGACAGCATCCGCGAAAATCTGGATATGAAGAAAATCTATGAGATTTTGGAAGCAGGTGTCTGAATGAAAGACGGTGGGCTGATTCATATTTACTGTGGCGATGGCAAGGGAAAAACCACTGCTGCTATGGGTCTTTCAATCCGCTGCGCAGGCCATGGCAACCATGTACTGATTGTACAGTTCCTCAAAAGCAGACCGACAGGCGAGCTTGCGAGCCTGCACTGCTGCCCAATATTGAGGTAATGCGCGGCAAGGAAACCAAGAAATTCACCTTCCAGATGAACGATAAGGAAAAGGCAGAGGTTAAGCGCGAGCATATGGTGCTTTTCGATAAGGTTAAGCAAAATGCGCCAACGAGCATATCGACCTGCTGATTTTCGACGAATCATCGGTGCCTGCAATACCGGCGTTTTTGACCAGGCTGCTTTAGTAGAATTCCTGAAGAACAAGCCGCAGGAGCTGGAGGTTGTTATGACAGGCCGTAATCCGGCACCTGAGCTGGTGGAGCTGGCTGATTATGTATCTGAGGTCTGCATGCGCAAGCACCCCTTCAAAAGAGGTATTCCGGCGCGTGTAGGCATTGAAAAATAAGGCTTCGGCCTTGCAGCATATGTTAAGAAAGGTAGTGTAAAATAATGCATTTACAAAATGTTTTACCCGCTGACATTGAAAAACGTAGTATGGAAATTATCGGTGAGGAGCTGGGCAGATTCGTATCGACCCCGAGAAGATTGATATCGTTAAGCGTGTTATCCATACCTCCGCAGATTTTGATTATGCCCGCAATATGCTGTTCTCCGACGGCGTAGTAGAGAAGGCGCTGGATGCACTGCAAAAGGGTGCTACCATCGTTACCGATACCAACATGGCCTGCACCGGCATTAACAAAATGGGCTTGGGCAAGCTGGGCGCAAAGGCTGTCTGCTTCATGGCAGATCCCGATGTTGCGGCACGCGCTAAGGAAGCAGGCTCCACCAGAGCCGCTGCCTGCATGGAAAAGGCCTGCACCATCGAAGGCCCGGTAATCATTGCCGTAGGCAATGCACCGACCGCACTGGTTCGTCTGGACGAGCTGGTTAAGGAAGGCAAGATTAAGCCGGAGCTGGTTATCGGTGTTCCTGTAGGCTTTGTAAACGTTGTGGAATCCAAGGAAATCATCATGAAGACCGGTATTCCTTATATCGTTGCCCGCGGCCGCAAGGGTGGCAGCAACGTTGCTGCAGCAATCTGCAATGCGCTTATCTATAAGCTGACACGTAAATAATTGTAAGTAATTAGGAATGATTATAGCTGAAATCGTAGCTAAAGATACAATTTCAAGAGTTAAATTTTGACAAAATAGTAAAATCATTTTCAATTACTTGACAAATCAGTTTACATGTTATAGGATAAATTCTGTAACGTATGACTGCTGATTCAATGATGAAACAGTGCTTTTTAGCACTGTTTTTTTCAAGCGTTGCAAAGCTGTTAGAAAATTAGAAAGAATAGCAATATTAGCTTGATTCTTACGGTTTTGTGTGATAAAATAAAATGAAGGTATTTTTAGATTATGGACACTACAGTTAATAACTATCCGGAAAGGTTTTTAACTTATCTGGAGGTTGAAAAAAATTGTTCTCAGCATACGATTGAAAGCTATCAAAAGGATTTGGCTGCTTTTGCGGAGTTTATGCTGCGCAGAAACAAGCAGAATTTTTTCTGGCAGCAGACAGGTCCTTTGGATGTGCGTGGCTATCTCGCAGAGCTTAACGAAAAGCAGTATGCGCGCAGGACGATTGCCCGCAGGATATCTGCACTGCGTTCCTTTTTTAAATACCTTGTGCGTGAAGCGGTTATTGAATATAGTCCGCTGACAAAGGTGCGCACACCAAAGCTGGAAAAAGCTGCCGGCTTTTTTGGATGAAATTGAAATCAACGAGCTGTTGGCGATGCCCGATAAAAGTAAGGTGTTGGGTGTTCGCGACCAGGCGGTGCTGGAGATGCTTTATGCTACCGGCTGCCGTGTATCCGAGCTAGTAGGGCTTACTCTGGAAAGAGTAGACCTGAGCAACCGGTTCGTGCTTCTGCTCGGCAAGGGTAATAAGGAAAGAGTTATGCCGGTAGGCCACACCTGCTGTGCTGCGTTAAGCACATATTACCGTGTACGACAGCAGCTGATGCTTCAATATCAGCAGAAGCATGACTTCATTTTCGTCAATAACCGTGGTGGTAGGCTCACGGACCGCAGTGTAAGGCGTATTTAGAGAAATATATAATATGCTGGCTATCCATAAAAATGTCAGTCCGCATACTATACGCCATTCCTTCGCAACGCATCTTTTAGAGCATGGTGCCGATTTGCGTTCGGTACAGGAGCTTTTAGGACATGCGAATTTATCAACAACGCAAATTTACACGCACGTTTCAAATGAACATGTGACGAATGTTTACAAGAAGAATCATCCAAGAGCATAATTTTTTTTTTAGGAGGGCAAAATCATGAAATTGTTGGAAAAGACCAGAAAGATTAACAAGCTTTTACAAAAAGGAGATAAGGTTGAGTTTAACGCTATTGCAAAGTTGTTGCGTGACGTTATTGAAGCAAACACCTATATTGTCGGCCGTAAAGGCGGCGTAAAGGGTTATGCGCTGATTCACGAGTTTGAATGCGATATTATGCGCGAGCAGGTTCTTGACGATATGCGTTTCCCTGAGGATTATCTGGGCTTTATTATGAGCGTTAAGGAAACGCTGGCCAACATTCCTCATCAGAATCAGAACTGCTCTTTTGTTGCTGATACAAAATGTATTTTTAACGGTAAGATGACTACTGTTGTACCTATTACGGCAATGGCGAACGCCTTGGTACCCTGATTGTTGCTAAATATGATGCGGAATTCGATGATGATGATTTGCTGTTGGCTGAATATGCTGCTACTGTTTTGGGCGTTGAAATTCTGCATGATCGCGAAGCAGTTGTTTCCGAAGAAATCCGCAAGAAGGCTACCGTACAGGTTGCTTTCTCCACCCTGTCCTATTCCGAGCTGGAAGCTATTGTAAACATTATGGGCGAGCTGAATGGCAACGAAGGTCTGCTGGTTGCTTCGAAGATTGCTGACCGCGTAGGCATTACCCGTTCCGTTATCGTTAACGCACTGCGTAAATTGAAAGTGCCGGCCTGATTGAAACTAAATCCCTGGGCATGAAGGGAACCTATATCCGCGTACTGAATCCGATGCTGTTTGAAGAACTGAAGAAGAGATCCTAAGTTTTTTGATAAATTATATATATAATGAAGCCATTCTGTTGTAACTGTAGTTGCGGCAGACTAGCTTTTCTTATGGAAGTTAAAGCTCCCCGATACGGTCGTATCGAGGAGCTGTTTTTAGTGTGCAAGCTTTTGGCCAACAACAAAGGCCAACGAGTTATTGACGAACTGGTTCAGGCTGATGCCCTCACGTTCTGATTCTTCGGCCAGCAGACGGTGCAGTGTTTTGGGTACACGCACTACGAACCTGCCGCTGAAACGAGGCTTAATATTCGGCTCGTTGATGGGCATACCGCGGTCGAGCATATCTTCAATCCAGAGACCTTTTACCTCCAAGATATTTTTGTATGCTTCCTCAAAGGTTTCGCCATCACTCCAGCAACCGGGGAGCAGGGGAATGCAGGCAAAGTAACCGCCGCTTCATCTTCGGGAATAACGCTGATTTCAACAGGATAGTTTAAGGACATGTAATAGTTAAAGTCTTTTTTTTCATCTGCCTCACCTTAACCTTTCGCTAAATCGCTCAATAAATCTGCAATCTGACGTGCATAAATCTTTTTGATAGAGTCTTTGTGTACAGGGATGTACATTGTACTGTATCCCTTGCAAACAATTTTAAAATGACTGCCACCACTACGCGGAGGAATGACTTCAGCTCCTAACCTTTCTAAGAGAGCTTTGGTCTGGTCCCAAGGCAAATCCTTGCCGTTGGCCAGAGCGCGGAGTTTTTTCTCGAGGGATGTCATAATATACCTTCTTTCTTTATTGATACTATATATTAGTATAAATATCAACAAAAAAATGGCTGTTACGTACTTCATTACGAAATTCGTAACAGCCATTGAACACGTTCAGTGTTTAATGCTTAGAGCATATTTGGTTATTTTGCACCACCGAAGAGATACTTCTTGATTCCAGGAACAGTGCAATTGCCAGGATGAAGAGTACAGAACCCAATGCAGCGGTAATGATATGAGTTGCCATGTTAGCGAAGATGATTTGTGCCAATGCAACCAAAGTTACACAGAACATAAATGCCATCGGGATGAGAACCATCAGGTTGTCACGGCCAACGCTCTTCAGCCATACACCGACAGCAACAGGGAGAGGGCAGCCAACAGCTGGTTAGCAGCACCGAAATCGGCCAGATGGTGAGGTAGGAACCAAGGGACATATAACCGGACAGTACAACGGTAATCAGAGTAGCAACAAACGGGTTGGTGAGAACATTGCCTTGAGCTTCGCCGGTTTTCGGATCAACCTTAGTGAACAGCTCCTGGAAAATGAAGCGGCCCAGACGGGTTGCGGTATCCAGAGTAGTCATAGCGAAAGCGGAGATGGTCAGAGCAACGAAGCCTTTAGCTACGCCGAAGGAGAAGCCGAGCTTGGTCATGAAGGTACCAACGCCATCAGCAAATACGTTTACAGGACACCGTTTTTCAGCAGTTCGGTCAGCTTGTCGCCGCCAACATAGCCTACAGCAACAACTGCAACTACAGCCAGAACGCCTTCAAGCAGCATGGAGCCGTAGCCGATGAGCTTAGCATTGCCTTCGCTATCGAGCTGTTTGGAGGTAGTACCGGAGGATACCAGGGAGTGGAAGCCACTGATAGCACCGCAGGCAACGGTTACGAACAGCATCGGGAACATCGGGTTGGTGCCTTTGCCGGAAGGATCAAAGGTGGTGAATGCCGGCAGCTGCATGGAAGGCTGATAAATTGCGATACCAACCAGAGCGAATGCGATGCAGGCATACAGCAGGAAGGAGTTCAGATAGTCACGCGGCTGCAGCAGAATCCAGACAGGAGCGATGGAAGCAACGAAGATGTAAACCATCAGGACGCAAACCCATACGTTTTTGGACAGGTGCAGCGGATACATGTTGCCGAGAGCAATTGCAACAACCAGCATGATAACACCGATAACGGTGCCTACGCCGAGGCTCAGGCCGCAGCGATATACGGAGAAGCCGAAGATAACAGCCAGGACGATGAACAGCAGAGAAGCGGTTGCAGCCTGCGGGCTTGCTACGAAGGTAGCGGCTACGATGTTAGCGAAAGCAGCGATAACAACCAGCAGAGTTACATATGCGAAAATGGAGAAGAGGAACTTGCCGCTCTTGCCCAGAGTTGCATCGATAATCTGGCCGATGGTTTTGCCGTCAAAACGGATGGAGGAGTACAGAGCACCAAAGTCATGTACGCCGCCGAAGAAGATGCTGCCGATTAAAATCCACAGCATTACAGGAACCCAACCGAATACAGCAGCGGTGATAGGACCAACGATAGGACCGGCACCGGCAATGGAGGAGAAGTGATGGCCCATCAATACAGCGGGCCTGGTCGGCATATAGTCGACGTTATCGCACAATCTCTCAGCCGGGGTCTTACGTGTAGGGTCAACGCCCCACTTTTTTACACAGCCAGGAACCATAGGTTACGTAGCAACAAAGAAGATAACCATTGAGCCTACAAGCAACAATAAACCACTCATAAATAACATCCTTTCTTTCCCTTTTGCATCATTGCAAAATAAATAATTTAGAAAATGATAACTACTAGTGCACTCTATATCTTATGTGCAATATAGAAATAGTATACCACAATTAGGCTTATTGTCAACGTATTGTCACAGAATTATTTATTAACTTAAAAAAGTGAAAAAGTGTTAAGATTGTACAAAATGTGCAAATGCTTAACAGCCGAATACTATTTATTTTTTCCGCGGAGAAATAACTTGTCCAGTGTAAATCGACAGATATCAACTTTGGCAAACTCGAAAATAGCCTTTTCCTTAACGCCTGCTTTGTTGCAATAAAGCTTCTGTGCAGGGATATCTACGAGGTACAAAGCAAGATCGGACCAGCCTTTCAGGGTGAAGCAATAGTCCTTGTGCTGCCTGAGCTTCTGCAGGTCTGCTATAGCCTTTTCCTCAACGCCTTGCTCGCAGATAAGCACAAGGGCATAGACGCTGCTCATGTGCTCGGTAGTGGTTTTGAGCGCTGCCATAGCGTCCTTGGTGAACTGCAGATAGGGGGAAGCCATGTCCGCAGTCAGCTTTTTGTCGAAGTGCGCAGCATAAAGATATTCGTTGTGCTGCACACTGTAGGTCTTTAAAGAAGGCACGATGAAATAGCCTTCGTCCGCAGCGTTAAGCTCTGCTGCGAGGACAAATGCCGGTGCTTTCGGTAATGGCTTCTTATCATAATAGTGAGCAAGACGCTGCTCTAATTGCTGTAAATATTCTTGACCGTTCATTATGGTACTTCCTTTGTGTTTGATAGCTTTTAGTATAAGCTATCAGGCAGTTTTTGTCCAGTATTACCGGTTTTATGGCTTGTTACAGGCTTCTTTGGCAATTCCACGCAGATTCGCTATATATAATAGGATATGAATGTTCTTAAAATGCTATAATTATGAAAAAAAAATTTCGATAACTGATGACAATTACCACAATTCAAGCTATAATAAGTATATAAATAAAAAATTATTTTATGAGGTGACATACAATGCAATTTCCGATAGTTTTAGGTGTTTCTGCACGTCACGCACATCTGTGCCGTGAGCATATGGATATTTTATTTGGTGAAGGCAGTGAGCTGCACGTTAAAAAGCCAATCGGGCAGCCCGGTCAGTTTGCTTCTGAAGAACAGATTACCATGGTAACTCCCAAGGATTCCATGAAGCTGCGTATCATCGGTCCTTTGCGTCCGGAAACTCAGATTGAGCTTTCTCTGACCGACGCGCGCAAGGTTGGCCTTGATGCCCCTATCCGCAACAGTGGCGACATCGCAGGCAGCGCTGGCGCTAAGCTCATCGGTCCGAAAGGCGAGCTTGAGCTGAAAGAGGGTATTATCATCGCTGCGCGCCACGTGCATCTGATCCGGAAACCGCTGAAAATACGGCCTGAGGACGGCGATATCCGTTGATATCCAGACAGGAGGGCGAGCGTTCCGTAACACTGCATAATGTTCTGGTACGTGCGGGCGTAAAGCATGCTGACGAGGTTCATATCGATACTGATGAAGCTAATGCCTGCAACCTGGGCAGCGGCGTGATGGTTAACATCGTCTACAATAAATAATTCCACCGTTTTTCCAACAAAAGGATGGTGAGTATATGAAAAAAATTACAGTCTTGGCGGCAATGCTTGTTTTGTGCGCTGCGCATGCTTCTGCCTACGAAAACAGCTACGCAGGCTACAGCGTTAAGGACGGACAGCCTTACTATAAGCTGGAAGCGAAGAAGGTTTATGCGTATACCAATATCAGCAGCAAAAAGGTTTATCAGAACGAAGAGAATTTAAAAAATACCGCAGTTAATATTGTTAACTATTACACAGCAGAGGATATGGAGCAGATTTTAGGCGAAAAATTCTCTACTGCTTATTTTGATGCGGAATATGAGAAGCTGGCACTTTGGAGCGCTCCCAGCTTAATCCGAAAACCGTGCCTGCGCCGCTGCTGGAGCTTGATAAATATGCCGAGCATGACAGTAACGGCAATCTGACGATTCAGAGCAAGGTGCTCAAGGAAAAGCTGGAAAAGCTTACGCCTCTTATTAAGACAGGGAAAATTGCCGGCAAAAAGGCGATAACTATTTCTTACCTATATAAACAGGGTGATGTGCTGGTTAAAATTGATACTAGCCTTGTTTCTGCCAATGACAGACTTTATCTGCTGTCTACCGTAAATACTGACCAGGATCTTTATGCACCTAAGAAGGATGAAAAGACGCTGACGCTGATGCAGATATTGATGATATCGATACTGACGCAGAAAGCGACGAAAATGACGAGGCCAAGACCGAGCCCAAATCTGCTGCTTCCGCAAAGGAAGAGATGGACAAGGCTCTGGAGGTTGAGAATGTTTTTGTACGCGACGTACCGGACGAAACCATGCAGCGCTTCGCTAAAGCACACACTGATCTGCTGAAGGGCTTTAAGGCTTTTGCTCCGACAAGCACGCCGAAGGCCATCGGCTTTACCGATGCCGCAGCCGGTAAAAGTGTGCAGCTGCCTGATGACTGGTTCTATGGCCAGCTGAATCTTAAATATAAGGACAAGGGCACATTTTACCTGACTTTGGCTTCTTCAATGAAGGAAATGCAGGAGGTTGCCGCAAATACTGATTATGACAGTGTTTATGCCGTATTAGCTATTCCGCAGGCTGACCCCGAATACCAGAAGAAGGTTACGGAGCTTTACAGCAGCGGTGCACGTAATGTTCTGCAGCACTGGAATCATCTGCTGATTACTGCCAGTGTTGATAACATTACCGACGCTGAAATCAAAGAGCTTCTTTCAACGCCTGTTGCCAACAGACTTGCGGTTGAGAGTTTTATCTCCGAAGGTCTGCAGCGCATGAAGGCTTCAGCAACGAATACTTTGCTTTGAAGGATTATAAGACAAATTTTGACTTCACCCAGGAAAAAGCTCTTATCGGCATCAATGCTGATACCGATTTGCTGAAGGATTTTGCTTATAACAACAAAATTTTACTGAGCTGCAACCAAAAAGCTGCTACAGCGATGCTTTTTATCAAAAAACTGACGTTGAAACGGAAAAAAGCCTTGAACAGCAAGTAAACAAATGGCACTTTTAACTACACAGATGCAATGAATTGCAGTGCATGAAAATCTTACGTCTGAGAAAAGGAAAATTTAACATAATATACATTATCGGACGTAAAATATTATTTTGCAGTCTTTGCGGTAAAAAGGCAGCATTATAGACATGGTTATTTCCCGACTGAGGAATTTGCTTAAAAAAGCATCGGATTATGATAATTTTTCGCTTTTTGCTCCTCCCCCGGAGGTTTGGAGAAGTTTTTAATGTTTTTTATGTTAGATTAACAACCGTGCGCACTGCTGTTTGACGAAATTACTTTTATCTGTTATAATTTGTATAAGGCTAACTATAAACACATGATTGGAGGGTCTAAAATGGGAAGAAGAAAAGCACTCCCGCCGGACTTTGATGGCAACTATACCGAAGATATGTTGTCTGAACGCCAACGTAACATTTTGAAATTCGTCCGTACTTTTATTAATCATAAGGGTTATCCACCTGCTGTACGCGAAATCGGTGCAGCTGTGGGTTTATCCTCCAGTGCCAGTGTGCATAATCATCTGAAGAAGCTGCAGGAGTATGGCTTCATTCAGCGTGATGCTGCCAAACCGCGTGCTCTGGAGCTGATGAGCGAGAGCGATGCCTGGAGAAACAAGCTCCTTGTTCCGGTACCGCTGGTTGGCAAGGTTACTGCAGGTGTTCCTATTCTTGCTGTCGAGAACATTGAAGAGACCTATCCTATTCCTCGTGACCTGATTGGTTGCGACGATGATGTTTTCATGCTTTCCGTATGCGGTGACAGCATGATTAACGCAGGTATTCTTGATCATGACTACATTATTGCGCGTAAGCAGAATTTTGCTAATAACGGCGATATTGTTGTTGCTTTGATTGACGGTGAGGAAACCACCGTTAAACGTTACTTCCGCGAGCTGCGCAGTGTGCGCCTGCAGCCGGAGAACGATAAGTATGAGCCTATTGTTGGTTCTGACAACATTAAGGTGCTTGGCAAGGTTATTTCTGTATTCCGTATGCTCTAATAGCCTGACTGTAAAATGCATGTAAAATGATGTCACTTTAGCGTCAAATACAAAAACAGCTCTTTACAGAGCTGTTTTTTTGTTATATATTATAGTTATGAATGTGTGTAAACGATTTTTATAAGGAGATGACGCTTATGTTACATCCATCTAATGATATTATCATGAACGCCCAGCAATTCTTTGCTGCGGACCAGAGCGAGGCGAATCTGGTGAAGCTGTTGCATGCAGTCAGCATTGTGCTGCAGGAAGGTGCCGAAGTGCTCATCCTACTGCTGCCGATGCGCCGAAGGGACAGCTGCTGCTGCAGACGCAGACTACGGACAGCGGCTTGGAATATATGACTGCTTACAGCAGCAAAGAGGCCTACGAGCAGGGCGAGCCCTGCAATGTTATCAGCCGCCCTTTGGTCAACTACTTTGAAGCAATCCTGCAAATGGACGGTATTGCGGGCATTATCTTTAACCCTGCTTCCCCAGCTCCCTTCAATATTCAGAACCAAATGCTCAAGGAGCTGTTGGCTGATGCCCAAAAGAACAAGGCACAGAACGCTATTTCCGTTTGGCGCGGTGATATTACTACGCTGGACTGCGACGCGATTGTTAATGCTGCCAACAGTACGCTTTTTAGGTGGTGGTGGCGTTGATGGTGCTATCCACCGCGCTGCAGGACCGCAGCTTCTGGAAGAATGCAAAACCTTAGGCGGCTGCCCGACTGGTGCTGCCAAGATTACCTATGGCTATAATCTGCCTGCAAGCTACATTATTCATACCGTAGGCCCTATTTATAACGGTAAGGTTGAACAAAGACTGGAACTGGCCGACTGCTACAAGAACAGCCTGGAACTGGCGCGCAAGCATCATCTGCACAGCATTGCTTTCCCGGCGATTTCTACCGGTGCTTATGCTTATCCTGTGGACGAGGCTGCCCGTATCGCTCTTTTGACCTGTACCGAATGGATTAATGCCAACGCCGACTATGGCATGAGTGTTGTGCTTACCTGCTTCAACAGCGGCGTTATAACGCTTATCAGGAGCTTGTTAAAAAGCGCAGAACGGCGAGTTAGATTAACCTTATAGCACTTTTATGTACGACAAAACCCGTGACTCCCTTCGGACGTCACGGGTTTTTATTAACCTTAGCGTAAATTTACTAGCGTACAGATTTACGCATTGATGATATTGTTGAACAAAGATTTATTAGCTTCAATAGGCTGCTTGCCGCCGACTACGCAGATCAGGCCGTCGCTGAGCATGTCCTCTACTACCTTAGCCAGTGCTTGCAGGTCTGCATTGCTTACCTGCAGGATTTCGTTGCGGATGCGTTGGCGCAGCTCAACGGGAACGTGCTTCAGATATTGCGCGGTTGCTTGTCAAGACGCATGCTGTTGGTCAGGGGCTTATCCATCGTGCTGATGGTACCGATAACGTACTTGTTCAGCTCGCGTTCGGGGAATTCTTCGTTTCTCAGCCATTCTGCCAGACCTTGGTAAGCCTCCAGAGTTTTCGGCAGCTGTGGGTCGCGGTAGGATGCAAACACGCCTACGCCGTTCAGCTCAAAGCGTGCAGTAACACCGTAAGCGCCGCCCTGAATACGGATTTTGGTCCAGAGATATTCATAGCTCAGAATGGTTTCCAGTACAGCCATCGCACCCACGTATTTGTGACCGTGCTTTGCAAAGTTGCCGCCTGCAGCAACGTATTGTACCTTACCTGCGGTAGCAATAGCCTCGTTAACGGTGCCTACGGGCAGAATCTCAGCCTTCTCCCCTGCTTCTGCATCAGACAGCTTGCTGATGAAATCAAGGCACTGCTGTCTTACTGCTGCCTGCTCTTTTACGTCACAGCTGTAGCTGAGCAAGAAACGGTTCTTCTGGAAGAAGCATTTGATTAACAGGCGCAACTGCTCCAGTACCTGCGGTGCCAGCTCGTCGAAGTTATCGGTCAGCTTTTTGAGGAACTGGTAATAGCTGAATTCGTCCTGCTCGTTGACGCGTGCGCCGGCAGAGCAATAGGAGAACAGTCTGGTGATAGCAACGGTCTGACCGCGGTTGAAGAAGTTGTCGTCCCAATCGGTTTTCAGCTCGGACACCAGCTCGCGGAAGCGCTCCAGATCGTCCATCTTGCTTTCCAAAGCAATAGCCTGCAGGATATCCAGCATTTTCGGCAGGTTATCTGTGAGGCATTTGCCTTTGGTGGAGAAGTAAATTTTATAATTATCCGTAGATTCTGCTTCGGTGAAGGCGCGTACAGCGAACGCAATACCACCGGTATACATGATGGCGTTGGTTGCCAGCTCCTGATAGCTGTAGCGCTCGGTGTTGAACTTGCCCATGATATCTGTGAGCAGATAGCACAGAGGCAGCTTTTCGGCTTCGATATCGGTAATATCAAAATAGAAGCTGGTATAAGCGATTTTATTGGTGTTGCGCGGAAGATACAGCAAATGGCTTGCGCCCAGCTCTTCCTCCTGCGTTTCAATCTTCTCTACCTCCTGTCTGATGTCGCTGCGCTTCAGTACAGGGATGGTTGCGCGGGCTTCCTCACTGTCGGGAGTAGCCTGCAGGCGGTGCAGCTCGGCACATTCGTCGATATGCTGCTGCAGCTCCTCCTGGCTCATCTGTGCCTTGATAGCGCTCATCTTGGCAGCAGCGGCCTCCTGGTCTGCCTCCTCCTTGCCGGGTTGCGGTAGCAGGGTTACCCAGCACCTTATGGGTGTTGTCCAGCAGATAGTTTTCAATGATGCTTTCGTAATAATTGGTTTTCAGGCCCTCGCGCAGAGCTGCCAGATATTTGTTGTAGCAGAGACCTTCAATCGGATTGCCGTCGTACAGCCAGTTATCCATAACTCCGATGCCCAAAATCAGTCCTTTGGGATAGCCGCCGAAATCTGCCTCACGCAGCTTGAATTCCATGGAGTTGATGTTGGCCTCCAACAGCTTTTTGTCAATGCCGTTGATGGTAATGTCCTGCAGTGTTTTATAGATAACGCTGATAAATTTATCGCGCAGGTCCTTCTCGCTGCCGCTGGCACGGATAGAGAATACCGGCTGATACATGCTGGAGGTATAGCTGCCGTTGATAATCTGGCCCACGCCTGCATCCATCAGCGCACGGCGCAGAGCGGAGGATTCGCTGTCCAACAGGGGTGCTTTTTCAGCAGGCTCAGAGCCATGCTAGTCTGCAGGTCGGTTGCCTTGCCTGTTACGATAGAAAGCTCGTGATATGTTTTGGCAGTGCAGTCCTCCTCTGCCCCAACCGGATAAAAGGCTTCGATATCCGCAGTACGCGGCAAGGGCTGCTGCTCTGCGATAGCGGAATCAACAGTACCGGTTTTCTCAAAGCTGTTCAGATATTCGCTGTCGAGATATTCCAAAGTAGCGTCGATATCCATATCACCGTATAAATAGATATAGCTGTTTTCCGGGCTGTAATAGGTTTTGTGGAACTGCTCGAATTTTTCCTGAGTCAGCTGCGGAATAGCGTCCGGATAGCCGCCGGATTCAAAGCGGTAGCAGTTGTCAGGGAACAGAGCCTTCATTGCTTCGTTTTCCAGATATGCGTCCGGCGAAGAATATACACCCTTCATTTCGTTATAAACAACGCCGTTGTAGCTCAGCTCGCCGTCGAGGCTGTCCAAATTATAATGCCAGCCCTCCTGACGCAGGGTGTATCTGTTTTGGTAGAAGGAAGGATAGAACACAGCGTCCAGATATACGTCCATCAGGTTATGGAAGTCCTTATCGTTGCGGCTGGCAACGGGATACATGGTCTTATCCGGGAAGGTCATAGCGTTCAAAAAGGTGTTCAGAGAACCCTTGACGAGGTCTACGAAGGGCTCCTTTAAGGGATATTTGCGGGAGCCGCAAAGAGAGGAATGCTCCAGAATATGTGCTACACCTGTATCATCTGCAGGCGGAGTCTGAAGGAAATAGAAAAAACCTTGTTATCGTCATCGTTAGCAAGGTACAAAAGGCGTGCGCCGCTCTTGATATGCTCCATG
>ENA-OQCS01000074-OQCS01000074.1-human-gut-metagenome-genome-assembly--contig:-NODE-74-length-43898-cov-4.132851_pt1 | contig 43898 bp, 47 predicted proteins | sample MGYA00242757_ERZ504575 | MGnify/ENA primary metagenome ERZ504575 (study PRJEB26092, sample SAMD00036297) | human gut metagenome | host: Homo sapiens | study: EMG produced TPA metagenomics assembly of... | reverse complement strand
CTTGGTAAGAACGGATTGCTAAATGGACAAAAGCGAAGATTTCTAAGAAATTTTTGGATACAATTTAACTTTAAAGGAAAAAATGGTGCTGGGATGATCCCAGCACCTAGTTTGTCTACAGTCTGAGACAGACTTAGATCTGTCTTATTGTGATGTCTAAAATTAAAAAGAAAGCGATTGAAGAAAATAATTTCTCAATCGCTCTTGAGGTTTCATTGTTGGAACAATGTTAACTTAATGACATTGATGGATATACCGGGTTCCTGTTTTTGGATGACAAAGGACTGCCGTTAGTGGCAATGCATTGGGAACATCGCTTTAACCACATGGTGAAGCGGTACAACGATATTTACCGGGTGCAGATGCCAAATATCACGCCTCATGTATGCCGACATACCTATTGTTCGAATATGGCAAAATCGGGAATGAATCCTAAGACGTTGCAGTACCTCATGGGGCATTCGGATATATCAGTCACAATGAATGTGTACACGCATATCGGATTCGATGATGCCGAGGAAGAATTGAAACGGATGGAAGACCTGCAGAATGCCAGAAAGGAGTTGGAACAGACACGGGGGGAGAAGCTGGTGTCGCAAAGGATGTTTAAGGCAATATGATTATAGAAAAAACGAAAGACGCTTTGCGGTTGCAGGGCGTTTTTTGTATAGAGAATCTTGTATAAATATGGTACAATAAATCCGTTGAATAACGCCAGTAGAAATATATCAAAGAAGAAATAGTATTATATAATTTATGTGAGAAAGACAAGGTGATTACTATGGAATATCCTCATACATTACATTTTAACGTGGAAAAGATTTTTGGCAACCAAGAGGTTCAAATAACACTGTATTCGGGATTAACAATATTGGTTGGTACAAATGCTTCCGGAAAGACTCAAACATTGAAAAAATAAGGGATATTATGAAAGGTGAGTTAGGTAGCGATAAGGTCCGATATTTATCATCAAATAGAATTGGAAATATGGAACAGTATAGATCAAAAACAAATCAATACAGTTATACCATTGATGATTATACACTTGGAGATCAAGCGACAAAACGTGCTCGTTTACAAATTGAAACTGCAAGTGGAGATTTCTTTGCAATGGACGAACGAAAGGATGTTTTTATTAAGGTATCTGAGAGGTTATCAGTGTTATTTAATAGAAATATTTTTATTCGCTGGGATGCTGGACATATGAAGGTGTTTTTTGAAAAGACCGATAGTGAGCAAGAATACTCGGTTGCAGCAGAAGCAAGTGGATTAGTTAATGTTATTTCAATTTTGGCTGCCCTATTTGATGAAGTGGTTGAAGTATTATTAATTGATGAGCCAGAAGTATCTTTGCATCCGCAATTACAATCATATCTTCTTCGTGAGATGAAAAGTGCTGCAAAAAGATACAATAAAACTATTATTATTTCAACCCATTCTGCAGAGATGATCGAATTAAATACTGCATCTGAGTTGTGCAACTTTGTGTTTTTTAGAAAAGATGCATTACCTAAACAAATTTCGCCAGATACCCCAGAATTGAATAACGTAAAATTGAAAGAATTTCTTTTACGAATGAGCCTTATATATAGTGAAGGTTTTTTTGCAAAGGTAATGCTTATTGAAGGATCTAGCGATATGATTTTATGTCGATATCTCTGCAATAGACTTAACTTAAATCTTGATGTGGCAGGTTCACAAATCATTCCGATTGAAGGAAAAGGACAGTTTCCTGTTATTACAAAGCTATTTCGATTAATTGGTAAAGAAGTATGTGTCTTGACAGATTTAGATGGTTTTACAGATGATAATAATATTATTAATTTGTTCGCGGTATTACCTGAAGCAACTGAAATTGCTAATGATTATGGAAATGGGGATCTTCAAAGCATGATTAGGGATATAAAGACAAAAATAGATGAATTAGTTCAATCCCAAAAAGAAAATATGGTAATGATTTATAACCAGCACCCGTATTGGGTAAACCGAGATCCAGAAGCAGAAGATGATAAAATTATTCGTCGTGCATTGGTTGCGCAGTTGTTTACGGTGAGTGCAGATGAACTAGCAACTTGGCCAGATTCACATGAGTGGACAAGTCTCAAAAAGAGAATTAATGTGCTATTTGATATTTTAGAAAATTTAGGATGTTTTATTCTTCGACGGGGGGCGGTGGAAAGTTATTACGCTTTTTCACTGAATACAACGTTAAATGGAAAGCCGTCTGCAGCTGCTAATGAAGTTAGTTATTGGGAAGAAAAAAGTAATGAACAAATCTATGCTCAATTCTCCGACATTGTTCGTTCTTTACAATTTGCTGCACTTGATAAAACGGTAGATGAAAGTTTTGCGGTAAAGAAAGAGCTATTAAGTGAATTAGCATTGATACTTGGAATTTTACCACAAGTATCAACTGAAAAAGAACTTCTGTCTTGTATTAAACAAGCAAAAGGGAGCGCAGAGTCTCTTTTTGATTATAGAATAATAAATGATAGCAAGCGTCTGGGTGTAGAAGTATCATTAAAATCTGAAATAATAGATGTTGATGGATTCCCATTTAAGGCTTTTGTCGGAGACAATGTTAATATTCTCATTGATGAAAGAATTCAATCGCTTTCAAGTGAGAAAAGTCAGTAGTAACCCCATCCGCTTTTTACTATGTTTCTACTACTTTTGCTGTACACATCTTGCAATATTTTGCTAAGTTTTGCATTTTATGTACAGAAATAACCGATACATAAAGAAGAATTAACACCGCGCAAATCGCTGTAAATGGCAGCAGGACAGCGCTTTTAGAAAGGAGTTTTATGAGTATACGCGTACTCTTTGTTTGCCACGGCAATATCTGCCGAAGCACAATGGCCCAATTTGTTTTCCAACACATGGTAAACAATCAAGGACTAAAAGACAAATTTTACATCGACTCTGCTGCAACGAGCAGAGAAGAAATCGGTAATCCACCACATTATGGAACGGTAAATAAACTAAGACAGGAAGGAATCCCAGTCCTAAAACACCGTGCCATCCAGATGACAAAACAAGATTACAAAGAATACGATTATATTATCGGTATGGATGCATGGAATCTAAGAAATATGAATCGTATTACAGGTGGTGACCCAGATGGAAAGATTCATCTGTTATTAGACTATTCCAAACATCCAAGAGACATCGCAGATCCATGGTATACAGGGAATTTTGACGATACATACAGAGATGTAGTCGAAGGGTGTGAAGCGTTCATGAAATATTTAGGGGAAGAACAATTATAAAACTGAAAATTACTGAAATTCTGTCATATGTTTCCGATACCACAATGGCATCAGATTTCTCTGACACTGATGATTTTCTCGTTCTTTAATCCCAATCGTATTGAAAAAGTCTTTCCATAGATCAATAAACGATCGTCTGTCTGAATGGACAGCCGATCCATTTCTTCTTTTGAAAGTATTGTTAAATAATAATCTTGATCTGCAGGATGAACGATAGCGATGAAGCGTTTATCATCAATGATCATCCAGTTTTCAGAAGGCAGACGATCAGAAAAATGTGGTGCAACCAGAGTTAATACATTACTCTTTGGCTCAATATGACTTACCAACACATCCCCAGGCATATTCGCAAATCGGATAAATTCCACATGAAAATGAGCTTCATTTCCAACTTTACGTTTCAATTCAAACATCCGCATAACCACAGGTTCCTGAAGAAAATCCACAACATGAGCACCATAATGGAATCCAGCAACCATAAAACGATAAATCGTATCTAATTTATCCTCGGCATCAGACATTGCAGCTTCATAGATCATAATATAAGCCTGATAAGAAATCTTACTCTTGATAGAACGAGCGACACTGGCAGTTTTCTCCGGATCAGCATCCACATGCCGATAATCACAGAATAATTCCAGATTCCCAATCGGTTCTGTTTTCAATTTAATATTGGAATGACCAAGTCTTGATGCCCAGGCCTCATAAACACAAGTCATCATCGCATCAAAATTATCTTCACAGGTAAAAACAGTCATAATAGCCTCCAGAATAAAAAAATAACGAAAATTACATCTGTCCAAACAAAGTTTTCGAAGAATCTTCTACAGTGACTTCAGATTGAAAATTAAAATCATCAAATAAAGAAAGCTGTCGATAGGTCTGTGGATGATCGATCTCCCAATTTTGCTTTCCATCCTCACCAATCAGCTGCCTGGTAATAAAATCTTCTTCAATCGGTATCCGATACATCATCTTCCCGCTGCAGGTAATAAAATACTTCGCACGTTTTAATACAATCCCCATCTTCTTCAAATGCTCAAAATTAAGAGTTCCATGTTTGCGTGCCTTCACAATACGAAATGCAGACTTTGTCCCAATTCCAGGGACACGAAGCAACATATCATAAGAAGCACGATTGATCTCAACTGGATAAATATCAAGGTGACGTAACGCCCAGTCACACTTTGGATCAAGCATCGTATTAAAATTCGGCCGGTCTACAGAAAGTAATTCATCTGCCTTAAATCCGTAAAACCGTAGCAGCCAGTCTGCCTGATACAGACGGTGTTCCCGAAGAAGCGGCGGTGCGGTTCCAAGAGCTGGCAGATTAGAATCCTCATTCAAAGGAACATAAGCAGAATAAAACACACGTTTCAAGTCATACTGCTGATATAATTTCTGCGTTGTCGATAAAAGCTGCAGATCACTCTCCCCAGTTGCGCCAATGATCATCTGTGTACTTTGACCGGCAGGAACAAAAGAAGCTGGTTTCCCATTATTTTGCAAACGTAAAGTATTCTTAAGAGAAGGATCTGCAAGTGTCAATGGGGAAGAACCAGTCTGAATCCGCTGATAAGGATTCTCTTGAAAGATCGTATGCTTCAAATACTTATTACTTTGAGAACGTTCCATAGAGGCATCTTTTCCGATCATCAACCGATGATCCACGATTCCATTCTGAATCTGACGAATTGGAGCAACAAGTTTCTTCGGATTCTTATGAGGAGCCAGTTTCTTAAGCCCGTCAATCGTAGGAAGTTCCAGATTCACACTCATACGATCGACAAGATATCCCATATTCGTGATCAATTCATCCGAAGTGCCAGGAATCGCTTTCACATGGATATATCCATTAAAATGGTACTTTGTACGAAGCAGATAAATCGCCTGATACATCAATTCCATCGTATAAATCGGACTCTTTACGATTCCAGAGCTTAAAAATAACCCTTCAATATAATTTCTTCGATAAAATTCCACAACAAGTGTACAGATCTCGTCCGGAGTAAATGTTGTACGAACCCTGTCATTACTTACTCGGTTTAGACAATACTTACAATCATAAATACATTCATTGCTAAGTAAAATCTTAAGCAAAGACACACAGCGCCCATCCGGAGAAAAACTATGACAGATTCCAGCAGCCTCTGTATTCCCGAGCATTCCTTTCTTTCCACGGCGGGAAGAACCACTGGAAGTACAGGCGACATCGTATTTTGCTGCATCAGCTAAAATCTTCAATTTTTCATTTAAAGATAAATCTTTTGATGAGATTTCCATATCAAACAGTTCCTTTCGAATATATGTTCTAGTTTAACATAAATAAACGTAATTTACAAATTGTATTTTGATCTGATCATCACATATATTTGAAAAAACCACCACATTAGTGACCATTAAGATCATAAATGTGATGGCTTTTTCTAACCAAGAATCTTCTTATTCGATACAGCTGCATCCTGATAAGAATATGACTTGGTTGTCAGAGATTCTAAAATCTGCTCAGGATGAACAATGGCATCTTCTAAAGATGTGACATAAAGCTTTTTATTACCGAAGCGGGAAGCTTCGTCGATCGCAACATCAGCAGCAATCACAATATAATCAGCTTCATCGATCTGTTCAGGGGAAAACTGATTTTGAATTCCCATAGCTCCCTGTGTTTCCACAGAAAGGTCAACGCCAAGTTTCTTACCTGCCTGTTCTAGTTTCTCTGCCGCAACATAGGTTTGAACCATTCCAGTTGGGCATTTTGTTACACACAAAATTTTCATGAAATCCTCCAATCGTATGTTACTCCTTCTTGATAGTCAGTATAGCATGAGATAGTAGAAAAGGAAAAGCAGAATGATAGAAAAAATAGTTTTTGTTAAAAGTGCATAGAAATAAAGTGAAAATATTGTTAATATCGACCATAAACAACAACTTGTAAAGAGGACCGTACAAGTTTTAAAATAAGAACCATAAGGAAGGAGGATGTCAAGCATGGGAAAGAACAAAGGAGAAATGAAATATCACACATTAAAGGAATCACTGAAGAATGATATTTTATCTGGTGTCTATCAACCGGGAGATAAGATGCCGTCAGAGAATCAACTAGTACAGGAATATGATCTTAGCCGCCATACCGTACGTAAGGCGCTGTCAATTCTGGAAGAAGAAGGTTATATCATTGCAGTTCATGGAAAGGGAACGTTTTGTACAGAACGGGCACTTCATAAAAAGGAATCAAAGAATATTGCAGTGGTTACAACCTATATTTCTGATTATATATTCCCTAGATTGATCCAGGGGATCAACAGTGTCCTTTCCAAAGATGGATACAGCATTATTTTTAAGACAACAGAAAATAGCAGACGAGGAGAGACAGCATGTCTTGAAGATATTCTTACAAAAGATATTGATGGCTTGATCATTGAGCCAAGTAAAAGTGAGATTGTATGCAGACATCCAAAACTTTATGAGAATCTTGATAAATATGAAATTCCCTACATTTTTATTCACGGAGTCTATGAGGAGATGAAAGACAAACCCCACATTCTTATGGACGATTGTAAAGGAGGTTATCTGCTTACAAAATATCTGATCGATATGGGACATCAACATATCGTAGGAGTTTTTAAAGCAGATGATCATCAAGGAAGAGAACGACATAAAGGTTATGTGATGGCACTTCAGGAAGCAGGATATCAATATGATCCAGATATGGTTATCTGGTTTCATACAGAAGATCGTCAGATGAAACCAGTAACATCGGTTGTTCAGATGATAAAGGATCAAAGAAAGATGGATGCAGTTGTCTGTTACAATGACCAGATCGCATTTTCAATCATTGGAGGATTGCATCAGATCGGTGTTTCAATTCCAGAAGACTTGTCGATCACAGGATATGATAATTCAATGCTTGCACATCAGCATCCACTTTCTTTAACGACTATTGCTCATCCACAGGAAAAACTTGGCGAGATGGCAGGACAGTTGTTGCTAGAAAAGATACAAGGTGGATCAGATAAAGACATGAAAACAGAGTATTTGATCGAACCGAAATTGGTGATCGGAAACTCATGTAAAAATAGGAATCAAGAATAGATATAAAACTGGGAGGCAAAAAATGGAACTTAAAAAAAATTACAAATTTTGGTTTGCAACAGGATCACAGGATTTATATGGAGATGAATGTTTAAGCCATGTGGCAAAACATGCACAGATCATTGTGCAGAATTTCAATGAAAGTGGCATTTTACCATTTGAAGTTGTATGGAAACCGACATTAATTGATAGTACTTCGATCAGAAGAACATTTGAAGAAGCAAATGCAGATGAAGAATGTGCCGGTGTTATCACATGGATGCACACATTCTCCCCAGCAAAATCATGGATCGCAGGATTACAGGCATTTAAGAAACCATTATTACATCTTCACACACAGTTTAATGAAGAAATCCCATATGACACGATTGATATGGATTTTATGAATGAAAACCAGTCAGCACATGGTGACAGGGAATTTGGACATATCGTAACAAGAATGGGAATCCCAAGAGAAGTTGTTGTTGGATATTATGAATCAAAAGAAGTGAAAGAAAAGATCGCATCTTGGATGAGAAGTGCAATCGGAATGGTGGAAAGTAAAAATATCCGTGTGGTAAGGATTGCGGATAATATGAGAAATGTTGCGGTTACAGAAGGTGATAAAGTCGAAGCACAGATTAAATTTGGATGGGAGATCGATGCATATCCAGTCAATGAAGTTGTAGATTATGTCAATGCAGTCAGCAAAGGTGATATTGATGCACTGACACAGTTATATTATGAAAAATACAATCTTTTATTAGAGGGCAGAGATCCGATCGAATTTAAGAAACATGTAGAGGTACAGGCAGGAATCGAGATCGGACTGGAAAAATTCTTAAAAGACCATGATTATCAGGCAGTTGTTACACACTTTGGCGATCTTGGTGGATTAAAACAGCTTCCAGGACTTGCGATTCAGAGATTAATGGAAAAAGGATATGGATTTGGTGCAGAAGGTGACTGGAAGACAGCAGCAATGGTACGACTGATGAAAGTTATGACAGCAGGAAAGAAAGATGCCAAAGGAACATCATTTATGGAAGATTATACATACAATTTTGTTCCGGGAAAAGAGGGTATCTTAGAAGCTCATATGTTGGAAGTATGCCCAACGATCGCGGATGGTCCTGTTTCAATCAAAGTAAATCCATTATCTATGGGAGATCGTGAAGATCCTGCAAGACTTGTATTTACAGCAAAAGAAGGAGAAGGAATAGCCACTTCTTTGATCGATCTTGGACATCGTTTCCGTCTGATCATTAATAAAGTGGATTGTAAAAAGACAGAAAAACCAATGCCAGAGCTTCCAGTAGCGACGGCATTCTGGACACCAAAACCAGATCTTTATAAAGGAGCAGAGGCATGGATCTTAGCTGGTGGAGCACATCATACAGCATTTTCTTATGATCTTAGTGTAGATCAGATGGTTGCATGGGCAGAGGCTATGGGAATTGAGAGTGTTGTCATTGATGAGAATACAGATATCAGAATATTAAAGAATGAATTAAGATGGAATGAAGTAGTTTATCGTTAGAAAATGGAGGTAGTACCATGGAAACAAAGCAAATGATCGTAGATGGAAAAACAGCATTGGGAATCGAATTTGGATCAACAAGGATCAAAGTTGTACTGATCGACAAAGATCATCATCCGATCGCATCCGGAAGCCATGACTGGGAAAATCGTCTGGAGAATAATATATGGACTTATACATTAGAAGACATCTGGAGTGGACTACAAGACAGTTACCAAAACTTGGTAAACGACGTGAAAGAAAAATATGATATTACACTAACTAAGGTTGGAAGTATCGGATTTAGTGCGATGATGCATGGATATATGGCATTTGATAAAGATGGAGAATTGTTAGTGCCATTCCGAACATGGAGAAATACAATGACAGAAGAAGCTTCTGAGAAATTAACGGAGGCATTTTCTTATCACATTCCTCAAAGATGGAGTATCGCACATCTGTATCAGGCAATTTTAAAAGAAGAAGAACATGTAAAAGATATTGATTATCTGACAACACTGGCAGGATATGTCCATTGGAAATTAACAGGTGAAAAGGTGCTCGGTGTTGGAGAAGCGTCTGGAATGTTCCCAATCGATATCGAGACAAAAGATTATAACCAGACGATGATCAAGACATTTGACAACCTGATCAAAGATAAAAAATTTGGATGGAAATTAGAAAATATCTTACCAAAAGTTTTAATAGCTGGAGATAAAGCGGGTATCTTAAGCGAAGAAGGAGCAAAATTATTAGATCCATCTGGTAATCTGGAAGCTGGAATTCCTTTATGTCCTCCAGAAGGAGATGCAGGAACTGGAATGGTTGCGACAAACAGCGTGACAAGAAAAACAGGAAATGTATCTGCAGGAACAAGTGTTTTTGCAATGATCGTTTTAGAGAAAGAATTAAAGAAAGTTTATGATGAGATCGATCTTGTCACAACGCCATCAGGTGATCTTGTGGGTATGGTACATTGTAATAACTGTACATCAGATCTGAATGCATGGGTCAACTTATTTAAAGAATTTGCACAGAACTTTGGTGTGGAAGATGTAGATATGGATCAGCTTTATGGAACTCTTTACAATAAAGCATTAGAAGGTGACAAGGATTGTGGTGGATTACTTGCATACAACTATTTCTCAGGAGAACATATCACAGGATTTGAAGAAGGAAGGCCATTATTTGTAAGAAAACCAGATAGTAATTTTAATCTTGCAAACTTTATGAGAGTTCATCTATACACAGCACTTGGAGCTTTGAAGACGGGGCTTGATATCTTGATGAAAGAAGAAGATGTCAAAGTTGATAAAATGCTGGGACATGGTGGATTATTCAAAACAGAAGGTGTTGGACAAAAGATCATGGCAGCAGCTGTGAATGCACCAGTATCAGTTATGAAAACAGCTGGAGAAGGTGGTGCATGGGGAATGGCGATCCTTGCAGCCTATATGCTGGATAAAGCAGAAGATGAGATGCTTGATACCTATCTTTCTGACAAAGTATTTGCAGGGGAAGAAGGTACAACGATCGCTCCAGATGAAAAAGATGTGGAAGGCTTTGATGAATTTATCAAACAATATCAAAAAGGTCTTGCACTTGAACGAGTTGCAATTGATGTCATGTAAAAAGGAGACGAAAGATGTTAGAACAATTAAAAAAAGAAGTCTATGAAGCAAATATGGAACTTCCTAAAAGAGGTCTGATCACATATACATGGGGAAATGTCAGTGGAATTGATAGAGAAAGTGGTTTATTTGTTATTAAACCAAGTGGTGTGGATTATGATAAACTTCTCCAGAAGATATGGTTGTCATGGATCTTGATGGAAACAGAGTGGAAGGAGATTTAAATCCATCTTCTGATACACCAACGCATATTGAATTATATAAAGCATTCAAAGATTTAGGAGGAATTGTACATACACATTCCCCATGGGCAACATCATGGGCACAGGCGGGGAGAAGTATTCCATGCTATGGAACAACACATGCAGATTACTTCTATGGAGAAATTCCATGTGCAAGAAGCCTCACAAAAGAAGAAATTGAAGAAGCCTATGAGAAGAATACAGGATTGGTGATCATTGAGACATTTAAAGATAAGAATCCAGTTTATGTTCCAGGAGTGCTTTGTACAAATCATGGACCATTTACATGGGGAGCTGATGCAGCGAGGCAGTTCATAATGCCGTTGTCTTAGAAGAAGTCGCAAAGATGGCATACCGTTGCGAGCATTTAAATCCAGAAGCAAAGCCAGCACCACAATATCTGCAGGATAAACATTTCTTCAGAAAACATGGGGCAAATGCTTACTATGGCCAAGGCAAATAATGAAAATGGATCAATAAAGATATCAGATAAAATTTAAAAGAAAGTGTTGTAAAATGATGAAGTAAAAATGATCGAAAAAAGACAAAATGGAGTCTGCTTATTTGAATTACAAAATGATGAGATAAAAGTGATCACGAGTAACCTTGGTTGTCATATTTTATCTGTGTTCACAAAAGACAGAGATGGAAATTATGGAGATGTCGTTCTTGGATATCAAGATGTGGAAGATTGTCATAAAGATGATAAATTTTTAGGATGTATCATCGGACGTGTTGCAAACAGAATTGCAAATGGAGAGTTTCAGTTGAATGGAAAGACCTATAAACTTGCAGTAAATTCCGGACCGAATACGATTCATGGAGGTATAAATGGATTTAATCAGAAGATTTTTAACTATGAGATTTTAGAAGATGGAATCCGTTTTATCTATCTTTCTCCAGATATGGAAGAAGGATTTCCAGGAAGTCTTTGTTTAAAGATAGTATATCGTCTATCTGGAAATGAATTAAAGATGGAATATGAAGCAATGTCAGATCAAGACACACTGATCAATATAGCCAATCATTCCTTTTTTAATCTTTCAGCAAAAGACAGTAAGATCTATGATCATCAATTGATGATCAAATCAGATCAGATTGCATGTGCAGATGAGAATGGTCTTCCAACAGGTAAGTTTTTGGATGTAGAGAATACACCATTTGATTTTAAAAGTTTTCATGAGATTGGAGAACGGATTCATGATGATGATGAACAGTTGAGATTCGTTGGAGGCTATGATCATTGTTTTATGTTAAAGGATGAGAAAGATCATGCAGTCTTATATGATAAAGAAAGTGGACGAAAATTAACGATCACAACAACACTTCCATGCATGCAGTTATATGCAGGAAACTTTCTGGCAGGAGGAAGTGATGGTAAATTTGGAAAACCATATGAGAACAGAGATGGTGTTGCATTAGAACCACAATTCTTGCCTAATTCTATGAATATAGAGAAAAAGCCAAGAGTTATCTTAAGAAAAGGCGAAGAGTATGAAGCAGTGACAACATACCGATTTGAAACAGAATAATATAGATTGAAATTAAAAAATAAGAATCATATCCATACAATATCCCCTTCCCCTTTTTATTTGTATGGATATATTCTTGTTTATTTCTGGAATATAATTCTATAAGAGAGTATAATAATATTTTAGGAAAGAGGAAGGTAATATGATCAAAGTATTTTTAGTAGAAGATGAAAAGATCATTCGTAAGAGTATAAAGAATAACGTAAAATGGGAAGAAAATGGTTTTGAATTTGCGGGAGAAGCACCAGATGGTGAGATGGCTCTTCCAATGATCGAAAAACTACATCCAGATATCGTGATCACAGATATCAAGATGCATTTATGGATGGACTTGAATTAAGTGATATCTTAAAGAAAAAAATGCCAAAAATACAGATCATCATACTTTCTGGATATGGGGAGTTTGACTATGCAAAAGAAGCGATCAAGATCGGTGTAACAGATTATCTGACCAAACCAGTAACTGGTGAGCAGTTATTAGAAGCACTAAATAAAGTAAAACAAAAGCTTGATAAGAAAAAAAGACAGGAAGAAGATATAAAAAATTACAAAAAAAATATAAAAACACAAATGAAAAATATGAGATATCAATTTTTCGGGAATCTGATCCGCGGAAAGATATCTGTATCTAAATTAATGGAACAAGGGAATGAACTTGGAATAGATCTTATGGCACCGGCATACAATTTTATGTTATTTAAAATATTTTCAAAGAATGAGAATGATACAGAGGCAGTATATGATCTTCGTACCAAAGAAGATGCAATCGTAGAAGAAGTAAGCAGCCAGTTTGAAAATATGATTGTTTTTCACCGTGTAACAGAGGGCTATATTTTAATGATCAAGGCACAGAATACAGAGGAAACCATACAAGTGGCAAAAGATTATGTTGCAGCATTGACAAAGCGTATGAAAAAAGAGAAAGAACTACAATGGTTTGCAGGGATTGGACATGCAGTGGAACGATTACATAACCTTTCGGAATCTTACGACAGTGCAAGCAAGGCTTTTGCATACCAGTATCAGTCTTCTGGGAATGAAGCGGTGTTTTTTGATAAATTAGATAATGAAAAGATAGAAAGAGCAGAAGATCTGCAGCAAGTAGATTTTACCAAAGTAAATTCAGAATCGCTGGAAGAGTTTTTGAGAAATGGAAAAGAAGAAGCTGTACATTTATTTGTAGAGGAGTATACCAAGACATTAGGAAAATCTAATATGGATTCCTTTATGTTTTGTCAGTATATGCTGATCAATATACAGGTAGGTGTTATGAAATTCGTTGAGAAAATGGGAGTTGAGAAAGCAAATATCGATCGCACGTTTAAGGATTACAAACAACAGATCGCTGCAGTTTCAACAGGAGAGAAAGCAGCGGAGTATATCGAAGAACTTATCATACAAGCGATCAGAATGCGAAATGAAAGATTAGGGAAGAAACATTCTTCATTGATAACGGAGGCAAAAGAATTTATTGTGAAAAATTATCAAGAAGAAACATTATCGTTGAGTGATGTTGCAGATCAGGTTGGATTAAGCAGCAGTCATTTTAGTACAACGTTTAAACAAGAAACAGGGAAATCTTTTGTGGAATTTTTGACATCAGTCAGAATGGATAAAGCAAAAGAAATGCTTTGTTTTACAGATATGAAGGCATCACAGATCAGCTATGAAGTGGGATATAAGGATCCACATTACTTTAGCTACTTGTTTAAAAAAACGCAAGGATGTACTCCAAGTGAATATAGATCAAGGAGGATGTAATGAAAAAATATGTGAGAGAATCTATTGCTCGATTTCGGCAGTTCTCAATAGAAGAAAAACTAAAATGGTTAAGGATGGTCGTGATAATTCCTGCGTTAGTGGGGATTATCACGCTTCTTGTTATCATGATAAATTTTAATGAAAGCTATAATGAGGCAGTAAAAAACGTATCAGTAGCCAGCAAGTTTAATTTCTCATTTTCAGAAGATATGGATTATAAAATGTATCGTATTGTTATCGGTGCAGAGAGTTTTGATGCGATGAAACCATATGAGGAGATTAAGGAAGCGAAGGAGCTGGTAAAGGAACTGAATAAAAATGCTGTAACAGATGAAAGTAAATTAAGAACGAGACAGATAGGAAAACTGTTGGATAATCTGAAGATTTCCATTGAAGAAATTGAACACTCAGATCTAAAAAACGATTATATGGAAAATAATCAGAGATTAAGATTAAATGTGAATGTATTTACAGAGATCATTAAAGAAAAAGTATCCGAATACATTTACTATGAGATTGGGAATATGGAGAGTATGCGTGTAAAACTGGAAAAAGAAATCATGCATACGATCACGATCACATTGATCGCTGTACTGTTTTTGTCTCTGATAACATGGAAATTATCGAAATTGATTTCGCAAAGCATTAGTTATCCAGTCAGACAGTTATGTGAGATGACAAAGGAAGTGGCGCAGGGAAATTTTGATGTACATGGACCTCAAAATACAACAGAAGAGTTGCAGATCTTAACAAATAATTTCGAACATATGGCACAAAAGGTAGAAAGATTGATCGAAGATGTAAAAGTAGAACAACAAAATCTTCGAAAAAAAGAGCTGCAGTTACTACAAGAGCAGATTAATCCACATTTCCTTTATAATACATTGGACACGATCATGTGGCTTGCCATTGATCATCAGGATGACAAAGTGGTAGAAATGGTAGCTGCCTTGTCTGGCTTTTTCCGTACAAGTTTAAGTCACGGAGAAGATAAGATATCGATCAGGGAAGAATTAGAGCATGTTGAAAATTATTTAAAGATACAACAATTAAGATACGGGGATATTATGGAATATTCTATTGATGTCCCAGATGAGATCAAGAAAAATGATATTGTAAAGATCACTTTACAGCCATTAGTAGAAAATGCATTATATCATGGATTGAAAAAACAAAGAGAAAAAGGAATGATAAAGATTTCCGGTGTAGATGATGAAAATAATATATTCCTGATCGTTGAAGATAATGGAGTTGGTATGCAGCCTGAGCAGGTAGTTCAGATCAATAAAGAAATGTATGAAGATATATGGGTAAACAGGACAACAGGGTTTGGAATTGCAAATGTAAATCGGCGGATTAAATTATATTATGGAGAAGAATATGGGTTGATCCTTGAAAGTGAACCAGATATTGGAACTAAGGTGATCGTAGTTGTACCGAAGACCAGACAAGTAGAGAAAAAATAATCAAAAATCAAAAAAATTCAAACCATTATCAAAAAAATCAAACTTTAAACAGACAAGATAAAAATTTCATAAAATAATCCACCGAATGCAAAAGAAATTGCATTGAAAGAAATACAATTTCAAGTAAAATATAACTTGTAATTAAGGAAAACGAAAAAATCAAAAAAAGAAAAAGGAGGAAATCATAATGAGAAGAAGTATTAAGAAGGTGGCTGCAGGTTTACTTGCAACAATGATGATTGGAACAATGCTTACTGGTTGTGGTGGAGGAAACAAGAAAGACAGTGGTTCTTCAAAGAAGGAAACTTCAGAGATCAACATCGGATTTTCACAGGTTGGAGCTGAGAGTGATTGGCGTGTAGCGAATACAAAGTCTATGAAATCTGCATTAACAGCAAAGAACGGATTTAAATTATCATTTGCAGATGCTCAGCAGAAACAGGAAAATCAGACAAAAGCGGTCAGAGAATTTATCACACAGGGTGTTGATGTGATCGCAATCGCACCTGTAACAGAAACAGGTTGGGAAACAGTTTTAAAAGAAGCAAAGAAAGCTGACATTCCAGTTATCACAGTTGACCGTCAGATCAAAACTTCTGATGATTCACTGATCACAGCATGGGTTGGATCAGACTTCAAAAAAGAAGGTGTGAAAGCGGCTGAATGGTTAATTAAAGAAAAGGGAAAAGAAAAAGGTGACGTAAACATCGCTGTATTACAGGGAACGATTGGTTCTTCTGCAGAAATCGGACGTACAAAAGGATTTAAAGAAGGAATCAAAGATCAGAAAAACTTCAAGATCATTGCTTCTCAGACAGGAGAATTTACACAGGCAAAAGGTCAGGAAGTTATGGAATCTTTCTTAAAACAGAACAAAGACATTGATGTTGTAGTAGCACAGAATGATAACATGGCATTCGGAGCAATCGATGCATTAAAAGCAGCAGGAAAAACACCTGGTAAAGACGTAACGATCATTTCTTTCGATGCGATCAAAGCAGCATTAAAGAAGTTCAGTCTGGAGAGATCAATGCTGAATTTGAATGTAACCCACTTCATGGACCTCGTGTAGCTGAATTAGCTAAGAAGATCATGAAAGGTGAAAAAGTAGATAAGATCCAGTATGTAGATGAGCAGGTATTTACAAAAGATAATACTACAAAAGAAGTTATTAACAAACGTGCATATTAATAAACATTGTTGAAAATCCCCTTAAGTACACACATGTAACTATTAACAATCGCACTACAAATAAAGATTGCAGGCTCTGGGTCAGGACAATCTGACTTATCCTGTAATTTTTATGCCAAAAATCAGGGCATTTTCATTAAAATCGGCTCAAAAATCATGAAAAGAAAGGAGAATTGTCATGAGTGATGAAAAGAAGACAGTTCTATCCATGCGACATATTAATAAAACATTCCCAGGAGTGAAAGCACTGTCCGATGCACAGCTTACATTGAGAGAAGGAGAGATTCATGCTTAATGGGAGAAAATGGTGCAGGAAAATCTACACTGATCAAAGTTCTTACAGGAGTTGAGGAATTTGAGACAGGTGAGATCATCATGGATGGAAAAAGTATTATTAACACATCCCCTCAAGAAGCGGGAAACAATGGAATCAGCACCGTTTATCAGGAAGTAAACCTGTGTCCGAATCTAACGGTAGCAGAAAATATCTTTATCGGAAGAGAACCAATGAAAATGGGGAGGATCGACTGGAAGACGATGAATACACAGGCACAGAAGATCCTTGATAATCTGGAATTAGAAATTGATGCCACACAGGAATTGGAAAACTATTCCGTAGCGATTCAGCAGATGGTGGCGATCGCAAGAGCAGTTGACATTCAGTCAAAAGTATTGATCCTTGATGAACCAACATCAAGTCTTGATGAAGGAGAAGTTGAGAAATTATTTAAGGTTATGAATATGCTAAAGAAACGCGGAACAGCATCGTATTCGTAACACACTTTTTGGAACAGGTCTATGCAGTCTGTGACAGGATCACAGTACTTAGAAATGGACATTTTGTAGGTGAATATAAGACAGAAGAGCTTCCAAGATTTAAATTAGTTGCAACAATGATGGGAAAAGAATTTGATGATTTGGCAGACATCAAAGGAAGTGGAACATCATCAAAGAAACAAAGTGACGAAGTTGTGATCGAAGCAAAAGGTCTTTATCATAAAGGAACGATCAAACCATTGACATTAAGATCATAAAGGAGAAGTTGTTGGATTATCTGGATTATTAGGATCTGGACGTTCCGAACTTGTAAGAGCGATTTATGGAGCAGATAAACCAGATGGAGGAGAATTATATGTCAAAGGAGAAAAATTAGATGTCAAAGCACCAATTGATGCAATGCATAAAGGAATGGCATATTGTCCGGAAGATCGTAAAGTAGAAGGAATCATTGCAGATCTTTCTGTAAGAGAAAACATGATCTTGGCACTTCAGGCAAAACGAGGAATGTTCAAACTGATGAGCAGAAAAGAACAGGAAGAGTTGACAGATAAGTATATTAAGATGCTGCAGGTTAAGACAGCAAGCAGAGAAACACCGATCAAATCATTAAGTGGTGGTAATCAGCAGAAAGTAATCCTCGGAAGATGGCTGATGACAGAACCAGATTTCCTGATCCTTGATGAACCAACCAGAGGTATTGATGTTGGAACAAAGACAGAGATTCAGAAATTAGTCGTAAAACTTGCAAATGAAGGAATGTCTGTTGTATTTATTTCATCCGAAGTAGAAGAAATGCTTCGTACCGTGACTCACATGGGAATCTTACGAGATGGTGAGAAAGTCGGAGAATTGGAAGAAAGTGAATTATCACAGGAAAATGTAATGAAAGCAATCGCAGGAGGTGACAAATAATTATGGATAAATTAAAAAAGATGACATCATATCGCCTCTTCTGGCCAATTGTATGTCTGGCACTTGTATTATTATTTAACCTTATAAAATCTCCATCATTTTTTGAAATCTCAATTAAAAATGGTGTGTTATATGGATATCTGGTCGATATTTTCAACCGATCCAGTGAATTGATCATCTTAGCAGTTGGTATGACACTTTGTGTAGCATCCAGTGCAGGAACTGATATCTCTGTCGGAGCGATCATGGCATTATCAGGAGCTGTATCTGTTTATCTTCTTGGAAGTGGAGAAACATATGCAATTCCTTGGATCGCAGCAATCCTGATCGGGCTTGTGGTATCTGTATTATGTGGTATGTGGAACGGATTCTTAGTTGCGAATATGAAGATCCAGCCAATGGTAGCAACCTTGATCTTATTTACCGCAGGACGAGGAATGGCACAGTTGATCACAGGTGGAAATAACTTATATGTCAAGGTGGACAGCTTTAAGTATTTAGGAGGATTTCTGCCACATATTCCAGTTCCAACACCGATTTTGGTAGCGATCATCGTAGTCATTTTAGCAACATTATTCTTAAATAAGACAGCAACAAAATTGTATATTGAAAGTGTAGGTATCAACCCAAGAGCCAGTCGTTTGTTTGGACTGAATTCTACAAAGATCATCTTTATCACATATGCAGCCTGCGGACTTTGTGCAGGAATCGCGGGAATGATCGCAACATCAAGAATCACATCCATTGATGCAAATAACGTAGGAAACTTGATGGAATTAGATGCGATCTTAGCAGTAGCACTTGGAGGAAACTCTCTTGCAGGTGGTAAATTCTCAGTCGCAGGAAGTGTTATTGGAGCGATCACGATCCAGGCATTATCTACAACATTATATGCAATGAAAGTAACTGGAGATCAGCTTCCACTTTATAAAGCGATCGTGGTTATCATAATCGTGACATTACAGTCTCCAGAATTTAAGAAATACTTAAATCGTATTAAAGCAAAACGTGCAGCAAAAACTGCTGGAGAGAAGGTGGCATAATGGCAATGGTAGAGAAAATTAAAAATAAACTTAGAGGAAATGGATTTTTGCTTGCAGTTACGATCGTATTATTCTTCGTGCTCTATATTGCAGGTGCGATCCTTTACGGAGATCGAAACTTTACAAGCCCACAGGTGTTTTTAAACTTGTTCATTAGTAATGCTGGATTGATCATTGCAGCCGTTGGTATGACATTTGTACTGATCACAGGAGGAATCGATATTTCGATCGGTTCCGTCATCGGTGTTGTTTGTATGATGCTTGCATGGATGATGGAAGTGAAGCATATGAGCGCAGTCGTTGCAATTATTCTGGTATTAGCATTTGGTGTGATCTTCGGATTGGTTCAAGGATTTTTAGTAGCTTATTTAAAAATACAGCCATTTATCGTAACACTAGGAGGAATGTTCTTTGCCAGAGGTCTTACAGCATTGATCAGTTCCGATATGATCAGTATTGAAAATCCAACATTTTTAAGTCTTGCGAACTATCGAATTTATTTTGGATTTATTACATATTACAACAACCGAGGAGTTGCAATGCATCCTTATATCTACCTAAGTGTTGTCATTGCATTATTGGTTGTAGCGATTTCCTTTGTGATTCTTCGATACACAAAATTTGGACGTGCCGTATTTGCAGTAGGTGGAAATGAACAGTCTGCATTATTAATGGGATTAAATCCTAAAGTTACAAAATTAAAAGTTTATGTGTTAAATGGATTTTTAGCATCATTAGCTGGATTTGCTTTCTGCTTAAACTCTTGTGGTGGATTCGTAGAGCAGGCCAGAGGATTTGAGATGGATGCGATCGCAGCAGCAGTTATTGGTGGAACACTTTTAACAGGAGGTGTTGGAACTGTCGTAGGATCACTATTTGGATCACTGATCAAGGGTATCATTGAAACGATCATTACATTCCAGGGAACATTATCATCCTGGTGGACAAGAATCGTGATCGCATTACTTCTTTGCTTCTTCGTAATCTTACAGAGTGTATTTAAATCAATTCGTGAGAAGCGTCTTGCACAAGGTAATGAAAAGTAGATAGTTATATTTGGTTGATGTATTAAAGGAGGAAAACAATATGAATAATATGCCAAAAACAAAAGATCGGGATCGTAGCAGTCAGTCGTGACTGCTTCCCAGAAAGTTTATCAGTTACAAGAAGAGAAGCATTGATAAAAGCATATAAAGAAAAATATGATCCTGAGGACATTTATGAATGTCCAGTCTGTATCGTGGAGAGTGAGATTCACATGGTACAGGCATTAGAAGATATTAAAAAAGCAGGATGTGATGCATTAGTTGTTTATCTTGGAAACTTTGGACCAGAAATCTCAGAAACACTTCTTGCAAAACACTTTGATGGACCAAAGATGTTTGTGGCAGCAGCTGAGGAAGTGGTGATAACCTCTTAGATGGAAGAGGAGATGCATATTGTGGAATGTTAAATGCAAGTTATAATCTGAAATTAAGAAATATAAAAGCATATATTCCTGAATATCCAGTAGGAACAGCAGAAGAATGTGCAGATATGATCCATGAATTTTTGCCAATCGCAAGAACAGTAAAAGCATTAAGTGAATTGAAGATTATAAGTTTTGGACCAAGACCACTGAACTTCCTTGCATGTAATGCACCGATCAAACCATTATATGATCTTGGAATCGAAATTGAAGAAAACTCAGAATTAGATTTATTTGAAGCATTTAATCAGCATGAAGGGGATGAAAGAATTCCTGCAATCATAAAAGAAATGGAAGAAGAACTGGGTGCAGGAAATAAAAAACCAGAGATTCTTTCCAAGCTTGCACAGTATGAACTGACATTAAAAGACTGGATCAGGGATCATAAAGGTTACAGAAAATATGTAACAATTGCCGGAAAATGCTGGCCAGCATTCCAGACTCAGTTTGGATTTGTACCATGTTATGTAAACAGTCGTTTGGCAGCACAGGGAATTCCAGTATCCTGTGAAGTAGATATCTATGGTGCATTAAGCGAATTTATTGGAACGGTTGTAAGTCAGGATGCTGTGACATTATTAGATATCAACAACTCCGTACCAGCAGATATGTATAATGAAGAAATTAAAGATAACTATGACTATACACAAAAAGATACATTTATGGGATTCCATTGTGGAAACACAGCAAAATCTAAATTATCTTTCTGTGAGATGAAATATCAGAAGATCATGCAAGAACATTACCGGAAGAAGTGACACAGGGAACATTAGAAGGTGATATCGCGCCAGGAGATATTACATTTTTCCGTTTACAAAGTACAGCAGATACAAAATTAAGAGCGTACGTTGCACAAGGAGAAATTCTTCCAGTAGCAACAAGATCTTTCGGATCTATTGGTGTATTTGCTATCCCAGAAATGGAAGATTTTACCGCCATGTACTGATCGAAAAGAATTTCCCACACCATGGAGCTGTTGCTTTTGGTCATTTTGGAAAAACTTTATATGAAGTATTCAAATACATTGGTGTTGATGTCGATGAGATTGGATTTAATCAGCCAAAGAATATGCTTTATAAGACTGAGAATCCATTTTCATAAATAAATTTTACCTATTAACTTTTTACTCCTTCTTGGGAAAAACTGCATGTGAATAGCATGCAGTTTTTCTATGCTTAGAAAAACAAGTAAAAATATTACTAAATATTATGACTGTTTGCGCGGAGCAGCACAAGAGTTACGGACGACAAGATTACATGGAAGTGTCAGACGAATCGGAGTCTGCTGCTCCAGAGAATCTTCTTTTGTCCGAAGTAAAATATAATGAGCAGCATATTCTCCCATAAATTCAGCCGGTGTATGAATCGTTGTCAGCGGAGGGTTTGAAAAACTTGCAACGCTGATATCATCAAAACCAATGATGGATATATCATCTGGAATTTTATAACCATTCTCATATAAAGCACGCATTGCACCGATTGCAAGAGGATCACTGGCAGAGAAAATAGCGGTTGGAAGGTCGCCATCAGCAATCATTTGTTTTGTCATGTTATATCCGGATTCAGCAGAATAATCTCCCTCATAAATAAAAGATTTATGGTCAATGGAATGTTCCTGGCAGAAGTTGATGAAGGTATCTTTACGTTCTTCAAAATATACACTGTTATCAGCGAGAACTTCCTTCCCGCAAGATAAGCAATCTTTCGATGGCCAAGATCATACAAATAATCTAATGCTTCAGTAACTGCCTGTTGGAAATCAAGATTGATCGTATCACAATAAATCTTTGGTGTCTTCATATCAACAAAAATAGTGTTGGAATTAAGTTTTTGAAAAGACTTAATCTGAGATTTATTAAATTTACCAATACAAATCAGACCTTGAAGATCCTTGAGTGTGTCAGGATAATTGCAATCGCTCTGGAAAGCACGGACAACGTGGATATTATGATCGGCACAATATTTTTCAATACCGACACGGATTGCCTGATAATAAGGATCTTCCAGTTCCTGAAAGACAGAATACCATTGAAAGATACCGATAGAAATCGATTTTTCAACGGTATTTTTAGATGCTTTGTATAATTTAATTCCTGGGCAACCTTTAAAACGCGCTGTTTTGTTTCGTCGGTTACACTCAGGGTATCGTCTTGGTTTAAAATTCTTGATACAGTTGCAGCAGAAACAGATGCTTTCTGTGCAATGTCTTTGATTGTTGCCATGGAGATAAAATCCTTTCTCATAAATATTAATCTATCTCATTATAACAGAGAAAAGCACAAAAGTAAATTTAGTAAAATAAAAGTAAAAAATTTAGTAAAAACATATTGACAATTTTACTAAAAGTTTTACTATACAAGTATCAAAGACAGCCACTAAAAACAGGAGGAAAGAAAAATGAAAACAACTAATGGAAAGGTTCCAGGCAGAGTAAAATATACTTTTGCATTTGGAGCATTGGGAAAAGATTTAATTTATGGAATGATGGCGACATTCGCTATGATCTACTTTACGGATGTGTTGAAAGTATCACCGGGTTTTGTAGGAATCGTTTTCTTCGTAGCAAAACTTTGGGATGCATTTAACGATCTGTTTATGGGAATGATCGTAGATAACACAAGATCACGCTTTGGAAAATTCGTACCATGGCTAGTGATCGGAACTTTAGTCAATTCTGTTGTCTTTGTCGTATTATTTACTGACTTTAAATTAACAGGAACTTCACTTTGCATCTTCGTTGCAGTGATCTATGTATTATGGGGAATGACTTATACGATCATGGATATTCCATACTGGTCCGTAATTCCAAACCTTACATCAGATCCACACGAACGAGAAGTTGTTTCCGTTTTACCTAGAATTTTCGCAAGTATTGGACAGTCATTAGTCATCGCAGGATTCGGTGTTCAGATCATTGCAGCCTTAGGTGGAGGATATATCGGATATCATCGTTTTGCTATGATCATTGCAGGAACATTTATTCTTACGATCGGAGTTGCAGTCTGCAACTTAAAAGTAAAAGAAAACAATGCACCAAGTGAGAAGATTTCTTTTAAAGATGTATTCTCAATCATTAAGAGAAATGACCAGTTACAGTCAGCAGTAGGACTGATCCTTCTATATAATGTAGGAATTCAGTTTATCATGGGTGTTGCAGTTTACTACTTTACATATGTATGTGGAAATGCCAACATGTTATCAGCTTTTATGATCAGTGCATCTATCGCAGAAGTTGTTGGATTGATCATCTTCCCAGAAGTAGCAAAGAAATTATCAAGACATACATCATTTTTACTGGCATGTATTTTACCATTTATTGGTTTAGCATTATTATTAGTTGTTGGATTTGTATGCCCACAGAACATTGTATTAACAGCAATTTCAGGAGTGATCGTAAAGACAGGAACAGGATTAGAACTTGGATGTGCGACAGTATTCTTATCTGATGTTGTTGACTATGGTGAGTACAAACTGGGAACAAGAAATGAATCCGTTGTATTCTCTTTACAGACATTGATCGTAAAATTTACAGCGGCTTTAACATCACTTTTCATTGGATTTGCACTGGAACGTACAGGATATATTCCAAATCCAAACGCTGTACAGTCAGCACTGACATTGAATTCTATCAGATTTTTAATGTGTGCGATCCCAGCGGTGTCCATGCTTGTAGCCTATGTAGTTTATAAAAAAGCATATCATCTGGATGACAGTTTTATGAAGAAGTTATTCAGACGATCGAAGAAAGGAGAGCAAACCGCAATGCCGAACAGTATTAAAAAATTAGAAGAAGCTTTTAAAGAAGGAAAATATGATCAGTTATTAAAAGATATTTATGTAGATGAAGCAGTGATTGAATATCAGCAGGAACGCTACATCAAAGCATTAGAATCCTTTGAAAAGATTTATGGAGAAAAAGAAGTAGAAATCTATAGTGCTCCAGGAAGAAGTGAAGTAGGAGGAAACCATACAGACCATCAGTTGGAAAAGTTCTTGCAACTTCCATTAACTTGGATGCGATCGCAATCGTTGCAAAAAGAGACGACGATGTGATCGATCTGAAATCAGAAGGATATGAAAGAATCATAGTAAGTCTTAGTTCTTTTGACCCAGCCAAAGCAGAAAAAGGAACATCACAGGCACTGATTCAGGGAGTTGCTTCTAAATTAAAAGAAGAAGGATATAAAATCGGTGGATTTGAAGCTTATGTGACAAGTGATGTATTAAATGGGGCTGGAATGTCATCTTCTGCTGCATTTGAAGTATTGATCGGAAATATTTTATCTGGGTTATATAACGATATGAAGATCGATCCTGTATTTTTGGCGCAGGCCGGACAGTATGCAGAGAATGTATACTTTGGAAAACCATGTGGATTGATGGATCAGATGGCATCTTCCATTGGAGGTCTGATCAATATTGATTTTGAAGATCCTCAAAGTCCAAAGATCAAAAAGGTTGAAGTGGATTTTGAAGAATATGGACACAGCTTATGCATTGTGGATACAAAAGGATCTCATGCAGATTTAACAGATGATTATGCAGCAATTCCATACGAAATGAAGAAAGTTGCCAATTACTTTAATCAGGAAGCATTAAGAGAAGTTGATAAAGATGATTTTTACTTAAATCTACCAAAGATCAGAGAAATCTTAGGAGATAGAGCAGTTCTTCGTGCAATGCATTTATTTGAGGAAAATAAACGTGTAGATCAGCAGGTAAAAGCTTTAGAAGAAGGAGATTTTGATACATTTAAGAAATTGATCAAAGAATCTGGTGATTCATCCTTTAAATATTTACAAAATGTATATTCAAGCCATGACCTGACAAATCAGAGTGTATCGATCGGATTGGCGATCAGTGATATTTCCTTAGGAGATAAAGGAGTCAGTCGAGTTCATGGTGGAGGATTTGCAGGAACGATTCAGGCATTTGTACCAAATGATATTGTTAGTATGTACAAAAAGAACATGGAACATGTATTTGGTGAAGGAGCATGTCATGTCTTAAAAGTACGCCCATACGGAGGAATGAAGGTATTATAAGATGATGAAAGTAAGAATGATAGAACAAAGAGATAACGGAGTCTGCTTATTCGAATTAAAAAATGATGAGATCAAAGTGATCACAAGTAACCTTGGATGTCATGTATTATCTGTATTTACAAAAGATCGAGAAGGAAACTTTGGGGATGTTGTTCTTGGATTTGAGAATGTGGAAGATTGCTGGCATGGAGATGGAAGTTACATGGGAGCGATCGCCGGACGTGTTGCAAATCGTATCGGAGATGCAAAGTTTGAATTAAATGGAAAGACATACGAATTGGCAGCAAACAATGGAAAGAATTCTCTCCATGGAGGAATCAAAGGATTTAATCAAAAGATATTTAAATATGAATTGTTGGAAGATGGAATCCGTTTTATCTATCTCTCACCAGATATGGAAGAAGGATATCCGGGAAGTCTTTATCTGAAGTTGTGTATCGTTTATGCGATAATACATTAAAAATGGAATATGAAGCAGTATCCGATCAGGATACACTGATCAATATCACAAATCATTCTTACTTTAATTTATCTGCTGGAAAAGATAAAATTTATCATCATCAGTTAAAGGTAAAAGCGGATGAGATTGCATGTGTTGATGAAAACTGTCTTGCCAATGGAACATTTTTAAAGATAGAAAACACACCATTTGACTTTAAAGAATTTCATGAGATCGGAGAGCGGATCAACGATGATCATGAACAGTTAAAACTTGCCGGAGGTTATGATCATTCTTTCATGGTAAAAGATGAAGATGACCAGTTAGTTCTATATGACAAAGAAACTGGAAGAAAAATGACGATGACAACAACACTTCCATGTATTCAGGTATACACGGGAAACTTCCTGTCTGGCGGATGTAATGGAAAAGGTGGAAAACCATATGAAAACAGAGATGGTGTTGCCTTAGAAGCCCAGTTCTTACCAAACTCCATACATATAGAAAAAGAACCAAAGGTCATTTTAAGAAAAGGCGAAGAATACGAAGCAGTAACAACATATCGATTTGAGGTGGAATAAGATGGATTTGCAAAAAAATATCAAAAAACTTGTAACTTACGGATTAGATAAAAAATTAATTGAGCCAGAAGATAAAACATATACGATCAATCAGTATCTGGAAGTATTTCGTTAGATGAATACGATGATCCAGATATCACAGGCGAAGAAATTGTTTTGCCAGAGATTTTAGATCGTCTGACAGATGCAGCTTATGACCGCTATATCATCAAAAGTGATGACATCGTGACAAGAGATTTATTTGACACAAAATTAATGGGAATCCTGACACCAAAACCAAGCCAGGTTATCAAAGAATTCCGTACATATTATGAAGAAAGTCCGAAGAAAGCAACAGAGTTTTTCTATGAATTCAGTCAGGATACGAACTATATCCGAAGAGACCGCGTCAAAAAAGATATGAAATGGAAAGTAAATAGTCCATACGGAGATATCGATATCACGATCAATCTTTCCAAACCAGAGAAAGATCCGAAAGCGATCGCAGCAGCGAAAAATGCAAAGCAAAGTTCTTATCCAAAGTGTCAGCTTTGCATGGAAAATGAAGGATATGCAGGAAGAATCAATCATCCAGCAAGACAAAACCACAGAATCATGCCAATCGAGATCAATGGAGGCAAATGGGGATTCCAGTATTCTCCATATGTATACTATAACGAACACTGTATCGTATTTAATGGACAGCATGTACCAATGAAGATCGACCGGGCAGCATTTACAAAATTATTTGATTTTGTAAAACAGTTTCCACACTATTTCCTTGGATCGAATGCCGATCTTCCGATCGTTGGAGGTTCTATCTTAACACACGATCATTTCCAAGGCGGTCATTATGAATTTGCTATGGAACGAGCAGAGATTGAAAAAGAATTTACAATCCCAGGATATGAAGATGTCAAAGCAGGAATCGTTCACTGGCCATTATCTGTGATCCGTATTCAGAGTAAAGATGAAAACGCCTCATTGATCTTGCTGATCATATTTTGAAAAAATGGCGTGGATACACGGATGAAGAAGCATATATTTTTGCTGAGACAGAAGGAGAACCACATAATACGATCACACCGATCGCACGTAAAAAGGTGATATGTATGAACTGGATCTGACACTTCGTAATAATATCACAACTGAAGAGTGCCCATTAGGACTTTACCATCCACACAATGAGTATCATCATATCAAGAAAGAAAATATCGGGCTGATCGAGGTTATGGGACTTGCTGTTCTGCCATCTAGATTAAAGGCAGAGATGGAACATTTAAGCCAGTGTCTGATCAAAGGAGAAGATATTGTTTCTAAGGAAGATTTAAAGAAGCATGCAGCATGGGTTGAAGAAATCAAAGGAAAATATACAGATATCAATGAAGGAAATGTCATGGATATCTTAAAAGAAGAGATCGGACAGGTATTTGTTAAAGTTCTTGAAGATGCCGGAGTTTATAAATATAATGAAGAAGGAAGAAAAGCATTCGACCGATTTATTGCAGTTTTATAATGACAAGGTCATAGAAAGGAAAGCAAGACAATGAAAATATTAGTATTAGGCGGAGCTGGATACATAGGTTCTCATACAGTATACGAACTGATCGATGCTGGAGAAGAAGTTGTGATCATCGATAATCTGGAAACAGGACATATCGAGGCTGTTCATCCAAAAGCAAAGTTTTATAAAGGTGACTTAAGAGATAAAGATTTTGTAGATAGTGTACTAGATCAGGAAAAAGATATCGATGCAGTCATTCATTTTGCAGCAAACTCCTTAGTTGGAGAAAGTATGGTAAATCCATTAAAATATTATGATAATAACCTTTGTGGAACAAAACAATGGTACAGTCTTTAGTAGAACATGGTATCGATAAGATGTATTTTCCTCAACAGCAGCAACTTATGGAGAACCAGAAAAGGTACCGATCGTGGAGACAGACGCACAGAACCTACCAACACTTATGGAGAGACAAAACTTTCTATGGAAAAAAATGTTTAAATGGGTTGGACGTGCTCACGGACTTCGTTATGTATCTTTAAGATACTTTAACGCCTGCGGAGCACATGTAAGTGGACAGATCGGAGAAGATCATAATCCAGAAACACATCTGATCCCATTGATCTTACAGGTGCCAAATGGCAAAAGAGAAGCAATCAGTATCTTTGGAACTGATTATGATACAAAAGATGGAACTTGTGTAAGAGACTATATTCATGTAACAGATCTTGCACAAGCACATATTCTGGCAGTGAAATACTTAATGGAAGGTAATGAAAGCAACATCTTCAATCTTGGAAATGGTGTTGGATTTACTGTAAAAGAAGTCATCGAAACAGCCAGAAAAGTGACAGGAAAGCCGATCAAGGCTGTGGAAGAAGGAAGAAGAGCTGGAGATCCGGCTGTCTTGATCGCTTCCAGTGAAAAAGCGAAGAATATCCTTGGCTGGAAGCCAGAACATGCAGATCTTGAAGAAATCATTGCATCCGCATGGAAATGGCACAGCAGCCACCCACAAGGATATTGTTCTGTTCAAAAGGAAGACAAATAACTCTTTTTGAACCATAAATCATCCCTGTACCGTTTAGAGCATGTTACCTGGCTCTAAGCGGTACTTTTTTGTTTTCGTAAAATATCTGGTACTATGTTCAAATAAAAATAAAATGGTGTATACTAAAGAAAATAGTAAGATAAAAGAAGGAGTACGAATCGATGAAACGGTTACTAGGATATTTAAAGGAGCATCTTTGTGTTACGATCCTTGCACCATTATTTAAGATGTTGGAAGCTAGTTTTGAACTATTTGTACCATTGGTCGTTGCCAGCATGATCGATGTAGGATCGGACATCACGATATTGGATATTTGTGGAAGATGGGAGGATTATTGATCTTACTTGGAATCATTGGATTTTCATTTTCTATCACAGCACAGTATTTTGCGGCAAGATCGGCTGTGTATACAGGAAAGTCGATGAGAAGTGATTTGTTTGCACATATGAATCAATTTTCTTATCAGGAGATTGATCAGGTTGGGACATCAACGCTGATCAACCGCATGAGTAATGATATCAATCAGGTGCAAAATGGAGTTAACATGTTCCTGCGGTTGTTTTTAAGGTCACCATTTGTCGTATTTGGTGCGATGTTCATGGCATTTACGGTGGATCATAAGGCAGCAGTTTCCTTTGTATTTACGATCACAGCATTGGCAGTAGTTGTCGGACTGATCTTATGGATCACGATGCCAATGTATAAGAAAGTACAAAAACAGGTCGATGGAGTATTAAAAAGTACAAGGGAAAATCTTCTTGGAATTCGTGTGATCCGTGCATTTAACAGACAAAGAAGCGAAGAAGAGAATTTCAGAGTACAAAGTGGACAGCTTTATAGCAAACAGATCCATGTTGGAAAGATTTCAGCGTTACTAAATCCTCTGACTTACATGATCATTAATTTGGGGATCATTGCAATCCTATGGTCTGGTGGAAAACAGGTTGATCTGGGTTATTTAACACAAGGACAGATCATTGCCCTGATCAATTATATGTCACAGATCCTTGTAGAACTTGTAAAACTTGCGAATCTTTTGATCATTTTATCTAGAGCGTTTGCAAGTCTTGACCGTGTGGATCAGATTTTTGCATTAGAGCCATCCATGAAGGAAACTGGAAAAACAGATATAGAAGAGAAGAAAGATACACCTATTCTTGAGTTTAAAGATATATCGTTTGTCTATCATGGTGCAAGAAAAGAGACGATCCATCCATTTGATTTTGCGGTGAAAGAAGGCGAAACGATCGGGGTGATCGGAGGTACAGGGTCAGGAAAGAGTACTTTTGTATCTTTGATCGCAAGATTATATGATGTGACATCAGGAAGAATTCTATACCGTGGAGTTGATGAGAAAGAATTAAAGCCAGAATTTATCCGAGGAAAGATCGGATTTGTTCCGCAGAAAGCATCTTTGTTTGAAGGAAGCCTAAGAGATAATATGAAATGGGGTAAAGAAGATGCCACAGATGAAGAAATCTATCAGGCATTGGATATCGCACAGGCAAGAGAATTTGTTGATCAGAAGGAACAGGGATTAGACTTTAGAATTGAACAAAATGGAGGAAACTTATCTGGCGGACAAAAACAGAGACTAACGATCGCAAGAGCATTAGTACGTAAACCTGAGATCTTAATTCTTGACGATAGTGCATCCGCACTTGACTTTGCAACAGATGCAAGACTTCGAAAAGCGATCAAAGAAAATACAGATAATATGACAGTATTTCTTGTATCCCAGAGAGTATCAACGATTCGTAATGCTGACCATATCTTAGTGTTGGATGATGGAAAGATTGCAGGAATCGGGACTCATCTACAGCTATTAAAAGAGAATCAGGTATATAAAGAAATCTGCGCATCACAGATGGCAGGAGAGGAGGCATAAGATCATGAAGAAAGACAAAAAACAAAAGACATTACAAAGGATCATGGAATATATGAAGCCTTATCGATTTTTGATCTTTGCGTCTTTAGTGTTGGCGGTGATCAGTGTGGCACTGACACTTTATGTTCCGATTCTGACAGGACAAGGTGTGGATTGCATTATATCAAAAGGAAATGTTGATTTTGCAAGATTGATAAGTATTATAAAAACGATCGTGATCTGTATCGTATTGACGGCAGCAGCGCAGTGGCTGATGAATCATGTCAATAACCAGATTACATATAAGATTGGAAAAGATTTAAGGATTCAGGCATTTGAGCATTTGCAGAAACTGCCATTATCTTATGTAGATGCACACTCCTCAGGAGACTTGATCAGCCGTATCGTAACGGATATTGATCAGTTTACGGATGGATTGCTGCTTGGATTTACACAGTTATTTACTGGTGTGATCACGATCATTGGAACCATTTGTTTTATGTTAGGAATCAATCCATGGATCACATTAGTCGTTGTTATTTTAAGTCCGTTTTCGTTTTTTATCGCAAGTTTTATCTCAAAGCGAAGTTTTAATATGTTCCGGAAACAATCACAGACTAGAGGAAATATGACAGGATTTGTCAATGAAATGCTTGGAAATATTAAAGTGGTCAAAGTGTTTGATCATGGAGAAAAAGCACAGGAAGAGTTTGATCAGATCAATGATGATCTTGCATATTACTCCTTAAGAGCGACATTTTTCTCATCTATCACAAATCCGGCAACCAGATTTATGTATTCAGGAATCTATGCAGGGGTTGCGATCGCAGGATGTATGAGTGTTATTCGCGGAAGTATCAGTGTTGGTCAGTTATCAAGTTTTTTAAGTTATACAAACCAGTATACAAAGCCGTTTAATGAGATCACAGGGTTATCACAGAATTTCAGAATTCTTTAGCTTCTGCGGCAAGAGTTTTTGAATTATTAGATGAGGAGCCGATGATTCCTGATGCCAAAGATGCGAAGGAGTTACAGGATGTGAAAGGAAATGTAGAATTAGAGCATGTGGACTTTTCTTATGTGAAAGAAGTACCTTTGATCCAGGATTTTAATCTGAAAGTGGAACCAGGACAGCGGATTGCAATCGTTGGACCGACAGGATGTGGGAAAACAACGTTGATCAATCTGTTAATGCGTTTTTATGATGTGAATGTAGGAATGATCAAGGTGGAAGGAAATGATATCCGGGATGTCACAAGAGAAAGTTTACGATCCAGTTATGGAATGGTACTTCAGGAGACATGGTTAAAAGCAGGAACGATTCGTGAAAATATCTGCTATGGAAAACCAGATGCAACTGAGGAAGAGATGATCATGGCAGCAAAAGAAGCCAATGCACATGGATTTATCGAGCGAATGCCAGATGGTTATGATACGATCATTACAGAAGGTGGCGGAAATCTCTCTCAAGGACAGAAACAGCTCCTTTGTATTGCAAGGATCATGTTAAGTCTTCCTCCAATGCTGATCTTAGATGAAGCGACATCATCAATTGATACGATGACAGAGATCCGAATTCAGAAAGCATTTGAAACGATGATGAAAGGAAGAACAAGTTTTATCGTAGCCCACCGACTTTCAACGATTCAGAATGCGGATGTGATACTTGTTATGGAAAATGGACATATTTTGGAGCAGGGAACACATGAAGAACTTTTGGAGAAAAATGGTGCGTATGCCAGATTATATAACAGCCAGTTTGCACCAGTATAAATGGTAAGATTTTTGACTGGAGATGTCATATGGAAGAAAAAGGAATGAAAAAAAGAAAAAATTATTGAGGTTGTTTATAGAAACATTTTATTTAAGTGCATTTACCTTTGGTGGCGGCTATATGATCGTATCTTTGATGAAGAAGAAGTTTGTGAATGAATATCATTGGATCGAAGAAGACGAGATGCTTGATCTGGTGGCGATCGCACAATCAGCCCCAGGAGCAATCGCAGTGAATGGAGCAATCGTTGTTGGCTATAAATTAGCAGGTATCAGTGGTGTGATCGTAAGTGTATTCGGAGCTGTTCTACCGCCATTTTTGATCATATCTGTAGTCTCTGTTTTTTATGAAATATTTCGGGATAACAGGATTGTTGCAGCGATGCTTTCTGGTATGCAGATGGGTGTTGGTGCGGTGATCATCAGTGTTGTGTACGAGATGGCAAAAGGGCAAAGTAAGAAGGAAAACAGAATAGAACTTGCGATCATTATGGTTGTGGCATTTATGGCAAGTTATGTCTTTAATATTAGTGTGATCTACATTATTCTTGCATGTATTGGAGTTGGAATTGTACAATATGGTATTTCAAGAAAGAAGACAGGAGGCAGAGAATGATCTATTTGCAATTATTTTTAAGCTTCTTAAAGATCGGAGCATTTAGTTTCGGAGGCGGATATGCAGCAATGCCAATGATACAGCAGCAGGTGGTAGATGCATATCATTGGCTGTCTGTATCTGAATTTGGAGATCTCGTGACGATTTCACAGATGACACCGGGACCAATCGCAATTAATGCGGCGACTTTTGTTGGTATAAGGGTAGTTGGATGGCAAGGAGCATTATGTGCAACGATGGGATGCGTATTCCCGGCGTGTGTGATCGTTACAGTGATTGCTTATTTTTATGTAAAATATCGTCATATGGAAGGACTACAAATGGTGTTAAATACCTTACGTCCTGCGGTGATCGCACTGATCTTAACTTCTGGAATTACGATCCTTACGCAGGCATTTTTTCAGGAAAGTCATATAGATCTTCAACAGATCAACTGGATACAGGGTAGTATTTTTATCATTTGTATGTACCTTTTATTGAGAAAGAAAAAAGATCCGATCATTGTCATGCTGTTTGCGGGTGTGCTAAATGTGATTGGAAGCTTTTTCATTTCGTAGGAAATTTCAATGAAATCCCCTATGAAATAAAAAAATGGGAATATAAACGATGAGAGTGGTAAAAGTATAAATAAAACAATAGGAAGTGATAGATTTGAGTAAGATGCAAGAAGCGAAGAAACTATTAAAACAATACTTTGGATACGATGAATTCCGCCAAGGTCAGGAACAATTGATCGAGGCAGCATTAAATGGGCAGGATGTCTTAGGGATCATGCCGACAGGAGCAGGAAAGTCTCTTTGTTTTCAGATTCCAGCATTGATGATGGATGGAATTACACTTGTGATCTCTCCACTGATCTCGCTGATGAAAGATCAGGTTGGGACACTGAATCAAGCCGGAATTCATGCGGCATTTTTAAATAGTTCTCTGACACAGGGACAGTATCATACCGCATTAAAATATGCGATGCAGGGAAGATACAAGATTATCTATGTGGCACCAGAACGCTTGGAAACAGAAGGTTTTATCAATTTTGCGCTAAATAGTGGAGTGAAGATATCAATGTTGGCAGTTGATGAGGCACATTGTGTGTCTCAGTGGGGGCAGGATTTCAGACCAAGTTATCTAAAGATTTTGGAATTTTTAAAGAAACTTCCGTATCGGCCTGTACTGACTGCATATACAGCAACAGCGACAGCAGAAGTCAGGGATGATATTATGGATATTTTGAACCTGAGAGATCCATTTGTATTAACGACAGGGTTTGATCGGGAGAATCTTACTATGCAGTAAAACGTCCAAGGGATAAGTATAGAGAATTACTAAGTTATTTAAAAGAAAAAGAAGAAAAGATGCCAGGAAGCAGCGGGATCATTTACTGTTTATCTAGGAAAAATGTTGAGGAAGTCTGCTATCAGTAAGAGAAGATGGATTCTCCGTGACAAGATACCATGCAGGATTATCGGATGAAGAACGAAAGGAAAATCAGGAAGATTTTATCTATGACAGAAAGCAGATCATGGTAGCGACAAATGCCTTTGGAATGGGAATCGACAAGCCGGATGTCCGTTTTGTTGTTCATTATAATATGCCGAAGAACATGGAAAGTTATTATCAGGAAGCAGGAAGAGCAGGACGTGATGGAGAACCTGCGGAATGTATCTTATATTATGCGCCGATTGATAACCGAACCAATCGTTTCTGATCGAAAATGGAGAGGAGAATGAGGAATTAGATGCAATCACAAAGCAGATCGTGATGGAAAGAGACTGGGAAAGACTTCGTCAGATGACATTTTACTGCTATACGAAGGAATGTTTACGTCATTATATTTTAAATTATTTTGGAGAACAGACAAGCGGATACTGTGGAAACTGCTTAAACTGTCTGACCGAGTTTGAAACGGTTGATGCAACAATGGAAGCGAAAGCTATCATCCAATGTATTAGAGATTGTTATCGAGATTTCGGACTATCCACGATCGTTGATATTTTAAAAGGTTCAAAGAGCCAGAAAGTATTAAGCCGTCATTTAGATGAGAATTCACAATATGGAGCATTGGCATCAGAAAGCATTGCAAGGATACGACAGATCATCAATGAAATGTTAGTCTATGGATATCTGGAAATGACAGCTGATGAATATCCGGTTTTAAGCGTTGCAGACATTACTAAGATTGATGATAACTGGAACTTTGAGATCAAGATTCCAAAAGAAGTCGAAAAAGAGAAAGAAGAACGCAAGATTCAGACGAAGAAACGTAAGAAAGCAGGGGCTGTGGCAGCACTTGCTGAGGAAGATACAGAATTGTTCGAAGCATTACGTGTACTTCGAAGAATGATCGCATCCGAACAGAAAATCCCGCCATATATGGTATTTTCCGATAAGACACTGGTACATATGAGTACGATGAAACCTTCTAATGATGAGGAAATGTTAGAAGTCAATGGAGTCGGAGAACATAAGCTTCAGAAATATGGCGAACGTTTTTTAAATGAAATTCAGAAATATAAATAAAATACATAGATAATAGGAAAAGGAATTCCGTATGAACTATTTTGAAACAAATTTAGAAGAAATATCAAGATCCATACAGTTGCTTGCGCAGATATTTGAATATCAGGTGTTTGAACTTCAAGTCGAAGAAAAAGATGGAAATCAAACAGGATATGTTCCATATATGATGAACGATGCAATTGAGTGTTATCTAAGTTTTCATGGACTTTGTATCTCTGGAAAATATGACAAAGACTATGAAGGAGAGATGTGGGCACAACTGGAAGAACGAGAAGGTCGTTATGGGTTGATCGTTCATCAGGGAGAAGAAAGTGTTTTTACAATGTGGTTTGATGAGATCATGGAACATACGAACTGTTACCGGTATCATGAGATCGGACATTTCTGGAGAGATGGAGCTGAGCAGTGGCGTCAGCTAGTCTATATGATTGGAACGATCCGTGAGAAATATCGCTTTTTAGGGGAAGAAGTGTGTAATGATCAAGAGATGGAGATCATGTCACTGATTGAATTTGCACCATTTTTATTACTATTTTCCGATCAATGAAGATCCAGAAGAATGGTATGACAAAACCGAAGAAGGATTAAAATGTATGAGAAATCTTGCTATGCAGGCAGGTGATAAAGATTATTTAAAATGGATCGATAAATATGAGAAGCACCCAACCAAACGAATGGAGATGACGCTTGCAAAGAAACTGCAAGATCCAAAGAGACAAGATTTATATGAATTGATCTGCGAGAAAGTCTGCAATGCTTCTGATCCATATCCAGCAAGGAATTATGGAGAAAGAATCGATCAGAAGATTCAACGATACAGGGAACAGGTTGATAAAAAACTGAAAGAACAAGGATTTACAGGAACTTATCCACAATATGAGAGTGAACATTTATCGGTTTGTGTAACAGAAGAACATCCATTTACGATCTTGGAATCTGAAGATTTTAAATTTAAGATTCAGTTGATGATCTCAGAATGCAGAGAAAAACATCCGAGAAAAAATGCTGGATTTTTTAAAGGATATCAAAGAAAAGGCAAAATAAAAAGACTCGATTTTTAATTATGAAAATCGAGTCTTTTCTTTCACTGATTTATTTATTCTTCAGCAGCTTCTTCGTCTTCATCTTCAGGAACAGCTTCAGGTTCTGCGATGTTAACGACCAGAGTATCTTCTGGTGTAACAAGAGAGATTTTGCTGTTAGCAGCTAATGGCAAGTCTTTGACATGGATCATATCACCAATATTGTACTGTGTTAAATCAATCTCAACCTTTTCAACGATATCAGCTGGGAATGCTTTGTATTCGATTTCAGATAAGGACTGTTCAACGATACCATTCTGTACAGCATCTTCGTTTAATAATTCGATCGCAGCAGTTGTGTGGATCTTTTCGTCAGCAACTAATGCCTGGAAGTTAATAAACATTGTTTCGTTTTTCATGGCATTGTAGTCGATTTCTTTTACGATGGCGTCTACATTTTCTCCGTCAACAAGTAAAGTAATATGAGCTCCTTTTTTGTTATCCTTTAAGAATTTAGCGGCTTCACGGGAATCAACTTTCAATGGAATGGAATTTTCGATATCTCTGCCAAACAGATTTCCGATAACATAACCTTCTTTTCTTAATTTTTTAGCCTTTGTTTTCAAATCTCTTTTTTCTGCAGTTAATGTGTTCATAAAAAAGTTCCTCCTTGAAAAAACATTAAGATATTATGCATGTTATGGTATAACACCGGAAGTACTTTGTGTATAAAATATATAAATACACAAAAAGAGCTCCCAGTGTAGTGGAAGCTCTTGCTGTATTGTAGGTGTTTCTATGCACTTGAGTTTATTATATCACTACTTTTTAATTTTTAAAGGGGTAAAATTGATGTATTTTTAAAAGAACAAAATGAATAAAAATCACATATATTAAATAGAAGAAAAAAGAAAGGAAAAAAGACTGTGATTTATGATTTTGCCGTTATCGGCGGTGATATGAGACAGGTATATTTAGCCAACTATCTAAAAATCAAAGATATCAGGTTATCACATATGCAACCAAAAAAGAAGGCTCAGAATGCAAGGAAGGTAAATCTTTTGAAAATGTCATAAGAGAAGCAAAGTGCATTATTGGCCCCGTCGTTTTTTCAAAAAACGGGGAAATCACAGGAAGTTCTATCAACAAAAAAATGTCAGTAGAAACACTGCTTCAAGAAATGACGAAAGAACAGATTTTATTTGGGGGATGTATCAATGAAGAAATTCGACATGAATGTGAACAAAAAGAAATCAAAGCATTTGACTTCATGAAAATGGATGATGTCGCTATCTACAATGCGATCGCAACTGCAGAAGGTGCGATCATGGAAGCAATCAAGATGCAGCCGATTAATCTTCACAAAAGTCGTTGTCTGGTCCTTGGCTATGGAAGATGTGCAAAAGTTCTTGCAGCGAAACTAAAAGGAATGGATGCTCAGGTAACAGTCTGTGCCAGAAATAAAACAGCAAGAAGTCTTGCAAAATCTTTTGGACTTGAGGTTATGGATTTTACGGAACTAAAACGGCGGATCTGTCAGTATGATCATATTTTTAATACCGTTCCAAAACAGATCCTAAAAGAAGATATCCTCAGGAAGATCTCCAAAGAATCCTGTATCATAGATATTGCTTCCTATCCTGGTGGAACAAACCATCAAATGGCGGAAAAACTAGGAATCTGTGCAAAACTATGCCCAAGTCTTCCAGGCATTTATTCCCCGAAATCTTCTGGGATCATGCTTGCAAAAAAAGTTTTAGAAATCAGTGGAGAGATCAAACATGGTATTGAAAAATAAAAGAATCGGAGTAGCAATGACAGGTTCCTTTTGCACTTACACAAAAGCCTTTGAACAGATCGATTGCTTACTAGAAGAAGGTGCGATCCTGCAGACGATCTTTTCTGACATATCCCAGCATATCAAATGCAGGTTTGGAAAAGGTGAGGAATTTGTAAAAAGAGCACACGATATGACAGGAAATGAACCGATGAAAACGATTGAAGAAGCAGAAATCATCGGTCCGACAGGGTGTCTGGATATCCTGATTTTAATGCCATGTACAGGAAATACCATGGCGAAACTTGCCAATGGAATTACAGATACCCCGGTTTTAATGGCAGCTAAAGCGCAGCTGCGGAATGAAAAACCAGTCGTTATCTCTATGGCGAGCAATGATGCCTTAGGTATGAATCTTAAGAATATCGGGAATCTTTTAAATCATAAGCATATTTATTTTGTACCATTCGGACAGGATGATCCGGTAAAGAAGCCAAACTCCATGATCGCGGATACAAGACTGCTCATTCCGACAATTTTGCAGGCATTAAAAGGCAGACAATACCAGCCGGTTCTCATTGATCATAAAAAATAAAAAGAGGTAGCGTGTATGTGTGGAATTGCAGGATTTCTAAATCCTAGAAACAATGATAAAAAAACAGAGAAAGAAATATATCAGATCTTAAAGAAAATGAATGAAGTTCAAAGACATCGAGGTCCAGATGATGAAGGGATATTTTTGGAAAATGGCTGTGCATTAGGCATGTACGATTGTCAATCCTTGACCTTTACAGGGGACATCAGCCAATGTGTAAAAAGAAAGAAGGAAATACCTACGCAATCATCTTAAATGGCGAGATTTATAACATGAAAACGTTAAAAGAACAACTGATCAAAGAAGGAGAAATGTTTTCGACAACGAGTGACACGGAAGTTGTATTAACCGGGTATATCAGGTATGGAATTTCTTATATTGAAGAGTTGAATGGAATTTTTTCTATTGCTCTGTGGGATGGGAAACGGAAGAAATTATATTTGATCAGAGATCGTGTTGGTGTGAAGCCATTATTCTATACAAAACGGGGAGATACATTAATCTTTGCATCTGAGATCAAAGGCTTGTTTGCCTATCCAGGAGTCAAACCAGTGATCAACAGAGAAGGACTTTGTGAAATCTTTGGGTTGGGACCTGCAAAGTCATATGGAAAAGGAGTGTTCAAAGATATTTATGAAGTCCTTCCAGGGCATTTCTTGGAATACGATCGTGAAGGGCTGAAAGATCGTGCATATTGGGAATTGAAAGCGAAAGAACACACAGACAGCGAAAAAGATACGATCGAGCATACAAGGTGGCTAGTAAAAGATGCCGTGGAAATGCAGATGTTATCCGATATTCCAATCAGTACATTTTTATCCGGTGGAGTTGACAGTAGTCTTGTCACAGCAATCTGTGCAAAAAAGCTTCAAAAAGAAGGAAAAAATTTAAACACATTTTCCTTTGATTTTGTAAATAATCATAAATATTTTAAATCAAACGCCTTCCAGCCAAGCGAAGACCGCCCATGGGTTGACAAGATGGTTGATCATGCAAAGACAGATCACAGATATTTGGAATGCGACAATGAAAATATGATCGAAAATCTATACAAAGCAGTTGATGCCAGAGATCTTCCATGTATGGCAGATGTGGAGTCTTCGATGCTATATTTTTGTTCGAAAGTTGTAAAATATAACAAAGTAACATTAACAGGGGAGTGTGCGGATGAAATTTTTGGCGGTTATCCATGGTTTCATAAAGAGGAATGCTTCAAGGCAGAGATTTTCCCATGGTCTATGGATATGCAGCAAGGAAAATGCTGTTAAATGATGATATCATACAGAAAGTGGATTTAGAATCTTATGCAAGAACAGCTTATCAAAAGACGATCAATGAGACGCCAAAACTTTATGGAGAAGATCAGATCGAAGCTAGAAGAAGGCAGATTTCTTATCTGAATCTAAGATGGTTTATGGTAACCTTAATGGATCGCATGGATCGCACGAGCATGCATTGTGGGTTAGAAGCACGAGTGCCGTTTGCTGATCACAGGATCGTGGAATATCTTTATAATGTTCCGTGGGAGTTAAAATGTTTAAATGGTGTGGTAAAAGGATTGCTAAGAGCAGCAGGGGAAGGAATCCTGCCAGATGAGGTATTGTATCGAAGAAAAAGTCCATATCCAAAGACGTATGATCCAAACTATGAAAAAATCTTATCCAAAGAACTTCTGAAAGTTATGGCAAAAAAAGGAGCACCGATCAAAGAACTGATCGATGCATATAAACTAAGCAGATTCTTAGACAGTCCGAAAGACTATGGTAAACCATGGTATGGACAGCTGATGGCAGGTCCTCAGATGATCGCTTACCTTCTGCAAGTCAATTACTGGCTGGAAAAATACCAGATCACATTGGATCTAAGTTAGCTAGATTAACATAAAATGTCTTAAAATATATAGCCATCCCGTAACTGTAAATGCACTAAACATCGTTGTTAACATGACAACACTGGAAGAAAGAGTTCCCTCATGTCCCATATTCTTCGCCATAACAAAACTACTTACTGTTGTTGCAGAACCAAGCATGATAAGGATGGCAACCAACTTATCGGTACGGAATCCAAGTTTCACTGCAATTGGCAGGAAATGGCACAAAGACCAATAAGTTTCATAAAAGCAGCAATGGCAGATGGTTTGATCTTTCCAAAAGCTTTTTTGATATCGAAGGTAGCGCCCATCGCATGAGTCCCATTGGAGTGGCGACATTTCCAATGCTTGAAATAACCTTTTTAGGGATTGCAGGCATTGGAATTTTTAATGCAGACCAGACAAGTCCAGCAACAATTCCGATAAGGATGGGGTTTGTCACGATTCCTTTGAGCGTTTTTTCACAACAGTACGGTCAAGCCCACTCTGTCCAGGTTTAAATACAGATAAGATAACAACAGCCATCATATTATATAATGGTACACTTCCAATGATCATCAAAGGAGCCATTCCGGCATTTCCATAAATGTTTTGGATAAATGCGATTCCAAGGAGAGCAGCACTGCTTCGGTAAGCCGCCTGAATAAATTCTCCACGGACCGTTTTATCACCTAGCAGACAAGAAATCAGAAAAGAAATCGTAATACTGATTATGGTAACGATAAAACAAAACAGGACAAACTTAACATCCCAGACTTTTGAAAAATCAACCGTTGCAAGATCCTCAAATACCAAGACAGGCAAAGGAACCATAAAAACAAACTTATTCATTTTCGAAGCAAAAATATCATCAATCCATCCAATCTTTTTAAAGACAAGTCCTAAGATCATCATCAAAAAGACAGGAACTGTAGCGTTTAAGCTAAAGATTAAATTTTCCATAATTACTCACTTTCTGTAGTATAAGCTGAACTTTTCTTTGGTGTGATCAGATAGTGGTAGACAAAATGTTTCACTGCAACAAAATGTTTTCTCGTCCACACAAGACAAAAACCACTGAAAACAGGCAGAAAACATACAAGAGAACCAGTATGTCCAAAGTTTTTGCAAGATAGATAAGAAATGATAACACCAAAATGGAAACAAAGCAAAACAGAAGCGAAAAATTTCCATTTTCTTAAGGCATCGGGATCTTTACTGCAAAGATATTCTGTCATAGATGTCGTAAACTGACGTAGGTTATTCGTAGAAAAAATTGTAGAGCAGGTAAATCCATCCCCACCCTTAAAGGAACACCACTGAATTGCCATTGCAAAATACAACGGATAGAGGGCAATGAAATCATTCAGATCCGATGGAAGAAAAGCAACGATCAAGGCTGCCATTGCATCTATAAAAAGACTGACATAAGGAAGATGTAGTCTTGTAAATTTTGGTAAGATCACAGTCAGTGACAATGCAAACATATAAATAAAGACACCAATCAGACGCACAATAAAATTTGCATCCGGATGTCCTGCAAAGTCTGCAAACACAGAGATCAGATTCGAAGTCTGTGCAGAACCGAAGAGTTCATGATGATTAAGAATTGCAAAACCACCAAGAAATCCCCCAACGATTGCCATATTAAAATGAATCCAACGATCCATATCCCTACTACACATGAAAAAACCAGCTTTCTTTAAAATATTTCCAAAATATTATATATCCATCCAGAAGAATTGTAAAGATGAGGAAGAGATAAAAAGAAGCAAATTCATACAACAATGAAAATTTTATGGTATTATTACTGATAGAGTAGCTTATAAATGCAAAGATAAAAACGCAACGTACAATCATTTATGTACCAGAGCCGGTAGGTAGCCCGGCCGTCCTATGTAAATAGGGTAAGTAACCTGCCCCTCCGGGTTGTCCATTCTTTGCCTAATTAATTTTAGGAGGGATTCTTATGGACAAAACAAATGGAAAACTGACGGTATATTTTGAAAAGCCATTTTGGGTAGGCATATTTGAGCGTACGGAAGACGGCAAACTATCTGTGGCGAAGATAACGTTTGGTGTAGAACCAAAAGATTATGAAGTGCAGGAATATATTCAAAAACACTATTTTCGTTTGAAATTCAGTCCAGCTGTTGAAACTGTTGTAAAGGATTTAAGAAGAAATCCGAAACGGATGCATCGAGAAGCAAAAAAGCAGATGCTGGAAACAGGCATTGGGACAAAATCGCAGCAGGTGTTGAAATTACAGCAGGAACAGAACAAACAGAAGCGTAAAGAGAAAAGTCGCAAGAAAAAAGAGACCAAAAAACAACGAACGTTTGAGCTGAAACAGCAAAAGAAAAGAGAAAAGCATAAGGGACATTAAAGTCCCTTGG
>ENA-OQCS01000073-OQCS01000073.1-human-gut-metagenome-genome-assembly--contig:-NODE-73-length-44150-cov-5.499852_pt1 | contig 44150 bp, 59 predicted proteins | sample MGYA00242757_ERZ504575 | MGnify/ENA primary metagenome ERZ504575 (study PRJEB26092, sample SAMD00036297) | human gut metagenome | host: Homo sapiens | study: EMG produced TPA metagenomics assembly of... | reverse complement strand
AATTGGTTTAGAAGGCGATTGGCAACCATTTTCTTATCATGATAAGGATGATAATTGGTGGGTGTTGATGTGGAAGTTGCTAAGAATATTGCCAAAAAATTAGGTGTAAAAGCCAATATTGTGGAAGGTAAATGGGATGGATTATTAACTGGACTATCTACTGGTACATATGATTTAGTTATTAATGGTGTCGATATCACAAAGGAAAGAGAAAAGAAATTTGATTTTTCTACACCTTATGCATATGATCATACAGTCTTAGTTGTTCGTAACGATAATACGACCATTACTTCGTTTGATGATTTAAAAGGAAAGACAACGGCCAATTCGATTGGATCTACTTATATGGAATTGGGTGAAGATTATGGGGCAACTGTAAAAGGTGTTGATGATTTAACGAAATGTATGGATCTTGTAAAGAGTGGTGGCGTGGATGCGACAATCAATGCAGCTACTTCAATCAATGATTATCTTCAAACGACAAAGGATAGTTCATTTAAAATTGTCGATCAATCCAAAGATTCTACACCCTATGCGATTCCAATGGTAAAAGGTGATGATAATGCTTCTTTAAAGAAAGCTGTAAATAAGGCTTTAAAAGAACTAAAAGAAGATGGAACTTTATCTAAGATTTCTATCAAATATTTTGGTGAGGATCTAACGAAAGAATAAGCGGCTATGCCGTTTTTTCTTTTTATTTAGATTATAAAAATAATTTATAGCCAGGTATAAATAAATAGAATTTGAATATAACACTTGTCCTTTGTACAATAGATTCAACTTTTAGGAGGAACTATTTTATGTCAGAATTAAAGAATCAAATTTCTCAATTTATAGATACTAATGCAAAACTATATCAAGATATTTCTTTGGCTATTCATGCCAAGCCGGAAGTCAGTGATTTTGAATATTTTGCTTCACAAACATTGAGTGAACAATTAAAAAAAAGAAGGATTTGAGATTGAATTACCAGCGGCAGGACATCGTACAGGCTTTGCGGCAACCTACAAAAGTAATAAACCAGGTCCTACGGTTGTTTTTCTTGCAGAATATGATGCACTTGCAGGTTTAGGCCATGGGTGTGGTCATAATGTGTTTGGTGCTACTTCTTCACTTGCCAGTGCTGCTTTAAAAAGTATAGTGGATCAAATTGGTGGGGAAGTACGTGTATATGGAACACCTGGAGAAGAGGGTGGACAAAATGGAAGTGCCAAGGGGTCTTTTGTGAAGAAGGGCTATTTAAAAGATGTGGATTTTGCCCTATGCACTCATCCAGGCTCAGGTAGTGAAGATGGATTAAGCACGCGTAATTATGCATGTGCACCTGTTGATATCGAATTTTGGGGTAAACCCGCTCATGCAGCAGGCTGCCCTCAAGATGGAATCAATGCGTTGGATGCGCAAATTTTAACATATGCAGCCATTGGTGTTTTACGCCAACAACTAACTGATCGCATTCGTATTCATGGTGTGATTGTTGAGGGAGGAACAGCACCTAATGTCATTCCAGAATACACAAAGGCTAAATATTATATTCGTGCTGCTGATATTGATACATTACATGAGTTATATGAAAAAGTAGAGAATATTGTGAAGGGTTCCGCTTTACAGACGGGTTGTACTTCAAGTATGAAATTGTATCAAAATCTTGTAGAAAATATGGTTTTAACACCTGCTTTAGATGCGATCTATGAAAAATATATTACAGAACTTGGCAATACTGTAAAACATGTAGAAGATGTGGTCATGCCTGGAAGTAGTGATGTAGGTAATATTAGTCAGGTTGTACCTACGATTCAACCGCATATTAGTATTACGGATGTACAGATTGCAGGACATAGTCAAGATATGGTGAATGCTTCATGCAGTCAAAAGGCAATGGATGCCATTGTCAAAGGGGCAAAAGCATTGGCTTTTACGGCACTAGAATTGTTTGAAAATCCAGAAGAACTTGCGAAAGTGAAAGAGGATCATGCTTGGCATGTAGAACATCAAAAGGAGAACTAACTATTATAGGTAAAGGGCTTGTTTAAGCTCTTTTCTTTTGGAATCTTGAAAATCAACAAATATTCATTAAAATAATATGAATAAAGGAGACTGAAAAATGACGCTTCAACAATTACTTTATGTATTAACGGTATCCGATGAGAAAACTATGAATAAGGCGGCTGAAAAACTTTTTGTGTCACAACCAACTTTAACGTCTGCCATTCAATCGCTTGAAAAAGAACTAAATATTCAAATTTTTAATCGCACAAGCCATGGAGTCACTGTGACGCAACAAGGACAAGAGTTTTTAACATACGCAAGACAGCTCTATCAACAATATGAATTATTAAAGAATCGTTATGAAGATGTGAATTTAAGAAGAATTAAGTTTCGCGTATCTTGTCAACACTATTCGTTTGCGACCAAAGCATTTGTGGATACAGTAAAGAAGTATGGGACTTCTAAATATGATTTTGCGATCAGTGAAACAAAGACAATGCATGTCATTGAAGATGTGGGTAATTCTTTAAGTGAGATAGGAATCTTATATTTATCGAATACAATCGTCATTTTATGATTGAAACAATTTGATGAATGGAATTTAGAATTTCATAAATTAGCCGATTGCGATGCCTTTGTGTATTTGTATAAGGGACATCCTCTTGCTAAGAAAAAATCAATTACGTATGAAGAATTATTACCATATCCCAATATGACATTGATCAAGGGGATAATCCTTCGATGTATACGGCAGAGGAGATATTGGTTGAAAATGAATTTCCAAGAAAGATTCAAGTGAATGATCGTGCTACGATGTTGAATTTAATGAGAGGACTGAATGGATATACTTTATGTTCTGGGATCATTAGTAAAGATTTGAATGGGGATGACTATGTAGTTGTTCCGTACCAGGCTAATGTAGAAAATCCAAATTCCATGATGGAAATAGGATATATCACTCGAAAATATACGGTTTTAAGTGAGATTGGGAATACGTATATTCAAACAATGAAAGATTATTTTAGTAATAAATAAAATTTATTACTGCTTCAAAAATTTAACAATTAGACAATAGCTAAACCTTCTTGTAGAATACAAACATGCAAGGAGGAAACGAAAATGAAAACAATGATGATGTCAATGATGCAAATGTATATGTTAAAAATTGTGGCCCGGTTTTCAATTCGTTTGTCGCTTATTTAAGTGTGCATAGCCGGGGAAATACCTCGGCTTTTTTGTATATTAAGATTTTGGTTTCGGGACAGGAAAATCTTGCATGTAAAAAACAACAAAACATCACAATCTAAAAGTGATAGAGTTTCAATCGGGATAGTATCCATAATTGAAGTATAGAATGAAACCATTCTAAATTGAATAAAAATACAGTTCCAATGTGAATTTAATGTGAACATGTGAGAATGTAATAAAATATCACATAATCATATTGGTGATATAATGATACAAATAAAATAAATTAGAAGTCTCAAATCTATCTGTTAAACCTGTTGTGAATAGAGTATAATAGAGTCAGATAGAACAGGAGAACTTGTCTTATGAAGGTGTTTTCAATGTCGCAAAGAATCTATTATAAAGATTTGGAACCAGAAGCAGAATCCATCATTAAAAAGGATCTTGAACTGTATAACTGTATGCTTCATAAGGCATTCAAAATCTGTTTTGATCGTGCCTATAAGGATGTTACCTATTCAGAAACAGATCAAAGAATGATCAAGTCCTTCTATGGTACAAGTGACTATTTCCTTTGTCTGCCATTTATGAGGCCAAGGCTTTGGTGAAGAGTCTTAAATGCCTTGAAAAAGAAAATCAGGATATGATCAAGACCCGTCTTAAAAAGATAGACAAGAAAATCAAAAAGAATGAGAAGCAATTGAAGAAGGCTTTAAAGGAAAAAGAGAAACTGATCAACAGATCCAAGAAAAAGAAATATACAGAAGAGGATTATCTGTATGAGGTACAGGTATTGGATCCAAATATCAAAAGATTGAAGAGCATCATTCGTAATCTTAAATTCAGAAGAAATCGAAACGAGTTCAAGCTTGAAAGAAAGATGCCTTCTGTATGTTTTGGTGGCAAAAAGAATCTGAAAAATGGTGATTTAGAAACATATCGTTTTAAAAGATCCAGAAGAATGATGATTCCAGGTAGAAGACAGGGTAAGTATTCAAACAACCTTTTCAAATTAAATGTGGATAATGATATATTGACATATCGAAGCACTCAGAAAGACATTGTGTTTAAGGTTCAGTTTCACAAATACAAGGATGAATTGTATGCAAGAGTCAATGAAAAACACAATTCACCTAATAAGGCAGTAGCTTATGAACTAATGGATTATGGTGAATACTTTATTGTGAAAGCTATATTTAAAAAACATATGAATCTTCCAAAGACTGATACATTGTATGGAGCAATAGGAATCGATATCAATGTGGACCATATAGCACTATGTGGAACCAATATGGATGGAAATATCGTATTGATCAAGAAGTATCCAATCCATAAGGAGAATACCAAGAACAAACGAAATGAAGAACTGTATCAGCTGGCCATTGAAATCATGGAATTTTGTAAATCCAAGAAGAAAAGTCTGGTCGTTGAAGACTTGAATTTCAAACAGTTGAAAACACGAATGCTCTATCGACCAAAGAAAGAAAATAAAACATTATCGAGTTTTGCGTATAAAAAGATACTAGAAAAAGTAGAAAGAAAATGTTTGATGAATGAAGTGGATGTAATCAAAGTAGATCCAAAGAATACGAGTAAGATTGGAAAAGAAAAGTATACAAAGATCAAAGGACTGAGTGTACATTATTGTGCAGCCTATGTCATCAATCGAAGAGGCATGGGATTTGTTGATTAAATAAGATAAATAATCAGAACCAGAAGTTTATGATATCTTACTGGATGATAGGTACATAGATCATGGATGAAATTCTGAAGTATTTATAAAAAAGCATACAATAAAAAGTCCATCGATAAAGACTGAATGAATCGGGATACCGAATGATTCAGAAAGATGGAGTGGATGTTGAAATGTTACCGGACGACTGGAAACGAACCGGGCATGTCATTTAGGCGTGTGACTTTTTCGCAGAAAAAGTCTTTTCTTGCTTTATAAATTGTTCAATGTCTTCCTTCAACTCATCACTAAACTCATCTAGATCATCCATGGTGATTGCTTCATCGCGTAATAAACCTAATAATATAATGAACATATTTGAACGAGAAACATCTCTTGCCAAAACACCAGGACTTTTATAATCCTCATAAATTTTCTTTCGTAGAGCCCAGTATTTATCAGAAGATAATGCATCTGAATTTAGTATATCCTTATATTCTTCAATCAATTTATCCATATAAGCTTCTTGCCAACCACCTAGTTTCTTTTTAAATAATTTCCAATCTTTTTCCATGTTGACCTCCTATTTGTCTTTACATTCTTCTATCAATTCATCGATATAAGAATCATCAATATCAAAGCCTAAGTAACATAAACCGCGATAGATATAATCCATATCATTTAAAAGAAGGATTTGATTCATCAACTCCTTTTTCTTGTCATTGATTAAAAACATGTCATAATCACTTGTATTGCCACAAGGATGTGTGCACGTTTTACAACTTGGCGATATCTTGTCTTTTTCTTTATGCACTAAATCAATTAAATCTTGTGTAACTGTATGATTTCTTAGGTGTTGAAGACAATTTATGATAATTGTGTCTGTGTTTTCTGTTTTTGGATTTGAATCCACGGTTTTAGAAAGACCAATTAAAGCGGACCATAATTTAGTTTCCATCAGATTTTACCTCCACATTAAAATAAGTATCTGGATAGGGTTCATCCTTTAAAGTATAGTGCCACCACTCAGATTCTAAAGGGATAAATCCATTATCTAACATTAAATTTCTTAATGTCATTCGATTTTGAATCTGTATGGTTGTTAATCCATCTTTATGTAAAGGACTAGAAATATCGCCAAAATAATCAAAATAAGATCCCATATCTAATTCTTTTCCTGTTTTTTCATCAACTAAAGTTAAATCGACAGTGCTACCTCTGGTGTGTGCTGATTTTTCGATGATAAAGTCATTCTCGAAAAGATAGCTTTTGGAATATTTTGGATAGAAAATGGATTTCATTTTATCATCCTCAGTATCTTTCCAAGTCATGAAATGATCAAGGGCACTTTGAGGTCGATAGGCATCCCATATCTTTAATCGATATCCCATTTGTCTTGCCTTTGAATTAATTACTTTTAATTGCTTCACCAATTCTTTTGTTCCTAACGCTACCGGATCTATATAGCCATCAATGATTTCACCAATGAAATTGTAAGTTGTGCAATAGCGAATATCCAAAAGAATATCGGGGATTTCTTTTTGTATATTTAATAATTTCATGTATATATTCTAATATATTTGTTTATGTTAATCCACTTATGTTTTGTGTATAATACTTGTTAGAAATGAGGTAATAAACATGAAATTTAGTGATATTGATTTTTCTGCTATTTCAAGAATGATGGACAATATGAGTGATGAAGAGAAGAATAAGTTAAATGACATGGCTCAAAATATGATGAATAATATGAAACAAAACGAAGAGCCTGAAGAAGAAACGGACTTTTATGAAGCATTAAATATAAATGAAGAAGATTATGCAGATTTTCCTGGAAATGTATTAGATCAAATTGAAGCGGGAAGTGATTTGGAAGTGTATTATGAAGATGTTAAGGATGTTGATTTTAGTGCTAGTGCCTTATTCTATGCGAAAGCCACTTTAAATATGTTGCGAAAATATATCTATCCAGTATTTAAAAATTTTTTGATGGATTTAATAATCCTTCAACGACAACCATCTATTCCTATTTGTATCCTTTGATGAATGAGGATAACATTCATAAGTTGTTTGATGAAGTGTTTGGTACGCCAGAAGGATGGATGGAACTTAAAAATGCGCTTCAACAAATTTATATTATTTTAAATCGTGCAGAGTATGATTTTGTGAGTTATGAAGATTTACAATTATTAAAAGATATCTTGTTTAATCAAGAAATATTGTTGAAAATTAAGAATTTATGAAAAAACTAAAAATCAATACGAGTCTTGAACCAATGGATGAATGGACATATGAAACGTATGTGAGTGATTATATATTTGAGAATGTTTGTATTGAACAAAACTTAGATAATGTCACAATCGATGGGTGTAAATTTAGCAAGTGTCAATTTAAAGATTGTAGCTTTAGTTTTATCGAGTGTATGGATATTATTTTTGATCATTGTGAATTTGAAAATGTACACTTTAATCAATGTAGTTTAAGCCGAGTTCATTTCATTTCTTGTCGAATCAGTGGAATGGAATTTTCACAAAGCTTAGTTCAAGATACATTATTTCAATTATGTAAAGGACATTATTGTGACTTTGGTGGCAGTACATTTAAAGATTGTATGTTTGACATCAATGATTTGACAGGTTCAGGATTTGTTCAATGTGATTTTAAAAAGACTTCATTTGATAAATGTATATTAAATTCAACGGAATGGTTTAACACAAAATTAAAAGAGCTTGATTTCTCAAGCTGTGAAATTGAAAATATTGCGGTATCTAGTGATAAATTAACAGGTGTTGTCGTTAATTCATCTCAAGCACTTGAATTTGTGAAATTACTAGGTATTGTAGTTAAAGATTGATATATTGTTTCAATCTTTCGGGCATGGATTCAATCAACATATTGACGAGCGTTTCAATATCTAAATACATATTTTTTTCTACCCATGATTTAGTCATTTCAATAGATCCATGACAATACATTTGAAGTAGAAAATCAAGTTGTGAATCAATTGTTGTCTTTGTTTCAATTTTCTTTTTGTAGAAATCATAGATACAGCGATAATCATAGTTTGTCAAAGAATTGTAGTCATCTTCTTTAAAGGCTTCTTTAAAAAATGTGTTTTGGCTTTGAATAAAAGTGAATTTCTTAATTAGAGCTTCTTTTAAAGTGGTTTGATCCGCCATTTCTTTAAAAGAGTCTAGGCATAGCTTTTCAAAATACCAATTCACTAGATCTTCTTTATCTTCAAAATTACGATAAAATGTTTGCCTTGTCAGATTTGCTTCTTTTGTGATCTGTGTGACTGTAATCTTGTTTAATGGTTGTGTCTTTAATAGAATTAATAGCGCATTTGCGATCGTTAGTTTTGTATCGTTCATATAACTATTATATGTCATGACAATTGACTTTAAAAGGGGACTAGCTTAAAATTAAAGAAAAGAGTTAGAGGAGTAATGAATATGCAGTTAGGCGAATCGATGGAAGATTATTTAGAAGCCATTTTAGTTTTATCAAAATGTTTAGATCATGTTCGTAGCGTTGATGTCGCAAGTTATTTGGGTTTTTCTAAGCCTAGCGTCTCACATGCCGTAAAATTATTGTCTGAACAAGGATTAATTGTTTTAGATGTTAGTAAATTTTTAACTTTGAGTGAAGAAGGAAAGAAAATCGCAGAAGAAACATATGCGCGTCATACTTTCTTTTCAGATATGCTACAAAATATTGGGGTACCTAAAAATATCGCAACAGAAGATGCTTGTCGTATTGAACATGTGATTTCGCAAGAAACTTTTGAGGCAATTAAAAAGTATTATCAAAATAATAAAGACTAGCTATAGATTGTATCTGTAGCTTTTATTTTGAAAGGAGCAAGGAAAATGAGACCAGAAATATTAGCACCCGTAGGAAGTATGGAAGCATTAAATGCAGCATTAGCAGCAGGATGTAATGCTGTTTATTTTGGATTGCCAAGTTTTGGAGCTAGGGCATTCGCAAATAATTTTGACTTAGAAACCACAAAAGAAGTTATTGAAAGATGTCATTTGTGTGGTGTAAAAGTATATATTACGATGAATACTATATTATATGAGGATGAAATGGAAGATGCCTACAATATGGCAAAAAAGGTTCATTTGTTTGGTGTAGATGCTTTGATCATTCAAGATTTAGGTTTTATCCATCTATTACATCATAGACTACCTAATTTGGTGTTACATGCATCGACTCAGCTTTCAGTTTCTAATCCTTATCAAATTGAACAACTAAAAAAATTAGGTGTTCAACGTGTTGTTTTAGCTAGAGAATGTACAAAAGAAGAAATTCAAGCATGTGTAGATACAGGTATTGAAGTGGAAGTTTTTGTGCATGGAGCTTTATGTATTTGTTATTCGGGACAATGTTATTTTTCAAGTGTACATTATGGGCGAAGTGGAAATCGTGGAATGTGTGCGCAACCATGTCGAATGAAATATAGTCTTTATGAAGATGGAAATAAAGTAGATACACATGGGGATATGTATTAAGTCCAAAAGATCTATCTTTGATTGATGAAGTGAATACACTAGCGGATATGGGGGTTTGTTCATTAAAAATTGAAGGACGAATGAAAAGTGCTCCTTATGTATATGAGAGTGTTTCTCAAGTGAAAAAAGTATTAGAGAATATGGAACGAAGTCATTTGGATGAACAAAATTTGCGTGTTACATTCAATCGAGAATATACTGTAGGCCATATGTATGGGGCTAGTGGCAAAGAATTAATGAATAGTAAAACTTGTAATCATCAGGGAATTGAAATTGGTAGAGTTGTTAAAGTAAATAAAAATAAGATTTGTATTCAATTAAGTCAAGATCTGCATCAAAATGATGGGATTCGTTTTGAAAGAGAGAACTTGGGTTGTCATGTGAATTTTATGTATGATAAGAAACAAAAGTTGATTTCTTTTATGCCTAAAAATAATACAGTTCTAATCGAAGGGCCTGTAGGGGTTCATGTAGGTAGTATTGTTCGTAAAACGATGGATTCTGAATTGAATAAAACAATCGATGAAAAAATTCGTACTTCGAATCGTCAAAGCATAGTCAATGCGGTTGTCTCTTGTAGTGCAGTTGGAAAGCCGATGGTGATGGAAGTATATAATGATTCGACAAAAATTAGTGTTTCTACTGAAATTGATAGTGTGCATGCTTTAAAACGTGCAACAGATGAAGAAACTTTGAATAAGCAATTTTCTAAGACTAAAGATAGTTGGGCAAGTTTTGATCGAATTGAATATCATTTGGGTAAAGACATTTATTTTCCGATTTCTGTCATGAATCAACTTCGTAGGGATGCTCTTGAGAAGATGAAAGAGGCTTGTTTAAAACAAGAGATGCTTGTTGAAAATGAATATCATTATGTTCCACAGAAAAGTAAAACATCATTGATTTGTTTGAAATCAATTCAATGAATCAAAAGGTTGATGATTCTTCTTGTTATGTGAGTGAAATGTTAAATAATGAGAATGTAATAAATAAGTCGAATATTACAGGCGTTGATGGATTTGTGAATGCACATCTAGGTAAAGGAAAAATTGTAGATTCATTAAATATTTCTAATTCTTATGGCGTAGCTGCTATTTTAGAGATGGGATATGAAAGTTGTGTTTTAAGTGATGAGTGTGATTTGTATCAAGTTGAAGCATTGATGAAGGCGTTTTTGAATCGTTATCATTTTGACGCTCCAGTCTATAAGACTTTATATCAGAAACGACGCTTGATGACGATGAAACATTGTCCTGTAAATACAGCTTTAAAAGATGGAAAAAGAGTTGGCTGCGGATTATGTCATAACCATCGTTATGAGTTAGAAGGTTTAGATGGAAAGCGTGTCTTTTTACTTGGAGATAAAGATTGTCACATGCGATTGTATGATGTGAATATTATGGATGAAATTGAAAATCGAAAAGAATATGAATCATATGGAATCAAACATTTCCGTTTTGTATTTACTGATGAGAACCAAGAGGAAGTTAAAACCGCTTTCAAGGCCTATAATCGTTGATTTTAGATGGCTTGCGTGCTATTATTTTATTAGCTTAAGGCTTAGAGGAGGATATTTTAATTATGCCTATTATTGTTGATGTATATGCTCGTGAAGTTCTAGATTCACGTGGAAATCCAACTGTTGAAGTTGAAGTAACTACAGAATCTGGTGCTTACGGACGTGCTATGGTACCAAGTGGTGCAAGTACTGGTGTTCGTGAAGCTTTAGAATTACGTGATGGAGACAAAGCTCGTTACTTAGGAAAAGGAACAACTCAAGCTGTTGAAAACGTAAACACTAAAATTGCTCCAAAAATTATCGGTATGGATTGCCGTGACCAGGTATTAATTGACAAAACAATGTTAGAATTGGATGGAGACCCATTCAAGAAAAATTTAGGTGCTAACGCTACTTTAGGTGTTTCTATGGCTTGTGCTTTAGCAGCTGCTGATTTCTACGGAGAACCTTTATACAAATACTTCGGTGGATTCAACGGAAAAACATTGCCAGTTCCTATGTGCAACGTTATCAACGGTGGATCACACGCTGACTCTACAGTAGATTTCCAAGAATTCATGATTATGCCAGTTGGTGCTAAGAGTGAAAAAGAAGCTGTTCGTATGGCTGCTGAAACTTTCCACGCTTTAAAATCTGTATTAAAGAAAAAAGGATACAACACTAACGTTGGTGATGAAGGTGGATTTGCTCCAAGCTGTAAAGATGGAAACGAAGAACCTCTTGAATTATTAGTTGAAGCTATGGAAGCTGCTGGATATGTTCCAGGAAAAGACATGAAGATCGCAATGGACGTTGCTGCTAGTGAATTCCACAACACTGAAACTGGATTATATGAATTGAAAAAATCTGGTCAAGGAACTAAGACTAGTGATGAAATGATCGACATGTATGAAGAATGGATCGCTAAATACCCAATCATCTCTATCGAAGATGGATTAGGAGAAAGCGACTGGGACGGATGGAAAAAATTAACTGACCGTCTAGGAGACAAAGTACAATTAGTTGGTGATGACTTATTCGTAACTAACCCTTCAATCCTTTACGAAGGAATCGAAAAAGGAATCGCTAATGCGATCTTAATCAAAGTTAACCAAATCGGTACTTTAACTGAAACATTCGACGCTATCGAAATGGCTAAGAAACACGGATACACTTGCATCGTATCTCACCGTTCAGGAGAAACTGAAGACACTACAATCGCTGACATCGCTGTTGGATTGAACGCAGGACAAATCAAGACTGGTTCATTAAGCCGTACAGACCGTATTGCTAAATACAACCGTTTAATGCGTATTGAAGACGAATTGAACCAACGTGGAACTGTTAACGTTGCTGAATACCTTGGAGACAAGACTTTCTACAACTTACCAGCTGTTGAATTCAAAAAGTAGTATTTCACTAAGAACTTTAGCTAAATAAGACCCTTCGGGGTCTTTTTTTGACACGTTTCGTATTACTATTAAACAAGTAAAAGGAAGTGCTATATGGTTAGGACAATTGTTTGTGACTTAGATGGATCTTTGATGAATCCAAGTAGTGGAATCTATGTGAATGAAGCTGTTAAAGAGGCATTGATTGAGGTTGAAAAGAAAAATGTTTTAGTTATATTAAATTCAGCTCGATGCTTTCAAGGTGTGTATCCATTATCTAAGCAGATTTTGATGCAAGATTTTGGTGGATATGTCATTAGTTGTAATGGAGCCCATTGTTTTGATGTGAAAATGAAAAAACGATGTTTGAGTATGTATCTCAAATAACGATGTTTCATTTATTTGGCAATATGCTCAAAAGCATAATTTAGGCGTTGGATATAGTCAACCCGATTATTTTGTGGCCAATAAAATGACATATGGGTTTGAATTGGATATGCACAATTGTGATGTGGATTACATTTTAACGAATCACATGGAAAAATATTTAAAGAATTCTGTATGGAAAGTGTCTATATCAGATACAAAATCACGAATTGATTCGATTTATGATGAAATGAAATCAAGGATTGAATCAAATTGTAATGTAAAAGTTGTGCATAGTACAGATACGATGATTGACATTATTCATAAGGATTGTGAAAAGTTGAATAGTGTGAATCGTTTATTAGAAAATATAAACATTTCTTGGCAGGACGTTAGTTCAATTGGGGATGGTTCTAGCGATGCACCTGTCTTAGAAGCATCTGGCTTAGGTGTAACACTTGAAAATGGTTGTGAAGCATGTAAAAAAGTCGCAAATAAAATTGTTCCATCATGTTATGAAGATGGCTGTATAGAGTGGTTAAAGGAGTTATAAAAATGAGAGTAGTCGATATGCATTGTGATACGATTCTAGAATTATTGAGTCGTGATTTAAAAGGGAAAGAGGCAAGTTTATATTCGAATGATTTGTCAATTGATTTAGAAAAAATGAAAAAAGGTAATTATTTATTACAGAATTTTGCGTTGTTTACAGATCAAAAAGAACTAGCTATTCCTGAGCAACAAACAATGCGCTTATATGATGAATATTGTACACAAATGGATAAATATGCAGATTATATTGCCCCTGTATATACGTTTAGTGATATTGAGAAGAATGATAAAGAAGGAAAATTATCGAGTTTGTTGACACTTGAAGATGGTGGTGTTTGTTTTAGTGATTTAGCTATGTTAAGAAACTACTATCGCATGGGTGTAAGAATGATTGCCTTAACATGGAATTATGAGAACGGAATTGGTTATCCAAACCTTTCTATGAAAGATATGAATGGAAATCGACCTAACTATAAGCGTAGTGTAGATACAGAAAGAGGATTGACAGAGTTTGGTATTTCATATGTGAAAGAAATGGAAAGACTTGGTATGATCATTGATGTTTCTCACTTAAATGATGCTGGTTTCTATGATGTATTGAAATATACGACAAAACCATTTGTGGCGTCACATTCTAACGCAAGAAGTGTATGTAATGTAGCACGTAATATGAGTGATGATATGATTCTTCAATTGGCAAAACGTGGTGGTGTCATGGGACTTAATTTCTGTGGCAGTTTCTTGGCAGATCGTGATGATCACAAGAGTTGTGTAGAAGATATGGTCAAACATATTCTATATATCAAAAGATCTTGCTGGAATTGATGTGATTGGATTAGGTACTGACTTTGATGGTATTTCATGTCCTTTAGAAATTGAAGATGCTTCTATGATGAATTTATTAGAAGAAGCTTTATATAAGGCGGGTCTTACACAAGAAGAAGTGGAAAAAATCTTCTATAAAAATGTATTAAGAGTTTATAAAGAAGTGTTGTAAATGGATCGTTTGATCCGTTTTTTTTGTTTTTCTTGAAGAATATGATATAATTTCGGATGTAAATATCTGTAAGAAATATGAAAGAGAGAATGAAAGAGTATGGAATTATTGAAATTATTAGGTATTCTAATTGTCGTAATCGGATTTGTATTAAAATTGGATTCGATTTTGATTATTATGATTGCCGCTATTGTGACTGCACTTGTTGCAGGTATGGATCCTGTTACTTCTTGGAAACACTAGGATCTAGCTTTGTTGCTAACCGCAGTATGTGTGTATTTGTGATGGTCATGGTTGTTACGGGAACTCTGGAAAGAAATGGTTTAAAACAAGCAGCAGCTAATTTAATGAAGAAATTTAAAAATGCATCAGCCGGTGTTGTTCTTGCGATTTATGGGGTGTTTAGATTGGTTTTTGCGGCATTTAATGTAAGCTTTGGTGCGTTGCCGGATTTGTTCGTCCTATTGTATTGCCTATGGCGAGTGCTGCAGCTAAGAAAAATGGTAAAAAGATCAGTGAAAAGTATGAAGAAAACTTAAAAGGAATGGCAAGTGGTATGGAAAATATCGCATGGTTCTTTGGACAAGTTTTGTTTGTAGGAACAAGTGGAATGATTTTAGTACAATCTACATTAGCTGGCTTAGGCTACAATGTTGAATTGGTCGATTTAATGAAAGTACAAATTCCGGTGGCAATTATTGCCGTAGCTGTTGCGATTGTTTATTACTATATTAAAGATAAACAGTTATCTAGAAGGGAGACTAAATAATGAATCCAATTCAATTCTATACAAGTGTGGATGTTACACTTTCAGAAAAACTATTAGAAGTCATGTATTGTCTAATTGGATTGATTTCTATGTATGTTGCCTTTAAAAATCTAAAAGATAAAGAAAATAAAAACAGTGTTGGTTCATTTGTTTTCTGGTTTGATTTAGGAGTTATGTTTGTGCTAGGTAAATGGTTACCTGCCTTGGTTGATGGTATCTTGTTGATTATCTTGGTTTTACCTCCAATTCTAAAGAAGTTTCACCTGGTAATGAGCCTGAACCTACGCTTGAAGAGATGGAACAAAACAACAAGAAGATTGGTTCAAAAGTATTTGTTCCAGCTGTATGTATTGGTTTGTTTGCATTACTTGCAGCTTTCTTTACTAAGATTTCACCATTAGTTGGAATGACTGTTGGCGTTTTTGTGGCATGATTATTTTGCGTATTTATTCAAAAGCAAATACACCAAGTGTCTTCTTAAAAGATTGTCGAAGAATGATGGATGTGGTTGGACCATTAAGCATGCTTCCAATGTTACTTGCTGCTTTAGGAGCTGTATTTACAGCAGCCGGTGTAGGAGATGTCATTTCTAGTTTAGTATCTAATATTATTCCTGCAGGCAATGTTACAATTGGAATTATTGTTTATGCGATTGGCATGGCAGTATTTACCATGATCATGGGAAATGCTTTTGCGGCAATTACCGTAATGACAGTAGGAATAGGTGCTCCATTTGTGCTTAAATATGGAGCGGATCCAGTAGTGATTGGATCTTTAGCTTTAACTTGTGGATATTGTGGTACACTATGTACGCCAATGGCAGCTAACTTTAATATAGTGCCAGTCGCAATTCTAGAAATGAAAGACAAAAATGGTGTCATTAAAAACAAGTGCTTGTTGCCGTGGTTATGTTAGTGGTACAAATTGTCATGATGATCATGATGTCATAGGAGATGAAATGTTATGAAAAAAGTATTAATTACAGGTTTTGATCCTTTTGGAGGAGAAACAATCAATCCAGCTTATGAAGCTGTTAAATTATTGCCGGATGAAATTAGTGGGGCAAAAATTATTAAGAAAGAAATTCCAACTGTATTTCAAAAAGGGCCAGAGGCAGTTTATGAAGAAATTCAATCTTCTAAACCAGATTATGTATTGTGTATTGGGCAAGCAGGAGGAAGAAGTCAAGTCACACCAGAATGGGTGGGTATTAACTTTAGAAATGCGAGAATTGCCGATAATGAAGGCAATCAACCAATGCAAACAAGTGTTGTAGAAAATGGGCCAGAAGCTTATTTTACAATGCTTCCTGTGTTTAGAATGGTTGAAAAAATGAAGGAAAATGGAATCCCTGCAAGTGTTAGTTATACAGCAGGTACTTATGTTTGTAACGATGTGATGTACTCTGTATTGCATTATTGTCATACAGAATTTAAAGATGTAAAAGGTGGCTTTATGCATGTGCCTTTTGCGACGGAACAAACAGTAAATCAGCCAGCAGGAACTCCTGGAATGAATTTAAAAGATATTGCCAAAGCTATTGAATTGTCTGTTGAAGCTATGTTAGAGAGTGATACGGATATTAAAGTGGTTTCTGGAGAAACGCATTAAGAGAAAAGATTTATTCTTTTTCTTTGACTTTAGAATGTAAGAGATTACACTAAATGTAAAAAAAGAGGTGTGTATATGAAAAGAAATGAACAATTAATTGAAAATACATGGAAAATAGAAGATATCTATCCAAATCTAGATGTGTTTTATAAAGAATTAGAGGAAGCAAAGACGCAATCAAAAGAATTATTGAAATATAAAGATCATCTAAAAAATGCATCTAGTTTATATGCGTATTTAAAAGGGTATGAAGAATTAAATGAAAAACTATATACATTGGATTGTTATACATCTTTATTAAGTGATCAAGATGGTTCAAATGCTTTTTATCAAGATTTAAAAGGAAAGGCAAATATAGTTATTACAGAAATTCATTCTCAGCAAGCTTTTTTTGAAGTAGAGCTTTTAAAATTGTCTGATGTAGAAACATATTTTGAAAAGGAACCTGGATTAGAGAGATATAGACGATTTATTCAAGATATTTATCGATTAAAGCCATATACTTTGTCTATGGAAAAAGAAGAATTGTTGGCAGGGTGTCAGGATATTTTTTCTAGTAGTGAAAGAGCATTCTATATTTTGAATGATGTGGATACAAGATTTGAAGATGTTAAAGATGCGAAGGGGAATGTTCTACCATTGACATCAGGAAGTTATGTGGATTATTTAGAAAGTGCAGATGAGACCTTAAGAAAGTCGGCTTTCGAAAATATGTATGCAGCTTATGGTAAGGTTCAAAATACGATGGCTTCTTTATTGAATTCACAATGTAAGATGTTGAAATATGAATCGGATTTAAGAGAATATCCAACATCATTGGAGGCAAGTACAAATAAAAATGGAGTTCCATCAAGTGTGTATAAGAATTTGATTAAGCAGGTACATAAGGATATTGCACCTTTGCATAAATATATGAAGGTTCGTAAAAAGGCTTTAAAGAAAGATAAATTAAATATGTATGATTTATATGTTCCTTTAGTTAAGGAATTTAATAAGAAAATTACCTTTGAAACGGCAAAAAAAGAAGCGTTAGCTTCCGTGGCTTTATTAGGACAAGAGTACGTAGAGGCTTATGAAAAAGGTTTAAATTCACGATGGATCGACGTATATGAAAATGAAGGAAAGCGTTCAGGCGCCTATTCTTGTGGTGTGCCATGTCATCCTTTTGTCTTATTAAATCATACAGATACATTAAGAAGTGAATTTACTTTGGCACATGAAATGGGTCATGCGATGCATTCTTATATGTCTTTTAAACATCAGCCTTTTATTAATAGCGATTATAAGATTTTTGTGGCTGAAGTCGCTAGTACATGTAATGAAGCTTTGTTGATGCATTATTTATTGGAAAGAACTACGAATAAAAAAGAGCGTGCTTATTTGATTAATTATCTATTGGAACAATATCGTGGAACAATGTACCGCCAGGCTATGCTTGCAGAATTTGAAATGTTGATCAATGAGGAAGTGGCTAAAAATAATACGTTGAGTGCTGAATTATTGAATAAGATCAATCATGATTTAAATGCATTTTATTATGGTGAAGATGTGATTGTAGATGCGCCAATTGATTTAGAGTGGGCAAAAATCCCACACTTATATATGAATTTCTATTTGTATCAATATGCGACAAGTTTTTGTGCTTCCATGGCCATTTCGCAAAAGCTATTAAAAGGCAATCCAGAAGATATTGAGAATTATTTGAATTTCTTAAAGGGTGGATGTTCTAAGTCTCCAATTGATTTATTAAAAATGGCAGGCGTCGATATGACAAGTCCACAACCAATTCATGATGCGATTTGCCAGTTTGATAAGCTTGTGGATGAGTTTGATGAATTGATCAATTGTAAATAAATGAAATTTTACTGAAAATAACTTGCAAAGAAAATGAAAGAAATGTATCATATTTTTAAATTAAGAGGGTGATGTGAATGAACAATAAGATTATGAAGTCAGGATTAGCAGCAATGATGGCTGCAAGCTTAGTGGGATGTTCATCTTCGTCAAGTGATAATTCGAATAATGTTTTAACCGTTGGAATTACTGCACAGATGAATGGTGTATTTTCACCACTGTATTATGAAAGTGCATATGATGCATATGCGATCAACTTGATATATCAATCAATGCTTCAGTATGATGAAAATGAAGAATTACAGCCAGTTTTGGCTAAGGAGCTTCCTACAATTAGTGATGATGGAAAAACGGTTACTTTTAAGTTGAATAAAGGTGTTAAGTTTTCCGATGGATCTAAGCTTACTTCTAGTGATGTAAAATATACATTTACAGTGTTGGCAGATCCTAGCTATACAGGAAGGTTTTCGAGTGATGTAGAAAATATTGAAGGTTATAAGGAATATCATGATGGGGATGCTACAGAATTAAGTGGAATTGAGACACCAGATGATTATACGGTTGTTTTCCATATGACACAGCCAAGAATTGATGCGGTAACTACTTTTGGTACTCGTGCTATTTGTTCGGATACACAATATAAGTACAAGAAGGGACACATATCAAAAATTGAAAAAGACACTTCCAATCCGATTGGTAGTGGGGCTTATAAATTGAATAAATATTCAAAGGCAACCGGAGCTAGCTTTGTAAGAAACGAGAACTTTAAAGCTAAAAAAGGAGAATATTCAATTGATAAGGTTATTATCAAAGTTTGCAGTACTTCAACTGAGTTAAATGAACTTCAAAAAGGAAATGTGGATTATTTACCTGAGAATGCAGATCCAACTAAAATTGGACAAGTTAGTCTAGATGACAATTTGACATTTAATACATACCCACGTGCGACAGAAGGCTATGTTTACTTTAACTGTGCACAAGGTCCTACAGCCGATCCAGCCGTACGTAAAGCCTTAGCTTATGCGACGGATCGTCAAGGCTTTGTCGATAGTTTCTTCTCTTGGGAAAAAGCAAGTAAAGAAGCGAAAAAAGAAAAACTAGCCTTTGTACCAGCTGTATATGCGAATCCAGCAAGCGCCAATTTAGGCACTTATATTCGTGGTGAAGAGGCTTTGGATGGTCTTGAAACTTATGAATTTAATGAAGATAAGGCAAATCAAATCTTAGATGAAGCTGGATGGGAAATGGCAGATGATGGCTATCGATATAAAGATGGTCAAAAATTAAGAGTTCGTTTCATGATTGCGGAAGGTTCTAGTTCATTGGAAACTTTGATTCCTATGATTGAAAAGACATACAAAGATATTGGTGTTGATTTAAAACAGACAATTCTAGAATTCAATTCATTATTGTCAAAAACAAGCGATGATAGTGCATTGGGTGAATGGGAAATGAGTTGTCTTGCGATGAGCTTTACAGGTGTAGCCAATACAGATTTAAATTCTATGTTGAAAACAGGGGATGTGAATAACTATGCAAGACTATCAGATAGTGAATTAGATTCATTATTGGATGAAGCAATGTATACAACAGATGATGCAAAATCAACAGAGCTTTATAAACAGGTTATGATTAAGGAAAATGATTTATTGCCATATTTAGCATTATATGGAAACCAGAATTTCAACTTATATAACAAGCGTGTTAAGAATATGAAGACAGGTCCAATTCATAACTGGTCACAAGCAATGGATACAGCTACTTTAGATTAAGAGTGTACATATGTACATTCTTTTTTCTTGTTCAAAAAAAAAGGGGGTGAGTCTATTATTGTGACTCACCAAAGAAATAGGAATATATGAAATAAACAGCTTTTTATTAGGAAAGGGTTATATGTATTGGGTTGATTACTGTTTATTTCTGTATATAGAATAGTTCTAAAAACTTAAAAGAAGCTTAAAGAAACCGTGAAAATATTTACAAATTTATGAAAAAATGTAATTTCTTTCTTGACACTATGTATATGTTGAGTATAATAAGCATTATAAAGTAAATCGAGTAAAGATAGAGGCAGCATTGCATCAGAGTAAAACATGGAGTTGGCAGACTGTGAAGTGTTTGAAAGGTAACCAATGCCGAAAGAAGTAAAATGGCAATTTTATTTCTTGGGGTTATAAGGAATACTTATAACACTCCTTCGTCAGGAAGAGGCGTTATCTTATAGTTAATGAGATTGTTTTTTAGCTATGTGGTATGCCCGCATAGCTTTTTCTATTCTTTGCCGATTAGAGAAGGAGAAAAGAAATATGAGCTTTAAAAAATTAATGGCATCTGCATGGTATGTGCTTTTGCACTAACAGGATGTGGATCAAACACAGCTACAACATCAGAAGATAAGGACACATTTGTCGTAGGAATGGAATGTGCATATGCTCCATTTAACTGGCAACTTCTACAAAAACAGATACTTCTGTAAAATTAGGAAAATCAGGATATGCGGATGGATATGATGTGCAGGTTGCAAAAAAGATTGCGAAAAAATTAGGAAAAAAATTAGTCATTAAGAAAACTTCATGGGATGGATTGATTCCGGCTTTAGAAGGTGATGAAATCGATGCGATTATCGCTGGTATGACTAAAGATAAAACACGTGAAGAAGGAGCTGACTTTACAACTCCATATTATGATTCAAAGGGAATGATTATGATTGTTCGTAAAGATGGTGAAGAAGCTGGATATACAGATATTCAACAATTTACTGGTAAAAATGTTGTTGGTCAAAAAGCAACAAACTATGATGATGTCATTGATCAAATTAAAGGTGTAAATCACGTAACACCAAAGGCTACTTATCCAGAAATGGTATTGGCTTTACAACAACACGAAGTGGATGGAATTACTGCTGAAATGGCAGTTGCCAAAGGTGTGGTAGAAGCAAACCCAGACTTAACTATCGTTCAATTCGCAGATGGACATGGATTTGATTGTGATACAACTGTTTCAATCGCATTAAAGGAAGGTTCTCGTGATTCAAAATTCTTCAAAAAAGTTCAAAAAGCATTAGATAGTATTTCGGATGAAGAACGTGAAGAATGATGGAATATGCAGTTGAACACCAACCAACAGAGGATTAATTATGCATATTGATATTGCGAAAGCTTGGAACATATTTGTTCATAACTTACCTCTTTTCCAATATGGAATTGAGATGACTTTGTTGTTCGCATTTGTTGGTACGTTTGCAGGATTTGTCGTCGGCTTATTAGTCGGCGGCATTCGTGCGATTGAAATCAATGAATATGATTCAACGGGTATCAAAGTTTTAAAAAGATAGGTAGAATCATTACGGGATTGTATATTTGGGTGTTCAGAGGTACGCCAATGATGGTTCAAGCTATGTTTATTTACTATTTAGGAAAACCTGTGATTGGATGGACTCCGATTACAGCAGGTTTAATTATTATTTCAATCAATACAGGTGCTTATATGGCTGAAATTATTCGTTCTGGAATTCAGTCTGTGGATAAAGGACAAAATGAGGCCGCAATGTCTTTAGGTATGACAACGATGCAAACTTTGATGTATGTTGTATTTCCTCAAGCTATTAAGAATTCATTTCCTTCAATTGGAAACCAATTGATTGTAAATATTAAGGATAGTTCAATGTTGAATGTTATTACGGTAACTGAACTGTACTTCCAGACAACATCTGTAGCTGGAAGTAACTATCGTTATATTGAAACGTTTATGGTTTCAGCAGTTTTATATTTAATTTTAACAACACTTGCTTCTTTCTTATTGAATTATCTTGAAAAAAGAATGGATAGCGAAAGCAGCATGAAAGATTTCTGTAGCTAGGAGGGTATTTATGGAAACAATTATTCAAATTCAACATCTCCAGAAACATTTTGGAAATCTTAAAGTATTAAATGATGTAGATTTCGATATTCACAAAGGAGAAGTGGTTACAATTATTGGATCGAGTGGATCTGGTAAAAGTACAATGTTAAGATGTGTAAACTTATTAGAAAGAATGGATGGAGGCCATGTTCTATATCATGGTAAAGACATTCTAAGTGGTCAAATGGATGTCAATGAATATCGTTCTAAGGTTGGAATGGTGTTCCAAAGTTTTAACTTATTTAATAATTTGACTGTTTTAGAAAACTGCGTGTTAGGTCAGATTCGTGTTTTAAAAAAATCGAAAGAAGAAGCAAAGGCTACAGCTTTAAAATTCTTAGATGTAGTAGGAATGAAAGAATTCGCGAATAAGCCAAGCACTAAACTTTCTGGTGGACAAAAGCAACGTGTTGCGATTGCACGTGCCTTGTGTATGGATCCAGAAGTGTTATTGTTTGATGAGCCAACTAGTGCATTAGATCCAGAAATGGTTGGTGATGTTTTGGATGTCATGAAAAAGTTAGCGGATGAAGGTTTGACTATGGTTATCGTTACACACGAAATGCAGTTTGCTAGAGAAGTAAGTGATCGTGTTATTTTTATGGATAAAGGTGTCATTGCAGAACAAGGTAGCCCAGAACAATTGTTCGAGCATCCAAAGCAGGAAAGAACACAACAATTTTTATCTCGTTATCAAAGCCGTTAAGCGGCTTTTTCTTTTTGTGAAAAAATTCATTTGTTGAGACGAGTTCATTGAAAAAAGGCCTAGTTAGTGTTATATTATTATCGATTAATGGAGGAAAAATACAATGGAAAAAAGACCAGTAATATTGGTTGTTATGGACGGTATTGGTATTCGTGAAGACAAGAAGAACAATGCGGTTGCATTAGCCAACAAACCAACACTTGATAAATTGTGGGCTGAATGTCCACATACACAACTTCGTGCTCATGGACTTGCAGTAGGACTTCCTACAGATTCAGATATGGGTAACTCAGAAGTTGGACACAACGCATTAGGTTGTGGACAAATTTACTCTCAAGGAGCTAAATTAGTTAACGAAAATATTGAGTCTAAAGAAATCTTCAATTCTAAAACTTGGAAGGATTTAGCTGAAAATGCAAAAGACAGCAAAATGCATTTCATCGGTCTTTTAAGTGATGGAAACGTACACTCTAATATTTCTCACTTAAAGGCTTTGATCAAAGAATCTAAAAATGAAGGTATTAAGGAAGTTCGTGTTCATGCATTACTTGATGGACGTGATGTTCCTGCAACTTCAGCTTTAGAATATGTAAATGATATTGAATCATTTATGGCAGAATTAAATGACGACAACTTCCACGCATGTATTGCTAGTGGTGGTGGACGTATGCAAATCACAATGGACCGTTATGAAGCTGACTGGTCTATGGTTGAACGTGGATGGAAGATTCACGTAATGGGTGAAGGAAGACAATTTGCTTCAACCACAGAAGCTATTGAAACTTATCGTAAAGAATTAAATGTTGTTGACCAAGATCTTCCAGGATTTGTCATCGCAAAAGATGGTACTCCAGTTGGAACTATTGATGATGGCGATAGCGTAGTATTATTCAACTTCCGTGGTGACCGTGCTCAAGAAATTTCTTTAGCATTTGATGGAGATGCTTCATTTGATAAATTTGATCGTGTTAAAGTTCCAAATGTTAAATTTGCAGGTATGTTACAATATGATGCAGACTTACAAATTCCAAAGAACTATTTGACTGAACCACCAAAAATCAAATACACATTAACAGAAGAGTTGTGTAAACATGGTATTCGTGAATATGCAATCAGTGAAACTCAAAAATATGGACACGTTACTTATTTCTGGAATGGTAACCGTTCAGAAAAATTTGATGAGTCTTTAGAAACTTATGTTGAAATTCCAAGTGACGTAGTTCCATTTGAACAAAGACCTTGGATGAAGGCTGCTGAAATCACTGACAAATTGTGTGAAGCAATCGAAAGTGGAAACTATGATTTCATTCGTACAAACTATCCAAATGGTGACATGGTAGGACATACTGGAAGTTTACCTGCAACTATTATTGGTGTTGAATCTGTAGACTTAGAACTTGCACGTGTTATTGAATCTGTAAATAAAGTAAATGGTATTTTATTAGTAACTGCAGACCATGGTAATGCGGACGATGAAAGTAAGACTAGCCACACATTAGCACCAGTCCATTCATTGTATATAATGCTGAATGTGAATTAAAAGAAGGCGAAGATCTAGGATTGTCAAATGTTGCAGCTACAGTTTGTGATTTCTTAGGATTAGAACCAAACGAACACTGGAACCCATCTTTAAAAAAATAATTTAGATTATAAGGAGTAATGTAAAATAAACTTTACTCCTTTTTTATTTGCAATCGTGATAAAATGACAAAAAGAGGTTGATGATATGGAAAGAGTTTTAATTGTTGAAGATGATGAAAATATTCGTCAGTTATTAAAATTAACGCTGGCTAGTTTTAATTATGAGTTAATTGATTTTGAGAATGGAAAAGATGCATATGATTATCTTCAAGACAATAAAGTTGACTTAGCTATTCTAGATTTAATGCTTCCAGGTATGAATGGATATGATATTTTAAAGTTTATTCGTTCAAAAGCATCTTTAAAAGATTTGCCAGTAATCATTTTAAGTGCAAAAGATAAAGAATTAGATAAAATTATGGGATTAGATCTAGGAGCGGATGACTATTTGACAAAGCCATTTAGTGTTTTAGAACTTGCAGCAAGAATTCGATCTTTACTTAGAAGAAGTAAAAAGGATGAGCGTTTGATTCAGATTCACGGATTATGTATTGATTTGGATAAACGCATTGTAATGATTCATGAAGAGCCTGTAGAATTAACATATAAAGAATTTGAACTTCTTAAATATTTAGCTAAAAATGAAGGTAGAGCCGTTTCTCGTGAAGAGTTGATCAACAAATTTGGGGATATGATTTTATCGGTGAAAGTAGAACGTTAGATGTACATATTAATTCATTACGAAAAAAACTAGGCAATGAATATGCATCTTGGATTCAATCTGTAAGACAAGTTGGCTATCGTTTGGTAGCTGGAGATAATGATGCATAAGAAAATTGTTCGTTCCTTTTTAATTACGTTTTTAATTACATTTCTTCTTGGGTTTGGTTTACTTTATGTAAGCTTGTACAAAGCATCCATTTCACAAGATAGACAGTATTTGATGAATACAGTGAAGCTTGTAAAAAATTTAGAAATTGATGATTTAAATACGACTCGTTTAGGAGATACATTTAAATCGGAAGATATTCGTATCACAATTATTAAGCGAAATGGTAAAGTTTTATATGATAACTACAAAGATAAGATTAGTGAAAAGCATTTACAGCGTGAAGAAGTAAAACAAGCTCTAGAAGAAGGAACAGGTACATGTATCCGTCATTCAAGTACGATGCAACGATCCTATTTATATGTGGCAGATTATGAAGATGATAATCAAACAATTGTTCGTTTAGCTATGCCTTTTGATGGATTGAGTCAATCTATTTCTATTTTATTAGCTCCATTTATTTTTAGTATATGCATATCGTTTATGGTTGTATTTATCTTATCTAAGAGAATGGCTGATGAAATTGTTGAACCATTTCAAGATATCACAAATACAATTAATTCAACGAACATATCCGAAGATGTTTTAACTTTTAACACATATAATTATCCAGAACTTTATAAAATCACAAATGCTCTGACAAATATGTCAAAAGAAAATAAAAAGTATTTGGAAAGACTGGAAAAAGAAAAAAAGGTTCGCCAGGAATTTTTTAGTAATGCGAGTCATGAATTGAAAACACCATTGACTTCAATTCGTGGATATACGGAATTGATTCGTTCACATACTATTCAAGATAGTAATCAAATTGATACGTGTTTGGATTGTGTATTAAAAGAAAGTGATCATATGACGCAGTTGATCAATGATATTTTAACTATTTCTAAATTAGAAACGGAAGAAATGCAAGTAACATATTCACATATTCAAGTAAAGAAGTTATTGGATTCTATTATAGAAACTTTAAGAGTGCAAATTGAGAAAATGGATTTAAAAGTATATGTGAATGCGACAGAATTTACAGTCTTTGCGAGTATGGATCATATTAAAGGAATCTTTTATAATGTGATTTCGAATGCGATCAAATATAATAAGGTGAATGGACGTATTGATATTGTGTTGAAAAAGAATCAAAATAATATGTATTTTAGTGTAGAGGATACGGGTATTGGAATTCCAAATAAAGATCAAAATCGAATTTTTCAACGCTTTTATCGCGTAGATAAACAACGTTCCAAAACGATACCTGGAACAGGACTAGGATTATCCATTGTAAAGCATGTTGTCTATTATTATAAAGGAGATATTCATTTAACTTCAAAAGAAGATGTAGGAACTAAAATAACAATTGAATTACCTATTGTTGTAAAAGAAGCCCCAGAGAGTTAGTCTCTGGGGTTTGGTGCATATTCTTGTTCGGATTTTAGAACATGAATGGCGAATGTAAATAAAATGAGTAAACGAATGATATCAATTAAAATAAAGAATATAAATACACGAATGGAATATTCATGTGAATTATAATATTTCATAAGGCTAGGCAAATAAACAAGAATGCGAATGAGTTCACCAATCATGCAACAAGTGATAATTTTCTTTGTAGCTTTTTGGTTGTAGTACATATAGAACAATGGAATTGTCCATATGAATGCAGTAAATATACAAAGTACAAAGATATCTTTTGTCGCAAATACCTTTTGCATATCCATGCTTTCGAATAGATTTGAAAAGATTTGAATTAAAATTGGAAATAATATCAACTCTCCATAAATGATAATACCTAAACGAATGGATAATTGAGGTAAAGTCATAGGCGCTTTTTCCGTTTCGTATTCATCTTCATCGTCTTGTTCATCTTGTTCCATTTCTTTTGCGTATTTTCTTTGATTTATTGTAGTCTACATTTTTTGTTTGTTTTCAACCAATCATCATCTTCATCATCCAATTCAATGTGTGATCATAATAAATCTTACACCAACGATTATTTTTTTAAATATCCACCAATTTGGCTCAGTGCTATTGTTTTTACAAGCATACAAGCGACAAGAATAAAAAATGGAAGAATATTTTTAAGGTTGGATAATAGTAAATGGATTGGAAAATAAATCAATAAAAGTGTGATAACTAAATCGATCCAATAAAGTATGCGAAACCATTTGTTGCCTAAAGAAAGAAGAACAAAGGTGATGCCATATAATATTAATTGTCCAGCTGTTAGCTTTAATAACATGGAGTGAAAAGAAGGATCATCAACTTTTAAAAATTCTATGTTAGAAAATAAATATGCCATTAAAAAAAAGTATATACATAGTATGGCAAAATATAAAATTAAATGTATAGTTATTTTTTGTTTAGCTTTTTGATAGAGAATCAGGTTTTGTTCCTGTTTAGAATACATATAAAGACCTACTTCTATTTTGAAATGAATATACATTTCTTATATTATTTTAGCATAGGAATGAAATTCATTGTCAATATTTTAACAATGGATTAATATATCAAAGGAGGAATAATGAAAATGGAATTAAAAACGATTCGAATTCAACGTGTTGTTGAACAACAAAATTTGGCATCTGTTATGAAAAGTGGTTCATTAGATGTCTTAGCTACACCACAAATGATTGCGTGGATGGAAGAAGCAGCCTGTTTATGTCTTGATTTAGACCAAGGCAAAACAAGCGTGGGTATTTCTATGAATGTATCACACGATATGGCTAGTCCCTTAGGCGCAACAATCACAATTGAAGCTAAAATGGTACATGTGGAGGGTCGCAAAATTGATTATGAAGTGCAGGCTTTCCAAGATGGAAAATCAATTGGAAAAGGTGTGCACAGTCGTTTTGTGGTAGATGCACAAAAGTTTATGGATAAAACATATAAGAAATAATAAAGAATGCGGTAGAATTTATGCTCTACCGCTTTCTTTTTAATATTGAAAGATTTAAAAGAATCATACTTAAAGCTCCAATTGTATCAATACAAATATCTGTGACTTGTGGGCTTCTTCCCGAAATAAAAGATTGATGCCATTCATCGCTGCACGCATAAAGAATGCAAGTCATCAGGGCAAAGAATGCATAGCGTTTAATATTGTAGTTTTTATACATGTAGAGTGTGTTATAGCCAAGCAAGGCATAGATTGTAAAATGAGCTAGTTTGCGAATGAAGTGCATTGAAAAAGGTAAGAATTGTAAAAACCAAGCACTTGTTTGTGTGGATTGCTCTGCGTTTTGACTTGAAAAATAAAATATGAGCATCATGTTACAGATTGTAAGAATAGTGAATATGAATTTTTTCAAATGGAAGGCTTCCTTTCTTGGATGAATAATGCGTAATTTGCTTTTTTAAAATCTTGTTCATTAAAAAAATTTCGAACATAGATAAAATGATAATCAAAAACATTGCTCATGTCAAAATCATCTAAGATGACATAACTTGTGATATTATGTTCATTTATAAATTCTTGGATTGCCTTTGTACGTGGTGAAATTAAAGGTGTAGTTGCCTTTATGTACTTTCCTAAGCCAAAAATATCAAACATAGTTTGTAGCTGATCAAGGGAGTATACAATTCTCCAAGAGCTTGTGATAATAATTTGTGCGTTATATTTTTCGATTAATTGTTTTAAATAATTGATACTTTCTTTTGAAAAACAAGAATAGACTTGATTGACTAAATATACATTTAAATTTGCGATTTTAGGATGATTTAATTTTTTGGCTAGAGTATTTGGTAAACTATAATCAAAATGATATGTAGTATTTTTTCGGTTTGGGTTGATGACACCATCAATATCTAAAAATATACAAGGTTTCATAAGTGGACCTCCTGTTAATATGATAGTCAAAATTGTACTCAAGTTCAAATGTTGATATAATTTAAAAAAGGATGTGAGATTATGGAAAATAAAATTGTTCTTGTGACTGGGATGTCAGGTGCAGGTAAATCAAGTGCTATGAATGCCTTGGAAGATTTAGGGTATTATTGTATGGATAATTTTCCTAAGGAATTACTAGACAATTTAGAAGAATTATTAAGAAAAGATGAAACGCATTATAAAAATGTGGCATTAAGTGTGAGTGCAATAGATTATCAAGCTTTTGTCAGTTATTTTGAGAATATAAATAGAGAACTACAAATTTTATTTTTAGATTGTAGTGATGAAGAATTGTTGTTGCGCTATCGCTTTACAAGAAGACAACACCCAATGATTGTAAATCATTTAGCTACGACATTAGAGGATGCGATTGAAGTTGAACGTGATTTTTTGGATCATCTACAAGAAAATTCACAGAATACGATTCATATTGATACGACAAAATTAAGTACTTCAGCTTTAGCAAGTCGTATTTTACATCGTTTTAAAAGTGCAAAACGAAGTGTATTTACAGTAACATTTCAATCTTTTGGATTTAAGCACGGGGTGCCATTAGATGCAGATATGGTTATTGACGTTCGTTTCTTACCCAATCCATTCTATGATCCTTTGTTGAGAGAAAAAACAGGAAACCAAAAAGAAGTTTATGATTATGTTATGGATAAAACAGAAACGCAGGAATTTATTGTGCATTTAAAAAATTATTGTGATTTTGTATTTAACCAATATGAGAAACAAAATAAGTCACATATGATTGTTGCGATAGGTTGTACAGGTGGACAACATCGTTCGGTTTCTATTTGTAATTGGTTATATGACACATATAAAGATACATATCGTTGTTTTAAATCACATCGCGATATTGGGGTGGATGAAGAATGAAAAAGATAGTTGTGATTGGTGGAGGTACAGGTCTATCCAGCATGTTGAAAGGCATGAAACGATTGGAAAATGTGGATTTAACGGCTGTTGTTACGGTTGCGGATGATGGTGGTAGTACAGGAAGAATTCGAGATATTTACAATGTACCTGCAGTTGGAGATATACGACATGTTTTGTGTGCGATGGCCGATGAAGAAGATGAGGGTTTCTTTTCGGATTTATTAAATTATCGTTTTGAAGGTAGCAAAGACATTGGTGGACATAATCTAGGAAATTTGATCTTTTTGGCTATGATTAACACGACAGGCTCTTTTATGGGTGCTATTGAATCTATTTCAAGAGTTTTAAATGTGAAAGGAAATATTTTGCCGAGTACATTAGATGTTGTCACTTTGTATGCCATGATGAAGGATGGGACTTTGGTTCGTGGCGAAAAAAAATATTCCAACTGTATACAATAGTATTGATCATGTGTTCTATCAAACGGATGTCCAAGCTTACAAGCCGGCTATTGATGCGATTGAAAATGCAGATTTAATTATATATGGAATTGGATCGTTATATACTTCGATTATGCCAAACTTGATTATTTCAGATATATCTAAAGCAATAGAAAAGAACCCTTGTAAAAAGATTTATTTCTGTAATGCGATGTCGCAACCTGGAGAAACAGATGGCTATACTGTACAAGATCATATTCGTGCAATTGAAAAGCATTCATTTAAACATCCGGTGGATTTAGTTGTTGTGAATCAATCAAAGTTACCAAAGGAAGTATTGGATATGTATGCTTCACAAAAGAGTTATCCAATTTGTATTGGAAATGAGGCAACGGACTATGCTATTATACAAAGAGATTTGTTGGCCTTGGACTCAAAAGGACGTATTCGTCATAATCCAATGGCGGTTAAACAAGTTGTTGAGGAACTAATCAAGGGGGTATAGACTTGTCCTTTACTAGCGAAATCAAAAAGGAAATTTGTAAAGAAGAAATCGATGCTCAAATGATGAAGCACAATTATGTGCCCTTTTTCAAATGCGAGCAAGTTTACATATGAACTGGCAAGGTATGTATTTATCTTTTCAGACTGAAAATGCAACGATTGCGAAACATGTATTTCAAATTATGAAAACATTATATAATGTGGATCCGCGTCTATCTGTATTGAAAAAAATGCAGTTAAAGAAAAACAATATATATCGCATTCAGGTTTTTGATAAGGCACAGGAAATTTTGGAAGACCTTCAAATTCTTACGGATTCAGGGTTACGATATACGCCAAGTGTGAAAATGGTGCGTTCAGAAAAGATGGCTAGAGCTATCTTCAAGGATGTTTTTTGGCAAGTGGCAGTATCAATTCACCTAAGTCGAGTAACTATCATTTAGAGATGTCTAGTCAGGAAAAGGATTTGGCATTGAGTGTTCAAAAATTGATGCAGCGTTTTTATTTGCCTGCAAAAGTAATTGAAAGAAAAAGTTTATATGTCGTATACATAAAGGCTGGAGATAAAATTGCTGATTTTTTGCGCTTGTGTAATGCTTCGAATGCGTTGTTTGAATTCGAAGATTCTAGAATACAAAGAGATTTTTACAATCAGATCACGCGATTAGATAATTGTGAAGTGGCCAATGAAGTGAAAAGCTTGAAAGCGGCAAAATCACAATTAGAGGCGATTGAATTTTTGGAAAGTAACGCAAAAAATATTGTGATTCCAGAAAAGATCATGCATGCGATGCAAATTCGAAAGATGTATCCAGAAGCAAATTTGAATGAATTGTGTTTGGAATGTAAAAATGAATTTGGTGAAGATATTTCAAAGTCAGGTATGAAACATCGTTTGGCTAAGGTGAAGCAGATGGCTAAAGATCTCAAGGAGGATTTAGATGTTTAAAAAAATAGGGGTTGTAGTTTTATCTTTCTTATTATGTGCATGTTCAATGGGGGTTCAGTTAAAGAAACAAACGTTTACAATTGAACTTGGTAAAGATATTTATGCCAATCCAACTTTGTATTTAAAGGATTCATCTCGTACAAGTCGATTAAAAGTTGTTTCAAAAAGTGTTGGTGTAGATAAAAAGAACAATCGTTTTATGACATCAGGCATGGATTATCTGGTGGTTGGAGAATATGATTTTGCGATTCAAGACGGGAATAAAGAATATCCGTTTGTGATTAAAGTAAAGGATACAACGCCACCTGTTTGTGCAAGCGAAGTCAGTCAAATCACTATAAGTGTTGGTCAAAATATTGATTGGAATTCATACTTTCATGCGACAGATCTATCAGGTGTGACATTTGAAGCAAATGTGGATACGTCATCGGCTTCTACACAAGATGTACAAGTGAAGATTAGTGATCGTTTTGGCAATGCAGTCACAAAAAATGTAAGTGTGGTTGTACAATGAGAAAAGCTGATAAAATATTGATAGTATGCATTATGGTTTTATCTATTTTTCTTTGTATTCCCTTGTTTTTTACTAAACATGTGAATAGCTATGCGAGTGTCTATGTGAAAGAAAAACAGGTTTTGCGTATCGATTTATCAAAGGATAAATCTTATGTTGTGAATGGAAAGCTTGGTAAAGTGCATATTGAGGTCAAACAAAAAAAGGTTCGTGTCACTCAAGAAAAGAGTTTGCATCATTATTGTTCAAAACAAGGTTTTGTTTCGGATGCCAATGTTCCAATTGTGTGTTTGCCAAATGAAACGGTGGTAAAAATTGAAAAAGAAGCCAGCCAGGATACGGTGATACAATGAATGTAAAAAAAGTGTAATTCTAGCATTTCTAGTTGCGGTGGGAATCTTGTTGCAGCTATTGGAAAGTTTTGTAGGTATCTTCATGATTGTTCCAGGATATAAGATTGGTCTTGCGAATATTGCAGGGTTGTTTGCACTATATATATATGATGAAAAATCATTGGCTTATGTTTCTTTACTTCGCATTTTTTTATCAAGTTTGATGCAAGGAACATTATTTTCGGTTTCATTCTATCTATCGTTAAGTGGTGGGATTTTGGCTTGTATTGCGATGATTATTGCCTATAGAAGTAAAGTGTTTTCTATATATGGAGTCAGCATACTTGGAGCTTGTTTTCATAATATTGGACAAGTGATCGCGATTACTTGGATCTATCAACAATATTTTATGCAACTTTTTTTGCCGATTCTTTTGGCATTATCCATTGTGAGTGGTATATTAATTGCAGTAGTATGTAAAAAAGTGTTAAGTCGAATTCATGGAGGTTTTTATGGAAAAATATAGTTATACACCAAAAGGTGTTTGTAGTCGTCAATTCAATTTTGAAATTGAAGATGGAATTATTCAAAGTTTTGAAGCCATTGGAGGATGCAATGGTAATTTGAAAGGTATTGGTTGTTTGTTGAAGGGAAGAAGTGTAGACGAAGTTATTGATACATTAACAGGTGTAACTTGTGGTAATAAACCAACGTCATGTCCGGATCAAATTGCGTGTGCGCTAAAGGCGTATCGTGGCTGATCATTTTTTAGGGGCTTTAAAAGAGATTGAACGTCGTGCACAAAATAATATTCTTGTGTTTTCGGATGTTTTAAGTGAGCGCTTGGATGTTATAGCACAAAGCATGATTTCTAAACCACTTTCGGATAATGATTATTTAAAGTTGGCTGAATTGTATTATAAAAAATTTCGAAAGAAAAAAATAAACAGGGAATGTTATTTTGCCTTTTAAGGATGCAACAAATTGTGTTTTTAAAAGAGCATACGGATAAACAAACAGATGACATTAAATTGGAGTTTAGTGAAGAAATTGATGCCATTACAAAAGCTTTTTTATCAAGAAAAAGAAATTATTATCAGAATTCATTAAGAAATATATTTCAAAGATTTATTTTGTTGGATACATTGGCATATGTTTTATTGTTGATGTTATTTGTACTTTTATTCCACATTCCTTTTAAAGTTGCATTTATACTTCTTGTGCTTGCTTGGATAGTTGTACTTGTCTATGCAAAACAGAAGGGGGTTCCATATTTTTATGATTCGCGTATTCAAACGCTTTCACAAGAGGTGGATTCAACATTTTTACAAGTGGATCAAGGTATTTTTACAAAAGTCGAGTAATCGACTTTTTTTTCACAAGTTCATTTGTTATACTTGTTAAATATATCACAAATGTGCTATTATTAAGCCATGGGGTGATATAAATGCAGAATAGAAATGTGCCCAAAGCGACTTTACAAAGATATCCAGTGTATTTAAAAGCTTTACGTAAGCTACAAAAAAATGGCGTTGAAAGAATTATGTCTAAGGAATTATCTAGTTTTGTTGATATTGAACCAACGACGATTCGACGTGATTTTTCATTTTTAGGCAATCTTGGAAAGCAAGGCTATGGATATGATGTGGATAAGTTGATTGAAATATTTAATAGTCAGCTTGGCGTTGATTTTGATGAAAAGATTATATTGGTAGGTGCAGGTAACTTAGGTCGTGCATTAATGAATTATAATAAGTGGAATTATGTAGTTGGCGAAATTGCATGTGCCTTTGATGTGGATCCGAAAAAATGTGGAACCCAGTTTGGTGTTGAAGTATATCCAATGTCTGAATTGGAGAATAAGATTCCAGAAGGATGTCGTATTGCCATTTTAACAATTTCACATGATGTACAAGAAACGGTAGATAAATTGGTTCAGTGTGGAATCAGTGGCATAGTAGATTTTACGCATCAGCATTTTTTGGTTCCAAAAGGGGTTGTCATAAAAAGTATTGATGTGGTATCATCTATACAAGAATTGGTATTTATTACAAATTCATTAGAAACAAAGACGCAGAAATAGAAGTCGTCCGAAACAAACATTTAGAAGAGAGTCCTAGTGGGTGAAAAAGGATAATGTAAGTTTGGATAGATAACACCTGTGGAGTCGTACTGGAGAAATTAAGTAGACAGTGACGTGTGGAATGCGTTAAATTCCAATTGAGTGCATACATGCGTGTGATGAAACAGGATGGTACCGCGGTTATAATCGTTCCTTAATTATTAAGGAGCGTTTTTTTATTTTGAAGGGAGAAACTATGTTAGTAAAAAAATTAAAAGAAACTTTTGAACAGTACGATGGACAAAGTGTAACTTTGCAGGGTTGGGTTCGTACAAATCGTAATTCAAAGGCAGTTGGTTTTATTGCATTGAATGATGGAACAACTTTTTCAAATGTCCAAGTTGTATATGGAGAAAATTTAGAAAATTTTGATGAGGTATCTAAAATTACAACTGGTTCTGCAATGGAAGTAACAGGTAAATTAGTATGTACTCCAGATGCAAAACAGCCATTTGAAATTCAAGCTGAAAATATTTGTGTTTTAGGATTATGTGATCATGATTATCCTTTACAAAAGAAACGTCACAGCTTTGAATTTATGCGTGAAATTCCTCATGTACGTCCTCGTGCAAATACATATTATGCGATGTTTAGATTAAGAAGTGTTTTAAGTATGGCTATTCATACATTCTTCCAGGATCGCGGATTTGTTTATGTAAACACACCAGAAATCACTGGTAATGATGCGGAAGGTGCTGGAGAATGTTTTACCGTTACAACGCGTGAAGATGCAAAATATGATAAGGATTTCTTTGGAAAACATGCACAATTAACAGTATCTGGACAATTGCATGTTGAACCTTTTGCCTTAGCATATCGTAATGTTTATACATTTGGTCCTACTTTCCGTGCAGAAAATTCAAATACAACTCGTCATGCTTCTGAATTCTGGATGATCGAACCAGAACTTGCATTTGCCGATCTAGCAGATAACATGGATTGTATTGAGGAAATGATCAAGTATTGTATCAACTATTGTTTAGAACATGCTAAAGAAGAAATGGAATTCTTTGCGTCTATGATTGATAAAGAATGTATTAAGCGTGTAACACATGTGGCTAATTCTAGTTTTGAAAGAATGACATATACAAAGGCAATCGAATATTTAGAAAAAGCGAAAGATCAATTTGAAAACCAAGATATTTTCTGGGGTATGGATCTACAAAGTGAGCATGAGCGTTATATTTGTGAAAAAGTAGTAAATGGTCCGGTGTTCTTAACGGATTATCCAAAGGATATCAAAGCTTTCTATATGCGTATAAATGATGACAACAAAACTGTTGCGGCATGTGACTTGTTAGTTCCATATGTTGGAGAATTAGTTGGTGGATCACAACGTGAAGAACGTTATGATGTATTAGTAAATCGTATGAAAGAAATGGGAATGGAACAAGAAACTCTACAATGGTATTTGGATTTACGTCGTTTTGGAGGATGTAAACATTCTGGATTTGGTTTAGGATTTGATCGTATGTTGATGTATTTAAGTGGTGTAGCTAACATTCGTGATGTACAGCCATATCCTCGTACGCCAAGAAATTTAATTTTCTAATGATTTAAACAGGTATCTCGTTGATACCTGTTTTCTTGTGTGATATAAATAAGGGGTATGAAAAAACAAGAGTAATAAATAAAAGAAATTTAAGCACAATGATTATCGGAATGGTTACGATTGCAGTTGCGATTGTCTGTGTTTTTTTATATGTTTCAAAGCCGAAACAAACGAATAAATCATCTCAATCTTACTTGAATGGTGTGGATGTTGATAAATTACAGAAAAAGGTGGGAAAGGATTTTGAAGGTACGTATCTATTAAAGGATTATGTGGTTTATGGAGAAACGTTATCTTTGTACAAAAGTAAATATGGATCAACAGAAACAGATAAGATGCAAGGTAACAACATTGTATTAAGAAATGTCATGACGGATGCAACAACGAGTTTTACTTTTAATGGAAGCGTAGATTCAGGTGTTGATTTAGGAACTTTAAAAGAAGGAATCTATGAATTATATACTTATAATCATTTTGAAAAAGAGCGAATCTATTTCAAAGATGCTTTTAAGGCAAAAGCTATTACTACGATGCGTCGTGATGAAAAGGTGACTTCCGTATCTTTTATGGCGGATAAAAATGCATTGAAAGAATATGGAATTCAATTTAAGAAGAATTACGCTTTTATTATAGTAACAAATCAAGAACCAAATGAAGATATTTATGATGTGGTTATTGATCCATGCGGAAATGCGATGAATTATTTTTCGAATACAGTTGATGTTGGTGCAAGTACATCTATTTTAGATGAGTCTAGCTCTTCTTTAGAATTTGCCAAGAAAGTGAAAAAAGAGTTGGAAAAGAAAGGCTTGAAAGTAAAAATTTTGCGTAAGGAAAATGAAACTCCAGGCTATTATGGAGCGAATGGTCGTCCAGCACGTGCTTATAAGACAAAGGCAAAATTATATTTAGCCTTAGGTGCTAGTTTAGATGAGAATGTTTATGCTCCATATATGTTAACGAGTCCTTATACAAATAGTGGATTGGCTAATACGGTTTCATATTTTATGGAACAAAATGGTTTGACTTTATATGAAGCAAGAACGAATACTACACAGGAGAACGGTGTTTTATACGATTCTTATGCAGAAAGTGATGATGGAAAAGTTTTAGAGTATGAACTTTATCCTCAATTAAGAGAAACGGGTGGAAGAGCTACATATGCAGGTGTATATGGGGATGAGTTTAAAAATGAAGATTATAAAGATGCATATGGAATGTATGGCCTTTATTTTTCATATGCGAGTGCAATGAATTCGCAAAGCGTTACTTACTATAATGAAAATGCGGATGCGATAGCTAAAATATTGGTTAAAAGTATTGTTAGATATTTTGAAATTTAAGGGTGATATAGTATGAAATTACAATTGAGCAATATTCAAAAGTCTTTTGGTGCCAAAACGGTTTTGGCTGGTGCAAATTTTCAAGTACGTGATAATGAAAAGATAGCATTAGTTGGACGTAATGGTTGCGGTAAAACGACGTTGATGAAAATTATTTGTGGGCAGGAAAATTATGATTCTGGAACACGTATGGTATTGAATGGAACAAACATTGGTTATTTAGCACAGATTACTTTTGTGGATGAGGAAAAGACTGTATATGAAGAGCTTTTAACAGCTTTTGATAAGGTTCGTGAATTAGAAAAACAATTAAATGAGCAGGCGGAAGTTTTAAAAACAGATTCGAGTGAAAAGCAACTTGAGAAATATGATGCGTTGCAGACTCGTTTTGAAGCTTTAAATGGATATCAATATGAGGTGGAATTAAAGAATGTATTTTTTCATTTTCAATTTGATGAGAATGATTTAAATAAAAAATTATGTGAATTTAGTTCGGGACAAAAAACAAGAATCGCTTTAGTTAAATTATTGTTGACGAAACCAGATATTTTATTGTTGGATGAACCTACAAACCATTTGGATATCGCAGCTATAGAATGGCTTGAAAATTATGTGAAGCATTATCCTTTTGCGGTTGTTTTGGTCAGCCATGATCGTATGTTCTTGGATCATGTTGTGGATGAAATCGTAGAAATTGAATTTGGCAAGACGCAAAGATATGTGGGGGATTATTCACATTTTTTAAAGGCAAAAGAAGAATATTTAAAAAAGAATCATGAGGCGTATGTTCGTCAACAACAAGAAATTCATCGTTTAGAGGATTTGATTGAGAAGTTCAGATATAAAAGAACAAAGCCGCTTTTGCGAAGAGTAAACAAAAATATTTGGATCGTATGGATAAAATTGAAGATAGTTCATCGGATACAAGTCAAATAAAGGCGGTGTTTACTTGTGCAAGAAAGGGTGGTAAACAAGTTCTTGATGTTGAAGATTTAAGTGTTGGCTATGATAAAGTGTTGTCTAAAGTGTCCTTTCAATTACTGCAAGGACAACGTATGGCCATTGTTGGACCAAATGGTATTGGTAAATCCACTTTGATCAAAACTTTGGTGAAAGAACTTCCTGCCATTTCTGGTAGTTTCAAATTTGGTCATCAAATCGATGTGGGATATTTTAATCAGGAAAGTGCCCAGATGAAATCTAATAAAAATGTTCTTGATGAATTATGGGATATGGATCCGGATGCAACGCAAACACAGATTCGTAATACGTTAGCTAGTTTTTTATTTACGCAGGATGAAGTGTTTAAAGAAGTGAATGATTTGTCGGGTGGCGAAAGAGTGCGTTTAGCTCTTGCGAAACTAATGTTAGAACATGATAATGTTTTACTTTTAGATGAACCTACAAACCATTTGGATATACCAGCTAAAGAAGCATTGGAATCGGCATTAGAAAAGTATGATGGAACCATTCTTTTTGTATCGCATGATCGTATGTTTTTAAAGAAAATGGCTACGCGCGTATTAGAGATGGATTCTGTAGGTAAAATCTATGATTTGAATTATGAAGAATACTTGGATAAAAAGGCGAATAATGATTGGTAGAATCGGTAGCAAAGGTTGAAAAAGAGGTAAAACCACAAACGGTATCTTTTACGGATTTAAAGGCTATTAAAAATCGTGTTGCGAAACTTGAAGTCTTATTAGATGAGGCTGAGCAAGATTTAGAGGCTATGCGAGAATTAAGATATGAGCCAGAGTATTATCAAGATTATCGTAAGATGGAAGAGTTGGATGCGAAAATCGATGATAAGCATAATGAAATAGCCGCCTTAATGAAGGAATGGGAAGAAAAAATGGCTATGATGGAATAGGGGGTGTCAAAGACATCCTTATTTTTTAAAAAAACAGTTGCAATCAAAAATATGTTATGGTAATATAAATGGGCACTGATAAATGGACTCTTAGCTCAGCTGGCAGAGCAACTGACTCTTAATCAGTGGGTCTGGGGTTCGAATCCCCAAGAGTCCACCATTTATGTGTATAAGTCGATGAGTCGGCTTTATTTTTTTTGAAAAAAATATTGCATATACCACATGTATATGGTATTATCAATAGGTAAAAGAAATGGAAAGATAGAAGCACCCCTTCTCACCTGATGTCTAGAGGGACATAGGTTCACGGCCAATTCAGTTTGAATTCGTTTAAAAGAGTGATGGGTGTTGAATGCACCCATTTTCTTTTTGTGAAAATTAAAAAAAGGATGGTGTCGAATATCAATAACAGAAAAGTTGCCCCAAATAATGTAAACGATGATTTGTTTAACGAAAAGATTCCGTTTAGAGAAGTTCTTGTCATCAATGCGGATGGAGAACAATTGGGAGTTATGTCAAAAAAAGAAGCATTGGACATTGCATACAAACAAAATTTAGATTTGTTGTGTGTTGCACCAAAGCGCGTCCGGCTGTGTGTAAAGTTTTAGACTATGGTCGCTATCATTCGAACAACAGAAAAAAGCTAAAGAAGCGAAACGTAAACAACATGTTGTTGAAGTTAAATCTTTGCGTTTATCACCGATTATCGATACACACGATTTTGAAACCAAAGTACGTCAGACGTCAAAATGGATCGAAGCGGGTATGAAAGTAAAGATTGATATGCGATTCCGTGGTCGTTTGATCACTCGCTTGGAAGTTGGTCGTAAGATCATGAATGACTTCATCGAAGCTATGTCTGAAGTAGCTGTCGTTGAAAAGAAACCTTCAATGGAAGGTAATACGATGTCAACAGTGTTGGCACCTAAAAAGAAGTAAGGAGGACTAGACTATGCCTAAAATGAAGAGTCATAGAGGATTAGCAAAACGTGTAAAAAAGACAGGTTCTGGAAAATTAAAGAGATCTCACGCTTATACATCTCACCGTTTCCATGGAAAGACTAAGAAACAACGTCGTCACTTAGCTAAACCAGGTACTGTACATGCTACAGATTACAAACGTATTAAGGAAATGTTAGTTAAGTAATTAAGGAGGATATAAAGAATGGCAAGAGTTAAAGGTGGAACAGTTTCACGCGCTCGTAGAAAAAAAGTGTTGAAACTTGCAAAGGATACTTTGGATCAAAACATACATTATACAAAACTGCAAATGAGCAGGTAATGCATTCATTCAGATATGCATTCAACGACCGTCGTAAGTTAAAAGGAAACATGCGTAAAATCTGGATTACACGTATTAATGCAGCTGCACGTATGAATGACTTATCATACTCTCGTTTAATGCACGGATTAAAATTAGCTAATATTGCGATCAACCGTAAAATGTTAAGTGAAATGGCTATTCACGATGCTGAAGGCTTCACTAAACTTTGCGAAGAAGCAAAAGCTGCTTTAAATGCATAATTAAACTGTCGTAAGACAGTTTTTTGTATTTTGTTGACAAATCATTATGAATAGGGTATAACTTAACTAGTTAGAAGAAACTAACTAACACTAAATGCAATTATGGAATCGCTCTTTTCACTTGTTTAATAATTTGATTTCATAAGATGAGGACATTTTAAAAATGTCCTTTTTTGTTTACAAAATTAAAAAGCAAGACTATACTAACTATGAGTTAGAATTAACTAATTCTAACTTACATTCACTGTTCTAAGGAGGATATATATTATGAAAGACGGATGGAAAAACAAAACAATGTGGACATTTATTGGAGGGGCAGCTACTGCATTGGCAGGGTCTAAGTTTTTAAAGAGTAATACAGCCCATGATTTAGCCGTTAAAGGTTTAGCTGGTGGAATGAAGCTTAAATCGGATACAACTTATAAGTATGAGACAATTAAGGAAGACGCAAAGGATTTATTAGAAGAAGCCAAAGTTCAAAACGAAGGCGAATAAAATGAGTGGTTTTACTATTGCCCATGACATTCCGGGTCGAATGAGAATTCGCTATGGAAAGAATAAGTTTTCTAGTGTTCAGGGCGAAGTTTTAAAAAAGGATCTTTATGCGTGGCCTATGATTGAGAGTGTGGAGGTCAACAATGTTACGGGTAGTGTTTTGATGTTGTATGACAAAGCACAAAAAGGCTTGTTACTGAATAAACTAAAGGATTTAGATATCAAATATCTTCAAAATGCAGATACTTCTTCGATTGTTGTTCATTCACAATCACCAGAAGCTATTGCGATGAATCGAGAATATATGAATCGGTTCTTTAAGATTATTGGTAAACGTTATTTCATTAAATGGTTCTTACCAATGGGACTTGGTAATGCGATTACGATTTATAAGTCGATTCATTTTATTAAAGAAGGATTAGCTTCACTTTTCCAATGTAAAATCAATGTTCCTTTATTGGATGCGACAAGCATTGGTGTAAGTTTAATTCAAAAGAATTATACGATTGCTGGAAATATTATGATGTTACTAAATATTTCGGACTTGTTAGAGGATTATACGCGTAAGAAAACAAAATTGGAATTGTCCAACAGTTTATCGATTCAATTCGATAAAGTGTGGATTTTAGAAGATGGTGTTGAACAAGAAATTGCCATGTCTAAACTTCAAAAAGGGGATGTAGTCATCTCACAAATGGGTTCTATGATTCCAATCGATGGAGAAGTCGTGGATGGAGAAGCAATGATTAATGAATCTAGCTTTACGGGTGAACCTCTTTCTAAACATGTAAAGAAAAATGACACTGTATTTGCAGGTACTTTAGTTGAAGAAGGAAAACTGTTTATTCGTGTTCGTAACTTACAAGATGAAAGTCGTATTAGTAATATTGTTAAGATGATTGATACAAATGAATCATTAAAGGCAAGTATTCAAGCTAAGGCTGAGCATTTGGCAGATTCGATTGTTCCATTTAGTTTTTTAGGTTTCTTTGGTGTTTTAGCTTTGACAAGAAATGTAACACGCGCAACCTCAGTATTGATGGTGGACTATTCTTGTGCCATTCGATTATCGACTTCCATTGCGGTTATTAGTGCAATGCTTGAAGCAAGTAAACGAAATGTTTTAGTAAAAGGTGGTAAGTATTTAGAGGCGATCAAAGATGCGGATGTGATTGTCTTTGATAAGACGGGTACTTTGACAAACGCAAATCCAACCGTAAAGAAGTCGTTCCTTTAAATGGGTATACGCGTGATGAAGTATTAAGGATTGCAGCTTGTCTTGAGGAACATTTCCCTCATAGTGTAGCCAATGCGATTGTAAACCAGGCAAAAAAAGAAGGCTTGATTCATGAAGAAGAGCATGCCAAGTTGAATATATCATTGCACATGGTATTGCGACAAGTCTTTATGGTAAGCGTGCCATTATTGGTAGTGATCATTTTATATTTGAAGATGAAGGTATTCCAAAAACAGAAGAATTAAACGAAACGATTGGTTCTTTAGAAAGTGAAGGAGCCGGATCTCTGATTTATCTTGCAATCGACAATCAAGTTGCTGGAATTATCAGTATTTATGATCCTTTAAAGGTTGAGGCAAAACAAGCTATTCATAATTTAAAAACATTAGGAATGACTAAAGTCGTTATGTTGACAGGGGATTGTGATAGTGCTGCAAAAGCAGTGGCTCATGAATTGGATTTAGATGATTATCGTGCATCCGTTTTACCAGAAGATAAGGCTGCATATATTCAGATGTTGAAAGATCAAGGTCATACTGTCATTATGGTCGGAGATGGAATCAATGATACACCGGCTCTATCCACGGCAGATGTTTCTATTTCTATGCAGGATAGTTCAGATTTAGCTCGAGAACTCGCGGACATTACACTTGTTTCAAGCAATTTAAATGAACTTGTCATTCTTAAAAGACTTGCGATGCACTTGTTTGATCGAATTCATGCGAATTATCGTTTTATCGTGGCCTTTAATTCAAGCTTGATTGGACTAGGTGCTTTAGGCTTGATGAGTCCAAACACCACAAGCTTATTACATAATGGAAGTACGTTTGCGATTGCAGCATCGAGTACACGTAATTACTTATAAAACTGGAATGATCCAGTTTTTTTCTATATAGCCTTTGAAATATATCCAACATTCGATAACGTGTTGATGAGTTCATCTGTTGGATGTTGTTGTTTAGATAATATAGTCACGGTATTATCTTCTGTGTTTACTTTGGCATAAAAGCTTCTTGGCTATTAAATGCATTTTCAATGGTATGAACACAGTTTTGACAATGAATGTCATATACTTTTAAAACCGCT
>ENA-OQCS01000072-OQCS01000072.1-human-gut-metagenome-genome-assembly--contig:-NODE-72-length-44175-cov-2.747843_pt1 | contig 44175 bp, 56 predicted proteins | sample MGYA00242757_ERZ504575 | MGnify/ENA primary metagenome ERZ504575 (study PRJEB26092, sample SAMD00036297) | human gut metagenome | host: Homo sapiens | study: EMG produced TPA metagenomics assembly of... | reverse complement strand
AGAGGTCTGCGATGATGTTGCCGTTATGTACTGCGGCGCGTGGTAGAGCGCGGAGATGTAAAAACAATTTTCGCCAATCCGTCCCACCCGTATACGAAGGGACTGCTGGGATCGATTCCGAGACTGGGAGACGCCGGAAAAGAACTGAAGTCGATTCCGGGTAACGTTCCAAACCCGAAATATATGCCGAAAGGCTGCAAATTTGAGCCGCGATGTCCATACGCTTCGGAAAAATGCCGCGAGGAAGAACCGGGATTTTTCCAGATCGAAGAAGGCCATATCAGCAGATGCTGGCTCTGCGAAAGCGGACAGCTCAAAACAGATCACGTAGAGAAGGCAGGTGACTAGGATGTCAGATACATTACTTAGAGTAGAGGATTTGAAAATTTATTATCCGGTTGCCGGAAGCGGATTTGGGAAAAAGGAATTCGTCAAAGCGGTAGACGGAGTTACCTTTGAGGTGAAAAAAGGCGAGGTATTCGGAATTGTAGGCGAGTCCGGCTGCGGAAAATCCACACTGGAAGAGGCGTCTGCAAACTGGAAAATCTGACATCGGGCCATGTGTATCTGGATGGCGAAGATATTACAGAGTACAATGACCGGAGAATGCGTTCCATCCGGAAAAAGGTACAGATGGTTTTTCAGGATCCGTATGCGTCCCTGAATCCACGGATGTCCGTTTTTGACATCATTGCAGAGCCGCTGCTGGTGCATCATCTGTATCAGGATAAAGCGGATCTGGAAAAGAAAGTGCTGGATCTTTTGCACCGGGTAGGACTGGATGACTACCATGCAAACCGTTATCCACATGAATTTTCCGGCGGTCAGCGTCAGAGAATCGGAATTGCCCGTGCACTTGCGTAGAACCGTCTCTGATCATCGCAGACGAACCGGTTTCGGCACTGGACGTGTCTATTCAGGCGCAGGTTCTGAATCTTTTAAATGAACTGAAGCATGACCTGGATCTGACCTATATTTTTGTTGCACATGACCTGAGCGTTGTGGAATACATCAGTGACCGTGTCGGCGTTATGTATCTCGGCAATTTCGTGGAGGTCGGAGAAAAAGAGAAAATTTACAGCAATCCGATGCATCCGTATACGCAGGCACTGCTTTCCGCAGTTCCGGTTCCGGATCCGACGGCAAAAAGAGAAAGAATTCTGCTTGAGGGAAGCATCCCATCCGCCCACAAGCCGCCGACAGGCTGCAAATTCCATACCAGATGTCCAAAATGCATGGAATGCTGCAAAACACAGGCGCGGAGCGGTATGAAGTGGATGACGGACATTACGTATATTGTCATCTTTATGATAAAGAAAGAAGGGAACAGCAGAAATGAAGCTTTTTATCAGTGCAGATATCGAGGGCTGTGCCGGAGTGGCACTGACCGATGAAACACATAAGAAGGAAAGCGTATACCAGAGATTTGCAGAGGAGATGACCGAAGAGGTCGTTGCGGCATGCGAAGCAGCACATGAAGCGGGCGCGGATGAGATTGTCGTAAAGGACGGTCACGGAGATGCATCCAACATTGACCCGCTGAAAATGCCGGAGTATGTCACCCTGATCCGGGGAAAGAGTGGTCATCCGTATAATATGATGTATGGTATCGACGACAGCTATGACGGCGTACTGTATCTTGGATACCATGCACCGGCAGGAGATCCCAATTTTTCGATCAGCCACACATCGACAGGAAACAGCCTGTATATTCATCTGAATGGAAAAGTGATGAGTGAGTGCATGCTGAACAGCTATACAGCAGCATCACATCACGTACCGGTGCTGTTCCTTTCCGGAGATGAAGAGATCTGCCGTCAGGCCAAAGAACTGATTCCGGGCATTACGACAGTGGAAACGAAGCATGGTGTCGGTGCGGCAACGTGGTGCAAAGCGAAAGGAAAAGTGATATCCGAAATCCGGGAAGGGGTAAAAAAGGCAGTTGCCGGACAGAAAAAAGAGTGTCAGGTGGCTCTTCCGGAGCACTTTACATATGAGGTAACCTATAAAGACTGGAAAAAAGCGTACACGATGTCGTTTTATCCGGGAATGCAGAAGGTAGATACCTTCACAAATAAGCTGGAGACAGATCGCTGGATGGATATTGTCACAGCACATTGCTTTGTTGTATATTAAGAATATAAATCTGACAGAAACCCAAAGAAAAGAGGATAAAACAATGGATATAGAAATGTTTGGTAAGCTTTCCGATGCATTTGGACCAAGTGGATTCGAGGAGGATGTCATCCGTACCATAGCAGATTACTGCAAAGAATTTGATGTAGAAAATGACGCAATGAATAACCTGTATGTGCGGATGCCGGGAACAAAGCAGGATTCCCGTCCGGTCATCCAGCTGGATGCCCATCTGGACGCATGCGGTTTCATGGTACAGAATATCCAGGACAACGGATCTTGGCATTATCATGCTTGGCGGCTTTCATCTGACCAGCCTTCCGGCACATGCGGTATGGATCCGCACCAGATCCGGAAAGATGGTACATGGTATTATCTGCGCAAAACCGGTTCATTTCATGACAACAGCGGAACGCAGCAGTCAGACTCTGGAAATTGAAAAAATGTATGTGGATGTCGGAGCAACCAGCCGCGAGGAGGTTGAAAATGTTTTCGGAATCCATATCGGTGATCCGATGATGCCGGATGTAACCTTTGAATACGATGCAGAGCATGAGATCTGCTTCGGAAAAGCATTTGACAACCGGGCCGGCTGCGCATGCATCGTAGATACGATGAAACAGCTGGAAAAGGAGCAGGCTTCTCTTGCGGTTAATGTTGTCGGCGCCTTTGCAGCGCAGGAGGAGGTCGGAACCCGCGGTGCTGTGGTAACAAGTCAGATTGTAAAACCGGACCTTGCCATTGTATTTGAGGGATCTCCTTCCGATGACTTTTTCATCAGCGCAGGACAGGCACAGGGCTGCATGAAGAAGGGTGTTCAGATTCGTATCCTGGACAACAGCTATATTTCCAATACGCAGTTTATTTCACTGGCCGAGGAAGTAGCAGAAAAATGCGGAATTAAATACCAGGAGAGCGTAAGAAGAGGCGGAAGCACAAACGCAGCAAAAATCAGCGTGACAGGAAAAGCAGTTCCGTGTCTGGTGCTTGGTGTTCCATCCCGCTATGCGCACAGCCATTACAATTTCTGCGCAAAAGAAGACCTGGAGGCAGCAAGCGCAATGGCAGCCAATGTCATTCGTGCTTTAGATGAGGAAAAGATCCGTCATATCTGCCATCAGGATGTACTGTAAAATATTCGATAACGAAAGAAAAAGCATGCCGGAAGCGGGTTCACAGGAAAGGTGAAGCCGTTTTCGGCATATCTGGTAAAAAAGGAGAGTTTACAAGTGAGAAAACCGATCATTGGAATCTTGGGAAATACGTATAAAACACAGCCGGGACTTTTTTTCAAGTGCGGAGAGAATGTATGTCAACAGCGATTATATCGAATCAGTCTGAACAACGGCGGAATTCCGATGGCAATTCCGGCAGTTGCCATGAAAGCGGATCCGGAAGGCATACTTGCTGTGTGCGACGGAATTCTGGTTCCCGGCGGAGAGGACTTAAATCCGTGGTATTATGGAGAAGAGCCAAAACCGCAGATCCAGACGATCCGTCCGGAGATCGACGAGGCCTGGTTTGCACTTGGACGGGCAGCAAAAGAGATGGGAATGCCTATGCTTGGCATCTGCAAAGGAATTCAGTTTTTAAATGTCCTGTGCGGCGGTGATCTGTACCAGGATATCTATACACAGAAGGAAACCACAATTCTGCATCTGCAGTCCCTGGAGCGGTCTTATCTGCATCACCATGTGGAAATTAAAGAGGGAACCCATCTGGCAGAAATCCTCGGGGCGGGAACCCATGCGGTAAACTCCATGCATCATCAGGCAGTGCGTACGCCGGGAGAGGACATCGTGGTTTCAGCAACGGCGCCGGATGGAACCATCGAGGCGATAGAAAGCCGCAACGGACAGATTGTGGCCGTACAGTGGCATCCGGAAGCTGATCCACTCAGCGCCGGAGATGAACCGCCTTTTTGCGGATCTGGTAGAAAGAAGCAGCAGATACAGAGAGAAAAGGTAACGATTTGGAACCATGTAAAAGGAAAGAAAAACCGGGATGGGACTTTTGAACCGTTACGAAAAAATAAGAATGGATAAAGATGCGATTCCAAAAGCAGAGAGCAGGAATCGTTCGGGAGGCAAAAAAGAATGAACAGAACAATAAGAGTATCGGCGGCAGGTGATATTCTGATTATGAAACGGCTTCTGCCGGGATATCAGGATGTTTTGCCGATTCGCGAATTTCTGATGCAGGGAGAGGTTCGGATGGCGAATCTGGAAACGACGATATCGGACGGCAGCTGTTACGCATCGGCGTATTCCGGCGGAACATGGCTGACGGCAGATGCGAAGTGTCTGGAAGATACCCTGCGTTACGGTTTTAATTTTCTTGGGATTTCGAATAATCATACGATGGATTATTCCTACGAAGGACTGGCATCTACGATCAGCGAACTGAAAAAAAAGGATGTGGCATATGCCGGAGCAGGCAAAAATCTTTACGAAGCATCGCGTCCTGCCATTCTGGACACAACAGCGGGACAGATTGCGGTGATTGATATCTGTTCTACGTTTGAGAATGCAGCCAGGGCGGGAAGCCAGACGGAACGGCAGCCTGGCAGGCCGGGCTTAAATCCGCTGCGCTTTTCGGAAAAATATACCATTACGGAGAAACATGCGCAGGATCTTGCAAAGATTGCAGAGGTGACCGGAATCAACGGACTGCGGGATCTGCACCGGCAGGAGGGATTTATCGCTCCGCTTTCCGAGGGTGTCATGGATTTGGCGGGAAAATGTTTGAAATCAGCAAGGACGGAACAGAGGGAAGAAGCTCCAGCCCGAATCCGATCGATGTGAAACGCACCGTCGATGCAATCCGGGAAGCGAAGATGACATGTGAGGCAGTCCTGGTTATGGTACATTCCCATGAAATCCGTAGGGACAACGACGAGGAAGCGGATTATTTTCTGGAAGAATTTGCACACGCCTGTATCGATGCGGGAGCCAGCGCGGTGATCGGGGGCGGAACGCATCAGCTGAAGGGAATCGAACTGTATCATGACTGTCCGATTTTCTACTGCCTCGGAAATTTTATTTTTGAAAATCAGTATGTACGTCTTCTGCCTGCGGACTACATGGAAAAATATGGTCTGAATATTCACACGGCAGCATCCATCGGAATCGCCAGGCGGCAGGAGCAGTCCTCACATTCCCTCTACGAAATTCCGGAGGTCTATCGGAGTGTGCTGCCGTATTTCGAGATCTGTCAGGGGAAATGCACACATTTGGAGCTTCTGCCGGTCGAGCTTGGTATGGACAGGGAAAACGCAGAAAAAAATATTCCGTACGTGGCAGACGAAAAAACAGCAGAAAAAATTGCAGAATATCTCACCCGCGTGAGCAAGAGATATGGAACAGAATGGGAATACAAAGAAGGAAGGATTGTACTTCATGCGTAAAAATGGGAAATAGAAGAGGAATACCGAAACTTTTGCCGGAACAACAAAGAACTTGCGCTGCAGACGCTGCGGGAGCTGACACTGACCCCGACGGAAACGGGAAAAGAGGATCAGAGAATCGCATATTGCATGGAATGGATGAAACAGCAGGGCATGGAGTCGGTTCATACGGATGAGCTTGGAAATGTAATCTGGGAGTATCGGCCGGAACAGGAAAAGAAGGTTCTGTATACGGCGCATCTGGACACTGTGTTTTCGCTGGAGGAGCCGCTGGAGATTAAAGAAGACGGAATGATCTGGCGTTGTCCCGGCATCACAGACGATACCGTGAATGTCGTGATGCTTCTGATGGCGGCAAAATACGTTCATGAGACAGAGCCGGAGCTTCCATGCGGTCTGATTTTTGCAGCGGATCTGGGAGAAGAAGGGCTTGGCAATCTGTGCGGAGTTCGCGCGCTTGTCGACCATTATGAAAAAAATCTGTGCGGAATGGCAGCCTTTGACCTGTATCGGGATAAAATGTATCCCATCTGCATCGGGTCTGTCCGGTATCGGATTTCGGCAAAAACAAAGGGCGGTCATTCTTTCCTGAATTTTGGAAGAAAAAATGCCATTGCAGAGCTTGCGGGCCTGATCGGAGAGCTTTACCGTTTTCAGACAGATGCAGCATCTCATACAACATACAATGTGGGAAAAATAGAGGGAGGAACCTCTGTTAATACGATTGCGCAGGATGCCTCCATGCTGTTTGAATTCCGTTCGGAGGATTACCGGAGTCTGGAAGCCTGCGAAACATATCTGGAGGAGACCATAGCAGCACGCCAGAGTGAGGAGGTACAGTATTCCTGCAAGCTCGTCGGAAAGCGGCCGTGCGCAAGAGAAACCGATCCTGTCCAGATGGCACGTATGACGCGGTGCGCACAGAAAACGCTGAAGGCAGCCGACGGGGAAGAACCGGTATGCTCTGAAGCATCCACAGACTGTAATATCCCATTGTCGCGGCATATTCCTGCTATCTGCGTCGGTTTCTGCCGGGGCGGGGGAGCGCATACCAGAGAAGAATGGCTCGATGCCGCCAGCGTAGAAGATGGCATGTGTGCAGCCGCAGCACTCGTATGCCGGCTTCCGTGGATGTGCTGCGAGAGCAGAGTCGTTGTAAAGGACGGGATAGAGGACCCAAAAGAGAAAGAAGAAATCCGGCAGCTGCTGGAGCTGTGCGATCAGGATTTCGTTCCGCCGCTTTCCCACCGCAACAGTACATCCCAGACGAACTGGGCCGAGACAGAAGAAAAGACGGATGGAATTGCAGAATATCTGGAAAATATCTGCAGTCAGCATGTGGTGCTGTGGAAGGAAGAGGGAGTCGTGCGGGCCTTTATGACCTGGAAGGATCATTTTAACTGTGAAAATCTGGAAGCATATCCGGATTCCTGCTATCTGACCACCCTCTGCGTCTGGCCGGATTACCGCGGACAGGGAATTTCGGAGGTAATGTATGCAGAAGCAGAAAAGGACATCGCAGCAAAATTTCCGGGAAGCCGGATTACTCTCCGTACTGGTCCACGAACGGGGCCCAGGAGCATATCCTGGACAAGCTGGGATATCGTCTTGTCCGGCGGCTGAAGGATGACAGGGGAGAAGGAATTGATACGGTTTATTTTGTAAAAAAGGAAGAAAACGACAGATAACATGGTGCTTGCAAATCGCAGCTGAAGATGTCATAATCGAAAGCATAAGACAGCAAAAGGAGGGCTATAGCTATGCCTTGTACAACCATTTTAGTTGGAAAGAAAGCATCGTATGACGGTTCCACCATGATCGCGCGAAACGACGATTCCGGTGCAGGCCATTATACATCGAAAAAATTTGTAGTGATTCACCCGGAGGAGCAGCCGAGAACATATAAAACCGAGATTTCACATCTGACCATTGAGCTTCCGGACAATCCGATGCGGTACACTGCAGTGCCAAACGCAGAAAAAGGCGAGGGTGTCTGGGCGGCAAGCGGCGTGAATGCAGCGCAGGTCGGTATGACTGCGACCGAGACAATCACATCGAATCCGCGTGTGCTGGGTGCTGATCCGCTTGTCGTTTATCAGCCGGCGGAAGACGGAAAAGAAGAGGTTCCGGGCGGAATCGGCGAGGAGGATCTCGTTTATATTGTTCTTCCTTATATTAAAAGCGCCAGAGAAGGTGTCAAAAGACTGGGCAGCCTGCTGGAGCAGTACGGTACATACGAGATGAACGGCATTGCATTTCAGGACCACGATGAGATCTGGTGGCTGGAGACGATCGGCGGCCATCACTGGATGGCAGTGAAAGTGCCGGATGACCATTATGTGGCCATGCCGAACCAGCTTGGCATCGACCATTTTGATCTGGAGGATGCACTCGGCGAACAGAAGGAATATATGTGCTCAGCAGACTTGAAAGAATTTATTGAAACATATCATCTGGATCTTTCTATGGATGGAAATTTTAATCCGCGCGATGCTTTCGGAAGCCACGATGATTCCGATCATGTTTACAATACACCGCGTGCCTGGTTCATGGAGCGCTGTCTGAATCCGCACACGAAAAAATGGGACGGACCGGATGCTGATTACACACCGGTATCCGACGATATCCCGTGGATGATGGTTCCGGAGAAGAAGATCACCGTAGAGGATGTGAAATACGTACTGTCCTCCCACTATCAGGGAACACCGTACGACCCGTATGCCGCATACGGCGATAAATCGTGGAAAGGGGCATACCGCTCCATCGGTGTCAACCGGACCGATTTCCTTTCTGTCATCCAGATGCGTCCGGATCACAAAGGAGACAACGGCATTCTGCAGTGGATTGCATTTGCGTCAAATGCATTCAATGTGCTGGTTCCGTTCTACACCGATGTGACGACAACACCGGAGTATCTTTCCAACACAACGGGAGAGGTTTCCACAGATAACTTCTACTGGGCAAGCCGCATGGTGGCAGCAATGGCAGATGCATCCTATAAGTCTTCTATCTTCCATATTGAGCGGTATCAGGAAAAGGTGATGGCAAAAGGCCATGCACTGATCCATCAGTACGATGCGCTGCTTGCAGGGGAGACAGACGAAACAAAACAGACACAATTGCGAGAAGAAGCAAACAACAAAATCGCTGAAATGCTGAAAAAAGAGACGGGTGCAACACTGCACAAGGTACTCTTTGAACTCAGCAACCAGATGAAAAACGCGTATTCCAGATCGGATGCGTAAGGCTTTTTTAAGGGAAAGAATAAGAGAATGGTTCTGCGCGCAGGAAAAATTGCGCGCAGAATCATTTCCTGTCCGGAACCGCCTCGAACAAACAGGGTGTTACAGTTCGCCGGACACCAGTGAACGATACGATCCTGATAAAAAATCTCAGCGTACTTTGGTGAATTTTGTTGACAACAGGCAGTTCCTGTGCTACAATAAACCAGCGACATGGAAGAAGGTCTTTTTTTTATGCCTGAAATTGCTGAAGTACGAGCAGCAAAAACAGGGCAGAAATGAAGAGACCGCCGCTGATCCGCAAGGATCACAAGCGATAACGCAAATACACAGTGGAGGTGGAAGTCGTGCGCGTAAAAATCACATTGGCATGTACTGAATGCAAACAGCGTAATTACAACATGACAAAAGAGAAAAAGAACCATCCTGAGAGAATGGAGACAAAGAAGTACTGCAGATTCTGCAAAAAGCACACAATGCACAAAGAAACCAAATAATCTTTGGTAAGAGGTGATCCAATGGCAGAAACTGAAAAAAAAGCATCCAAAAAGAGCTGGTTCAAGGGCTTGAAAGCAGAGTTCAGAAAAATCATCTGGGTTGACAACAAAACGCTGGGCAAGCAGACCGTTGCAGTCGTAGCGATCTCTGCAGTAACCTGCGGGTTAATCACCCTGGTTGACAGCGCTGTAATCGAGTTCGTCAATTTATTGATCAAATAAGGATAAAGGTGTCAGAATGTCAGAAGTAAACTGGTATGTAGTCCACACCTATTCGGGCTATGAAAACAAAGTAAAAGCCAATATTGAGAAAACAATTGAGAACCGTCATCTTGAGGATCAGATTTTGGAAGTACGTGTTCCTATGGAAGAAGTTGTTGAAGTCAAGAACGGAACCAAGAAACAGGTACTCCGGAAATTGTTTCCGGGCTACGTTCTGATCAACATGATCATGAACGACGATACCTGGTATGTTGTCCGCAATACCAGAGGTGTTACGGGCTTCGTAGGACCGGGATCCAAGCCGGTACCGCTTACGGATGAGGAAATGGTGAACCTTGGAATCACCGGTGGTGAGGAAAAGGTTGAGCTTGACCTTGAAGTCGGCGATGCAGTCGTTGTAACAGGCGGCGCATGGAAGGATACAACCGGACTGATTCAGAGTATCAACGATACAAAACAGATGGTTACCATCAATGTTGAGCTGTTCGGCCGCGAAACGCCGGTAGAAATAAGTTTCGCAGAAGTCAAGAAGATGTAAGAAATGCCCCAGGGGCGTTTCGTGGGAGGGAAATTCCCGCAATTACCACATTTATTTAGGAGGTGCCGTAAAATGGCAAAGAAAGTTACAGGATATATTAAATTACAGATTCCTGCTGGTAAAGCAACACCAGCACCACCGGTTGGACCTGCACTTGGACAGCACGGAGTAAACATCGTACAGTTTACCAAAGAGTTCAACGCAAGAACAGCAGATAAGGGAGACCTGATCATCCCTGTAGTTATCACTGTATATGCAGACAGAAGTTTCAGCTTCATAACCAAAACTCCTCCGGCAGCAGTTCTGCTTAAGAAAGCCTGCAACCTGAAATCTGGTTCCGGCGTTCCGAACAAAACGAAAGTTGCTACTATCTCTAAGGACAAAGTTCGTGAGATCGCAGAGATGAAGATGCCAGACCTGAATGCAGCAACTGTTGAGGCAGCTATGAGCATGATCGCAGGTACCGCAAGAAGTATGGGTATCGTTGTAGAGGACTAATTTAGAAGAAGAGTTTACATCTTCTCGTATTGACGTGGGAGGGAGATTCCCGCAACTACCACCAGGAGGTTATTAGACAATGAAACATGGTAAGAAATATTTAGAGGCTGCAAAAGCAGTTGATCGTAGCATTCAGTACGATCCGGCAGATGCTATTTCCACAGTTAAGAAATTAGCTACTGCTAAATTTGACGAGACAATCGAAGTTCACATCAAAACTGGTTGTGACGGACGTCACGCAGACCAGCAGATCCGTGGAGCAGTTGTTCTGCCGCACGGTACCGGAAAACAGGTTCGTGTACTTGTTTTCGCTAAAGGCGCAAAAGCTGATGAGGCTGTTGCAGCAGGTGCAGAGTTCGTTGGAGCTGAGGAGCTGATCCCGAGAATCCAGAACGATGGCTGGTTTGATTATGATGTTGTTGTTGCTACACCGGATATGATGGGTGTTGTTGGTCGTCTGGGCCGTGTACTTGGACCGAAAGGTTTAATGCCAAACCCGAAGGCTGGTACCGTAACTATGGATGTTACCAAAGCCGTTAAAGAGATCAAAGCAGGTAAGATTGAGTATCGTCTTGACAAAACAAACATTATCCACGTGCCAATCGGAAAAGCTTCTTTTACTGAGGAGCAGTTAAGCGACAACTTCCAGACGCTGATCGGTGCAATCAACAAAGCAAAACCGGCTACTCTGAAGGGACAGTACCTGAAGAGCGTTACTCTGGCTCCTACTATGGGACCTGGAGTTAAGGTTAATACTTTGAAGCTTGCATAATAAATGAAAGAATGAGAACCCCCGGGGCTGTAATGGCTCCGGGGGTTCTTTGCGTTGAAAAACGGACGCAGGGGAAAGGCGAATTCCGATTCCTTAAGAAAGAACTTTATTTCAATGGGAAATAATTGAAAAAGATCAAAATAGTGTTAGAACATGAAAATTAAGATCAAGTATTCTGCCGGAAATGTTAGTATAATGCTAAGTAGAAAGCAAACGAAAAGAGCAGAGCCCATGCATGCGTTTGGAACGGCGGGCTCTGGAAAGGGAGGGTTTTATGCAGTATTTTGAGAAACAGGGAAATGCGCTGATTTTCCGGCAGGATGGGGAGACAGTCCGGGTGGAGCCGTGGCAGAAGGACAGTCTTCGGGTGAGAGGTACGCTTCTTTCGGAGATAGAAGAGGGAAGCATTGCACTGCTTGATCCGGAACCGGTGGAAGCGGAAATTGAGCTGGTGGACGAGCTGAAAGCGACGATCAAAAACGGTAAAATACAGGCGGTTCTCGAGCTTCAGCCGTGGGGACAGAAGCTGCGGATTACGTTCTTGAATCAGAAGGGCGAGGTGCTGCTCTCCGAGATCGCAAACGGCGGAGCGCTCTGCCTGCGCGCACACGATTACCGTGCATTAAAGGGCGGCGCTTATCAGCTGAAAGTATCCTTCGATTCCAACCCGGATGAGAAGATTTACGGTATGGGGCAGTATCAGCAGGAGAGAATGAACCTGAAGGGATGCAACCTGGAACTGGCGCACCGTAATTCGCAGGCGAGCATTCCGTTTTATGTATCGAGCCTTGGCTACGGCTTCCTGTGGCACAATGCAGCGTCGGTGAGGTTCATTTCGGAACGAACACAACGGAATGGCTGGCACGCACCACAAAGCAGCTCGACTACTGGGTAACCGCAGGCGATACCCCGGCAGAAATTGAAGAGCACTTTGCAGATGCCATTGGCAAAGTTCCGATGATGCCGGAGTACGGCCTTGGCTTCTGGCAGTGCAAACTGCGCTACTACAATCAGGAGCAGGTACTGAATGTGGCACGCGAGTACAAAAAACGCGGCATTCCGCTGGATGTCTTTGTTATCGACTATTATCACTGGCCAAGATGCGGTGATTATCGTTTTGATGAAGAATATTTCCCGGATCCGAAAGCAATGATCGACGAGCTGCATGAGATGGGCATTGAGACGATGGTTTCCATCTGGCCGCAGATCGACTGGAGAAGCGAGAATTACGAAGAAATGAAACAGCAGGGACTCCTCGTGAAGAGCAACGCAGGTGTTGATGTACAGATGCTGTTCCATGGAAATAATGTCTTCCTGGATGCAACAAATCCGAGAACAAGAAAGTATGTATGGGAGAAAGTAAAGAAAAATTATGCAGATCTCGGCATCCGCACCTTCTGGCTCGATGAGGCTGAACCGGAGTTTTCAACCTATGAGTACGAGTGCTACCGCTACGCCGCAGGCCCGGTGGAAGAGATCGGAAATATTTATCCAAGAGAGTATTCCCGTATGTTCTACGAGGGCCAGAAAGAGAGCGGCCAGGAGGATATCGTCAACCTCGTCCGCTGTGCATGGCTCGGAAGCCAGAAATACGGAGCCTTGTGTGGTCCGGCGATATTTTCTCAACCTACGAGGACTTCCGCAAACAGATCTGCGCAGGCCTTCATATGGGATTGTGCGGCATTCCGTGGTGGACAACCGATATCGGCGGATTCCACGGCGGTGTGACCGAAGATCCGGACTTCCAGGAGCTGCTTGTGCGTTGGTTCCAGTTTGGTACCTTCTGCCCGGTTATGCGTATTCACGGAAACCGAAGACCGAGAGAAGAAATCATCAACAAGGCTGGCGAAGTGCGTGAGGGAACCGGAGCTGACAACGAGGTATGGAGCTTCGGAGAGAAAAATTATGAAATCCTGACAAAATTCATCGGTGTCCGCGAAAAAATGCGCGATTACACGAGAAGCCTGATGGCAGAAGCACACGAAAAAGGAACACCGGTCATGAGAACGATGTTCTATGAGTTCCCGGAAGATGCAGCATGCTGGGACATCTCCGATGCTTACATGTTCGGCTCCGACATCCTTGTAGCACCGATTGTCCGGCCAAAAGCAACGAGCCGTACCGTTTATCTGCCGGCCGGTGCGTCCTGGACGCTGGCAAATACCGGTGATGTTTATGAGGGCGGAAAAGCCTATGAAATTGAGGCGCCGATTCGAAACACTGCCTGTTTTCCTTCGCAACGGAAAACAGGGATATCTGGTGGGAGAGATCTGATTTAACCGAATCAAGTAAGTCACCTGCTTCGAGTACGAAAAGTAATAAGCAGTGGTTGGGGACTTGCCTGTATCAGGAGGAATGCAAGCTTCTTCTGATAAACTGCGGAGCAGTTATTTGGTTATGGGCAGGCAGCCAATGCGGATTGCAGATAGCTGCATGAAAAAAGAAAAGGAAAAGGGAAAAGCATTCCAGAAGATCGATAAGATCCAAAGGAATGCTTTTCCGATGTTATAAATCAATCACGGATCCGAAAAGGGGATTTTAGCCTTGTTCCGCATATGGGCAGGCGGACAGAAAAACTTACGGAAGCGGATGGCCTGCCGCCAGATACAGCTCATACCATTCTTCCCGCGTCAGCGTAATATTGCATGCCGCGATAATCTCTTTCAGGCGGTTTTCGCTTGCCGTACCGGTGACGAGCTGCATATTCGCCGGATGGCGCAGAATCCACGCCGCTGCAATCGTGGTATCACTGACACCGTATTTTTCGGCCAGCACGCGGATTTTCTGGTTCAGTTCCGGGTACTCGTCGCTTCCAAGAAAACATCCCTTCCATGACGGCATCTGGAACGGCGACCATGCCTGAAGCGTAATGTTGTGAAGACGGCAGTAATCCAGCAGACTTCCATCGTGATCGACAGAACCCGGAGTCTCCATGTTGACTTCCATGCCATTTGCAACAAGGTTGGAAACCGGAATGCTGAACTGTACCTGATTGGCAACGAGTGGCTGGCGGACATATTTCTGCAGCAGTGCAATCTGCATCGGCTTGTGGTTGGAAACACCGAAATGGCGGACCTTTCCGCTCTCAAACAGAACATCAAATGCGGCAGCAACCTCTTCCGGTTCTACGAGTGCATCCGGCCGTGAAGCAGCAAAAGATCGAGGTAATCCGTCTGCAGACGTTTTAAAATACCATCGACGGATTCCAGGATGTGGTCTTTCGACAGATCATAGAAGCCCTGGCGGATGCCGCATTTGGACTGGAGAAAAATATCCTCCCGTTTCAGGACGGATCGCCGGAAAATGCCTCACCGAACACAGTCTCGCTCATGCCGCCGCCGTAGATATCCGCGTGATCAAAGAAATATGCGCCCTGCTCCAGCGCGGAGTGGATAAAATGATTCATCTCGTCCTTCGATTTTTCGGAAAGCCGCATGCATCCGACTGCAATGGAAGGAACTTTTCGCAGGTGATTGCCTAAAATTGTTTCTTTCATAGTAGAATTTTCTCCTTTGCAATGCTTCTGTATTCGCAGAGGTTTTCGTAAAGCAGGCGTGGAAGGACTCTGGAAGTACAGAAAGAATAGTAATTACGTTGCTTTTAATATATCATTTAAGTGCACTTGAAAGTCAATGGTTTTTGAGGAAAAGAGAATAAAAAAATCGCCGGAATCGATCAGAATTCGACCAGAACACAGAAAATCCGTATTTTGTTAACAAAATCGGAACAAAATCGACAACAAAGTTTACTTGCATTTTCAGAAAAATGATGTAAGATAGGGGTATTCGAAAAAAAAGATCCGACAGGATCTGCGAAGTGGTATTGACTCAGATAATGGAGGTTTTGCGATGGATGCAAAATAATAGCCGGAATCCTGGCCGCAGGAGGCGCAGCCTTAGCTGTGGGCGGCATATATAGCATGAATAAGAAAACAGGTTATTTTAAAAAGGGAAATTCCGTCCGATACGATGTTTCCCGTATTCCGTTTAAAAAAACAAGTCCGTTAAAAGGAAAAACAGTTGTATTTTTGGGATCCTCCGTGACGAAGGGCTTTGCTGCCCACAACAATTCGTTTGCGGAGTACATAGCGAAGAAAGACAGCTGTACCTGCATCAAAGAAGCGGTCAACGGAACCACGCTGATTGATAATGGTGAGGATTCCTACATCGAGCGTATGCGCGACAGGCTTGATCCAAAGCAACAGGTGGATCTTTTTATCTGCCAGCTGTCCACGAACGATGCAACACGCAACAGCCCGCTCGGTGAAATTTCGGAATCCTGCGATCTGGAGAGCTTCGATGTCGAAAACTGTCTGCGGCGCGATTGAGTATATCATTGCATATGCAAAAGAAACGTGGCATTGCCCGGTGATGTTCTATACGAATCCACAGTATGATTCCGAGCCGTACGCGAAGATGGTAGAGGCGCTTCTGAAAATTCAGGAAAAATGGCAGATCGGTGTGATCGATTTCTGGAATGACGAACGAATCAACCGTGTTTCCCCGGAAAACGAAAACTGTATCTTCAGGATCCGATTCATCCGATGAAGGCCGGCTATGCCGAGTGGCTGGTGCCTGTGATGGAACAGCGGATTGGTGAGTATCTGGAACAGCAGGTATAGGCAAAGAGAAAAATAAAAATACTTTCGTGGTTTCTTTTGAAAAGATTCCGCGAAAGTATTTTTTTGATTTACAGGAACTTCGTTGAATTTTCCTGTAAATTAAAAAAGCTCCGGGCAGGATCGCACTGCGGCGGACGGGAATTATGTCGCTGAAGCGACCCGCCGCAGGCGGAGAATCCTGCAAAGCAGGATTCTTTCTTGTTTACGAGAGCAGTGAGTCGGGATTCGCGCCTGCATTTTCCGTGGTTTTCCGTTTCTTCCGGATTCGGAACTGCTTGAAAATGCCCCGAATGGCAGCGTAGAGCTCCGGCTTTAGTTCTTCAAGCGGAACCGGCTGCTGGTACAGGATAGCATTGTAGCTTGTACCGCTTACAAGCTCCAGAATCATATAGAACATCAGCTCCGGTGAGCGATACGTATATGCTGCATGAGAGAGCAGAGATTCATAGATGGTGTAGATGGCCGGCGTGTCGGCAAACGGAGCAAAGGTAAGAGAGTTTTTGAAGAATCCCCAGCTCAGATGCTTGGAAATCAGCGTCACGAGGCTGTGGTTGGCGGCAAACTGGTCGAGGATATTGTCGGTGATAAAAAGCACCTGCTCTTCAAAATCATGGATATCCGGGTGGCGCAGCAGATCTGAGTAGCGGCCTGAAATACCTGACTCGCCTTATGTGCAATCAGATGATTCCGAATATCGTACTTATCTTTGAAATAAAGATAGAAGGTACCTTTTGCAACGCCGGCGTTATTCACGATATCCGAAATGGATGTTTTACTGAAGCCGTTGTTGATAAAAAGTGAGAAAGCAGAGTCCAGAAGGGACTCACGTTTCATTTGTTTGTTGTTGTCAATTTTTCCCACAGAGAGTCTCCTTTCCTGAAAAATATCACATCATGTGTCATTTACTTAACTACAATTATAGTTAGAATACATGGAAACTGTCAAAGGGAAAATGACTAATTTTCTCATTTTTGTGACTATGCACGAAGAAAAATGACCGATCGTCAATTTTGTGCAGTATTTAATGTTGACTAAGAGTCATTTTTGCGTTATAACATTAGATGATTGAAAGGCATAGGAAAAACATCCTCGATCTGAGGGAAACAGTATCCCGCAGTATCTTACTCCGAGCGGGTTTTACTTCTCTTATGATCCTGGATTTCATCATAAAAAACCATTATAAAAACCACAGAAAGGAAGTTTATCACAATGAATAGAAACAGAAAACTGAGAAAACAGATGATGTCTGGTCTTGCTGTTGGTATGGCTGCTGTTATGGGAGCTGCTCCGGTTTATGCAGCGACAGGAGAGGACGCAGCGGTTTCCAAAGAAGAAACCGTATATGTAAATGCAAATGCAGACGGATCGGAAGATCAGATCACCGTATCCAACTGGCTGAAGAACGCAGGAACGGAAAAGAACCTGAAAGATGAGAGTGAACTGAAGGACATCAAAAACGTAAAGGGCGACGAGGAGTTCACCCAGAGCGGAAACGAGCTGACCTGGCAGACAGACGGCGAAGATATCTATTATCAGGGAACAACCACAAAAGAACCTCCGGTTTCCGTGAAGTTCACCTATTATCTGGACGGCAAGGAAATCAAACCGGATGACCTGGCCGGAAAGAGCGGAAAACTGAAAATCAAAGTTGACTATACAAACAACACAAAGACAACGGTTGACATCAATGGCAAGAAAGAGACGATGTACACCCCATTCGTCCTGATGACCGGAATGATTCTTCCGCAGGATACTTCTCCAATGTCAAGATCGACAATGGTAAAGTCATTTCCGATGGAAGCAGAAACATCGTAATCGGATTTGGTATGCCGGGCCTGCAGGAAAGCCTGGGATTAAATTCCGATTCCCTTGAAGATCTGGTATCCGGTGACAGCGATTTCGAACTGCCGGAAAGCCTGGAGATCACTGCAGATGTGGAGAACTTCTCTCTGGATTCTACCTTCACCGTTGCACTTGACGATGTTCTCGACACCATCGATACCGACAACATCACCGGATACGATGATCTGAAGGATGCACTGAGTGATCTTGAGGATGCTGCAATGGAACTGGTTGACGGTTCCAAGGCACTCTCCGATGGTGTGGATACTTTAAAAGACAGCTACAAAGAGCTGGATGACGGTATCGGAACGTTAAAAGACGGCGCTGACGAGCTGAACAGCGGAGCCGGCACACTGGCAAGCGGAGCCGGCACACTGGCAAGCGGAGCATCGACTCTGGCAAACGGAACTTCTACTCTGAACAGCGGAGCTTCTACCTTAAACAGCGGAGCAGCTACCCTGTCCAACGGAGCATCCACCTTAAGCAGCGGAGCTTCTTCCTGGCAAGCGGCGTAAACTCCTACACCGAGGGCGCTGATACCCTGAATAAAGCAATCCAGACGTATCTTGGAAAGAACGGTGTGCTGACTGGAAGCGTAACCGAGTATGTAAACGGTGTGAATAAAGTTGTTGCAGGCGTAAAACAGTACACCGACGGAACAACACAGCTGTCCGACGGCGTTGCTTCTTATGTAGCAGGCGAGAAACAGCTTGCAGCAGGCGCTGAGCAGCTTCAGCCTCTGGCAGACGGCCTGACCGAGGTAAACAGTGCAATCGCAACACTGAACGCAGCACTCGACGGAAAAGATGAGAATGATATTTTAGCAGGAGCAAAACAACTCTCCGAAGGCTGACCAGTTTGAACGAGCAGCTGCAGAGCACCGATGTACAGAGCCTTCTGACGATGGTAGACGGTATGACCAGCACCGGTTCTACCCTGATCTCCGAGACCGAGGCACTCTCCGGGGTTCTGAACACCACAATCGCAGGATCTGTCAACAGCATGATGACAAAAGGCAACGAGCTGATGAGCCAGATGGATACGCTGTCCAAAGGACTTGAGAGCTACTTAAGCGGTCTGGAGGCACAGATCACGAATCAGGCAACGCAGATGGGAACCCAGATGGCAGCACAGGTTCAGGCATGGGCAGACGGAGCAGCAGCACAGCTGAACCAGGAAGCAACAGCAGCAGCACAGAGCGCAGCTGATACAGCAGCAAGCCAGGCATCCGCCGATGCAGCAAAACAGGCAAATGATCAGCTCTCTGCAGCAGCAGCTACACTGGATGCACAGATTTCCGCAGCTAAGAGCGCTGGAAATACAGAGCTTGCCGATTCCTTAAGTAAAGCAAGAAACCAGATCGGAAGTGTCAGCGTTTCCGCTTCCGCCGGAACCGTTTCGGTTACTCCGGTTACAGCTCCGCAGATTACCCTTCCGGAACTGAACTTCGAAATCGAGCGCCCGGATCTCTCCGGTCTTGCAGCAATGCAGCAGAAGATGAGCGACATCAAGAGCCGATACAGTGATCTGCAGAAGACGGTTGCAGCTCTGATGCCGCAGCTTGAGACCATGCAGAAACAGATGCAGACCATCACCGATAATAAAGCAGTTGTTGAGCAGAATCTTGGTGCAATGCAGAAACTGACCGCAGGTGTGGCACAGCTTGATGCAGGCGGAAGCACTCTGTACAAGGGCATCGATACTCTGTCCGCAGGTGTGAGCCAGCTGTACAGCAGCACAAATGAGAGTTTGCAAAGCAACAGCAGGCATCAATGCATTGAACGCAGGATTTACTCAGCTGAGTGCTTACAATGATACGCTGCTTTCCGGCGCAAGCCAGCTGAAAGCAAATGCACCGGCTCTGGTTGAGGGTGTTACGACTCTGCAGGGCGGCACGACACAGCTGACCGCAGGTCTTGGACAGCTGGGAAGCCAGTTAAGCGATGGATCTGCAAAACTTTCTGCAAACAGCGGAAGCTTAAGAAGCGGTGCTTCTCAGGTAGCAGGCGGAGCATCCCAGCTGGCAAGCGGAGCTCCACACTGGCAAATGGAACTTCTTCCCTGGCAAGCGGAGCTTCTGAACTGAACAGCGGAGCTTCTACGCTGGCAAGCGGAGCATCTACGCTGGCGAGCGGAGCTTCTACACTGGCAAATGGAACTTCTTCTCTGGCAAGCGGAGCTCTGATCTGAAATCGGGAAGCAGCAAGGTTGTTGATGGTATTGACGAGCTGTCCGATGGGGCGAAAGAACTGGCTGACGGTACGAAGAAGTTTGAAGAAGAGGGTACCAGCAAGCTGAAGAGTACCTTTGAGGATGATCTGGGAGATGTACTGGATCGGATTCAGGCGCTGAATTCGGATAAATGTGCTTATACTTCTTACAGTGGTAAGGCAAATGGAATGGATGGAAGCGTGAAATTTATTATCGAGACTGCAGCAATTGAAGCTGCGGAAGAGTATGTGATTCCACGGGTAGATTGTGAGGCCGCCTGCGGTCGGGATATTTCCCCGACCGCAGGCGGCATTTACGTTAGGTGGGGTGCAAAAAGACAAAAAATAAGAACAGCCCGCGGATATGCGGGCTGCTCTTTCATAATGAGGGGGGAGATAGTTTTGAGTGGTTCATCAACTATCTGAGATATAGTATAGTGAAGAAATGTGAGCAAAGTATGTCTATTTTCTAAAAGAAACAGTAAATTTCTAAAGAATAAGTGAATCCATCCATTGAGTAAATCACTTCCGTCCGCCAAAACGTAGATGGGTCCCCAGGCGCAGCGGAGCGTCCGCCCCCCGCGGTGCCTGGGTCGTATCCTCCCGTCCTATTCAAAAGAAGTTTCCGGTTCCCATAACTCTTCCGGTACTGTCCCGGCGTCATCCCGGTGAGTTTTCGGAAAGCCGTGGAAAAATTATGCGCATCCTGAAATCCCACATTATAAGCAATCTGAGAGACCGTGTGATTTGTGTCCGTCAGCTCGGCCATAGCGCTGTCCATTTTGGATTTCAGATGAATTGTTTTAACGTCATCCCGGTGCCTCGTGGAAGAGGGAGGAGAGGTATTTGTCGTTGTATCCGAAATAACGGGCGAGTTCGGTGACTTTGAGGGACTCGCTGCTGTGGTACTGGATGTAGCTGATGATGTCCTGCAGGATCTGCGTCCGCTGCGTTTCGGAAGTGTAGGTGCGGTAGAAGGGACTCTGACAGTTGATTTCGCCGAGAACAGCGGCAGTCAGGCTGTTGTTGAGGAACGTGTTGTGGAAACGCAGGGAAGTGTCCTGGAGCTGCTTCATGAGGATGATGACGCGGTTCGGGGAGGAAAGCGTTCTCTGGAGCGGGATGCATAACGTTTCGGGGTAGTTGGATGGAAGCTGGGCGGGAGCGAGGTCCTCAAGGCGGTAGGAGGATGGCGGTGCAGCATGAAACTCATCCAGAACCGATCCGGCGGTCGGGTCAGAAGGAGCGACGATCGGTGCGGAGGGGATACCGGGATAAAATGGAGCCAGTAGAAAGAGCAGCTTCCCTTTTTCGAGCCATGCTGATGGACGGTCGGCGGCAAAAGAAGATATTCGCCGGGGTGAACCTCGTAAGAGCGGCGTTCGTCCGCGATAAAAAGCGTTCCTTCCGTCACAACCATCAGTCAAAATTGACGAGATTCCGTGTCAGGTGCATCCACTCTGGGGATGGGGACTGGAATTTGCCGCAGAGGTCGTAGGTAAAACAGGCGGCATCTGGAAATAAAACAGAGATCATATGACTTTTTCAAACCTTTTCAAACATTCTTGTATTTTAAACGGCGGTCCGTTTTGCTAAAATAAAACTATAGAAAAACAGGAAAACAGGAAAACAGCCGTCAAAAGAAGTGTAACGCTTCCCATCCCTGAAAGCAAGGAAAATATCTTTTTCAAACCAGGAGGCGGCGGAAGACAACGAAAAAGGAGACCGAAAAAATGGATCAGAAAAACTTCAGCAAACCATTATCCCTGGCAAAAGTCCAGGTTACTGATGCATTCTGGAAAAAAGAGATGGAGCTTGTCCGCACCGAAGTAATTCCGTATCAGTGGAATGCCTTAAATGACAATGTTCCGGGAGCAGCACCGAGCTTCTGTATGCGGAACTACCGCCGCGCCGGTGAAGTTGAAAAAGAGCGGAAAGCAAAAGGAGACAAATTTGTTCAGATCAAATATCCGCTGGATACTTTTGAGACACTGCCGAAGGATGGCAAAATGGACGGAAGATTTTATGGCTTCCTGTTCCAGGATACCGATTTTACCAAATGGGTGGAGGCAGTTGCGTACTCCCTGACACAGCATCCCGATCCGGAGCTGGAAAAACGGCAGATGAAGCAATTGAAGCTGTCTGCGCAGCACAGAGAGAAGACGGATACCTCGATACCTACTATCTGATCAACGATCAGGATATGATTTTTACAAACCTTAAGGACAACCATGAGCTGTACTGCTTCGGTCATCTGACGGAAGGCGCCGTAGCCTATTATCAGGCGACCGGAAAAGACCGTCTCTTAAAAGCAGCAGAGCGTTTCGCGGACTTTATTGCCAGCAAACTCGGTCACGGCGAGGGTAAAAAAGCAGGTTATCCTGGTCACGAAATTGCAGAGATGGCTCTGATGCGTCTCTATGATCTGACCGGCGAGCAGAAGTATCTCGATCTTGCAAAATACTTCATCGACGAGCGCGGAACAAAACCATACTATTACGATATCGAGCGCGGTCTGACCTGCCCGGAGGGCGAGGAACGATATAGCTACAATCAGGCAAACCGCCCGGTGCGTCAGCAGGATGAGGTGCAGGGGCACTCCGTACGCGCCGTATATCTCTATTCCGGCATGGCGGATGTGGCAAGGGCAACGCAGGATGAGAGCCTGCTGAAAGCCTGTGAAACTCTCTGGAACAACATGGTGCATCAGAAAATGTACGTCACCGGCGGAATCGGTGCCACTCATATAGGAGAGGCATTCTCTTTCAACTATGACCTGCCAAACGATACCGCTTACGCAGAGACCTGTGCATCCATCGGTCTTGTGTTCTTTGCTCGCCGCATGCTGGAGATTCAGGCAAAAGCAGAGTACGCGGATGTGATGGAATTAGCCCTCTACAATGGCGTTCTCTCCGGAATGGCGCTCGACGGAAAGAGCTTCTTCTATGTCAATCCGCTGGAGGTACTGCCGGAGGCATGTCACAAGGATGAGCGGAAATTCCATGTAAAACCGATCCGTCAGAAATGGTTCGGCTGTGCCTGCTGCCCTCCGAACCTGGCAAGAACGGTAAGCTCAGTTGCATCTTACGCATACACGGAAAACGACACAACCCTGTTTGTCCACTTGTACATGGGCGGAACAGTGGAAGGAGAAAAAGTAAAAGCATCCATCACTTCCGAATTCCCGTGGGACGGCCATGTTTCCGTGACCTGCGAGAGCGATACCAAAGAGCCGTACACCTTTGCATTCCGCATCCCGGGATGGTGTGCTTCTTATGAAAAAAGAGATTCCAAAAGGCGCAGAAGTGAAGAAAAAGACGGGTATCTTTATGTGACAAAAGTATGGGCGAAGGGTGAGACGATCCGCCTGAACTTCCCGATGGAAATCCAGTTTCTGGCATCCAATCCGCTTGTACGCGAGGACGCCGGCCGTGTTGCCGTAAAACGAGGACCGGTTGTTTACTGTATGGAAGAAGCAGACAACGGAAAGAATCTGCATTTGACAAACTCTGTGTGAATGGTGAAAAAACCGCAGAAGCAGCCGATGAGCTGGGCGAGTACTTTGTGAGCGTAACGGCCGAGGGACGTCGCATGAAGCTGGGCGATGCAGAAAAACAGCCGTTGTATCATCTGTATCAGAAAGAGGAAGAGGAAAAGACGAAACTGAAGCTGATTCCATATTATATGTGGAACAACCGAGGTGAGGGCGAAATGCAGGTATGGATCCGCGCATGTGAATGATTTTATTAAAGAAGAAATAAAGAACTCCGGAAAAGGGATGGCTCCTGATACAGCCTCCCCTTTTTCCGGAGTTCTTGTTATGCCAAAATATGAGAATCCTGCAAAAAAGAAAGTGAATTTTTTGCAGGATTCTTTGTGCTATTGGTACAGATTATTTTCTGCTTCTCATAGAAAGACTGCCGAAAGCAGAAGAAACGGCGGCAGAATCACGAGGACGACCGCAAGGACAATCATTCGATCCACAAGTCTGTCATGGCCTGTACAACGCAGACAGAGAGAGTCAGATTCATACCGAGGCTGTGAAGCAGCTGCACCAGCACAGTGGAGCCGGAGGAAGTAATTCCACCGAAAACAACCGCGGTGATTGTGGAACTTACCACAGTACCCGGAAGTGAGATCACAAGCGCTGCCGGAAACAGCTTCCAGCCCATGGTGCGAAGAGAAAGTCCCTCACTGCGGGAGCCGGCCGTATGGGATGGGCGGAGCTTCCGGAATACAAGACCTGCAACCAGACCAAGGATGAGCTGTACCGGAATATAGTAAAACGCATAGACATCACTTGTCATACCGGAAATCAGTCCGGAAATGAGTCCCGGGACGAGGCCTGCAACCGGTCCGAACAGGGCGGCAGCCAGAACCGTTCCGATGGAGTCGAGGTAAACCGGAAGGCGCAGCAGCAGTGCAACGGTACCGCCGAGGATATTGATAACACCACAGAGTGCCAGAGTCGTGAGCTTTAACGTACGGTTTGCGTTCATCTTGCGTCCCCTCTTCTGAAACATTGTCTCATGCGGGAAGACGGGCGGTGCGGTAAGAATCTGGTCGAGAACCGGTGCAGATTCCACTTCAGATACGCCAAGAACACGCGCAAAGAACATCAGGAAAAAGCGGCTCACATCGACCTGCGTCAGAATGTGACTGTTCGGTGCTTTCTGATAAAAATTCATGGCATCCACAACGGTCTGACCAAGGCAGAGACCATTTGTTTCCACCTGCGTATAGGCATCAAAACCGCTGCAGAGCGACGGATCCACAAGATAAGCGGCTGCGAGCGGATCGTTGATTACGCATCCGATGACCTTTTCCTGTTTCCAGTGAAAATCGAAGTAAAAACGTGTCAGCTCCTCGATGCGGGTTCCGACTTCCGGATTTACACACTTCATATATTCCACGAGATTCGGAGTCAGAACAATTTTTCTTGTGACATCCAGCCCGATCATATGGAGCTTTTTGCCGGCAAGCTGCGGCAGCTCGGAGAAAGCACGGAACACTTCGGCTGCGGCGTCCGGGTCGCACCAGTAATTATACTCGGCAACCGGAGAGCAGTTTCCGTGACTCTTGTAGCTTCCGCCCATGGAGACCAGTGCTTCGAGATTCTCAAGGCATTCCGGTGCACACGAAATAACCTTTGCAAGATTCGTCATCGGTCCGAGGGCAAGAATTGTAACATCAGGGGTTGTTTTTAAGGTTTCGATGAGGAAAGAAACAGCGTCTGTTTTTGGCGTAAGCTCTTTGACATCCGGCCAGCCGGATTCGCCGAGGCCGTCCATGCCGTGCGTGTCCATGGCATCCACATAGTCGCGGACCAGGGGAGTTTCCTCTCCGACATAAACAGGGACATCTGTTTTTCCAATCATGGAAAGAATTTTGAGGGCATTTTTTGCGCCCATAGAAGCGGGTACATTTCCGCTGACTGTGGTGATGCCGATCAGATCCAGCTCTTTGGAAGCTGCGGCAAGCATCAGGCGAGAGAATCGTCGATGCCGGGATCACAGTCGATGATCAGTTTTTTTGCATTCATTTTCCAATCTCCTTGAAATAAAATGATTTTGAGATACTTGGTTTTTTATACTGGGAAGTTCACGAACCAGTCCGGACACCCGTAAAAAGGCGGGAAAATCCGATTATATAAATGCACGGGAATGAGTATAGCACAGATTCAAAAAAGAATCCAGCAAAAAGAATCGAGTAAAAAGAATTCAGTAAAAACAAGCCTTGCCTGTTGGAGAAAAATCGAGTATGGTATATAAGCGTAGAACAAATGAGAATATATGAGAATATATGAGAATATATGGGAGATAAAAGCATGGCAGATGGATTTTTAGCACCAACGGGAAGATTCTATCCAAAAACAGAAAATTTTCATGCGCAGACCGCGCGGGCAATTCTAGGCCCGGAAGGTCAGACGGACGAGCCGATTCAGGAGCTTTTGCGCCGGGGATATATTTTATTTGTGGGCTTCCACAAACCAGGTGAACCGGAAAATCTCCATGCCGATATGGATTATGTGCTCGGCGGACCGGGACACCCGGCGACAGAAGGGCAGAAGGCATGGATTGCGGAACATGTAGAGGAGTTGTCGGGAAAACAGCAGTTTGACATCAACAACGATGAGATAACCTTTCAAAGATTCTACATCAGCAACATCCGTATGTTTCCCTGGTGCAGGGGCTGCGCGGAGGAAAAAGCGCGCGAGCTCTGGGGAAATGCACAGAGTGAGGAAAAACCAAAACGGTGTGATGCGTGCCCGGGCTTTCGAGACCGTCCGCTTTAGAGTATGTCTGAAAAATCATTTCCGCAAACAGCCGGTTTCGTTTTTATATCGCTGAAGCGACCCGCCGCAGCCGGTGAAGTCTGAAAGCTGCAAAGCAGGATTCTTTCGTGTACACGTTCTGACGAAAAAAATGTCAGAAAATAATTGGATGAGAATATAATAGGAAGAAAAAACACTTTTATATAGTAATGCAGCAATGGGGAAAATCCGCAAAAAGCCGCGTGAACACGCGATTTTTACGGATTTCCCCTTGACTTTGATAGGACAGACGATATAATAAACGAGCGTGCGTAAAAGACGGTTTCTTTTGGCGCGCAAAAGCTGCAAAGCAATTATGTTGAACTAAAGCAGCCGTATGAAACCCCGTGGGACACACGGAGAAATCTATCAGGAGGTGAAATGGAATGCCAACATTCAACCAGTTAGTAAGAAAAGGCCGTGAGACTTCCGTAAAGAAATCTACCGCGCCGGCACTGCAGAAAAGCTACAATTCTCTGAGAAAGAAATCCACAGATATGTCTTCTCCTCAGAAGAGAGGTGTGTGCACAGCTGTTAAAACTGCTACACCGAAAAACCTAACTCAGCTCTTCGTAAAATCGCCAGAGTTCGTCTTTCCAACGGAATCGAAGTAACAAGTTACATCCCAGGAGAAGGTCACAACCTTCAGGAGCACAGCGTTGTTCTGATCCGTGGAGGAAGAGTTAAGGACCTGCCAGGTACCAGATACCACATCATCCGTGGTACCCTTGATACTGCAGGTGTTGCTAACAGAAAACAGTCCCGTTCTAAATACGGTGCTAAGAGACCGAAAAAGAAATAATTAAGTAAAACGAGTTCGAGATATATCTAGTATCACAAAAAGCGAAATGTTGTGCGTTATTCCATAAATCCCCACGGCTGCGGATTTATAGAGAAGTTACACGCGCGGACATACTGCAAATAAGTGTGAGTACCGATGATTTAATCGAATGATGGTTAAGGAGGGAAGTAACGTGCCACGTAAAGGACATACTCAGAAAAGAGATGTTTTAGCAGATCCGTTATACAATAACAAAGTGGTAACCAAGCTGATCAACAACATCATGCTGGATGGTAAGAGAGGCGTTGCCCAGAAAATCGTATACGGTGCATTTGCTAAAGTAGAAGAAAAAGCTGGAAAACCAGCAATCGAAGTATTTGAAGAAGCAATGAACAATATCATGCCGGTTCTGAAGTAAAAGCAAGACGTATCGGTGGTGCTACTTATCAGGTGCCGATCGAGGTAAGACCGGACAGACGTCAGGCTCTTGGCCTTCGCTGGCTGACCGCTTATTCTCGTAAGAGAGGCGAGCGTACCATGGAAGACAGACTGGCAAACGAGATTCTGGATGCATCTAACAACACAGTGCTTCTGTGAAGAAGAAAGAAGAAGTTCATAAGATGGCAGAGGCTAACAAGGCATTTGCTCACTACAGATTCTAAGAGGAGGAAAATCCGTTGGCTGGAAGAGAATATCCATTAGAGAGAACCAGAAACATTGGTATTATGGCCCACATCGATGCAGGTAAAACAACCCTGACCGAGCGTATCCTGTACTATACCGGTGTTAACTATAAGATTGGTGATACTCATGAAGGAACTGCTACCATGGACTGGATGGAACAGGAGCAGGAACGTGGTATCACAATTACTTCAGCTGCTACAACCTGCCACTGGACTCTGGAAGAGAACTGCAAGCCGAAACCGGGCGCTCTTGAGCACCGTATCAACATCATTGATACCCCAGGCCACGTTGACTTTACCGTAGAGGTAGAGCGTTCTCTTCGTGTACTGGACGGCGCTGTCGGCGTGTTCTGTGCAAAAGGTGGTGTAGAGCCTCAGTCTGAGAACGTATGGCGTCAGGCTGATACCTACAACGTACCGCGTATGGCATTCATCAACAAGATGGACATCCTTGGTGCTGACTTCTACAATGCTGTAGATCAGATCAAGACCAGACTTGGTAAAAATGCTATCTGCCTTCAGCTTCCAATTGGTAAGGAAGATGAGTTCAAGGGAATTATCGATCTGTTCGAGATGAAAGCTTACATCTACAACGACGATAAGGGTGATGATATCTCCATCACTGATATTCCGGAAGATATGAAAGACGACGCTGAGCTGTATCATACAGAACTGATCGAAAAGATCTGCGAGCTGGATGATGAGCTGATGATGCGTTATCTGGATGATGATATCCCGTCTGTTGACGAGATGAAAGCAGTTCTGCGTAAAGCTACCTGCGAGTGTACAGCTGTACCGGTATGCTGCGGTTCTGCATACAGAAACAAAGGTGTTCAGAAACTTCTGGACGCTATCCTTGAGTACATGCCGGCTCCGACCGATATCCCGCCAATCGAGGGTACCGATCTGGACGGAAACCCGATCGTAAGACATTCTTCCGATGACGAGCCGTTCTCCGCACTGGCATTCAAGATTATGACAGACCCATTCGTTGGTAAACTGGCATACTTCCGTGTGTACTCCGGTACTATGAACTCCGGTTCTTACGTACTGAATGCAACAAAAGATAAAAAAGAGCGTGTTGGACGTATCCTTCAGATGCATGCAAACAAACGTATGGAGCTGGATAAAGTTTACTCCGGTGACATCGCAGCTGCAATCGGATTCAAGTTCACCACAACAGGTGATACCATCTGCGACGAGCAGCATCCGGTAATCCTTGAGTCTATGGAGTTCCCGGAGCCGGTTATCGAGCTGGCTATCGAGCCTAAGACAAAAGCAGGCCAGGGCAAACTGGGTGAGTCCCTTGCAAAACTGGCTGAGGAGGACCCGACCTTCCGTGCACACACCAATCAGGAGACTGGTCAGACCATCATCGCTGGTATGGGTGAGCTGCATCTGGAAATCATCGTTGACCGTCTGCTTCGTGAGTTCAAAGTAGAGGCTAACGTAGGTGCTCCGCAGGTTGCATACAAAGAGACCATTACCAAACCGGCAGACATCGACAGCAAATATGCAAAACAGTCTGGTGGACGTGGACAGTATGGTCACTGTAAAGTTAAATTCGAGCCTATGGATGCAAACGGCGAAGAGATTTACAAATTCGAGTCTACCGTTGTCGGTGGAGCTATTCCGAAAGAGTATATCCCGGCTGTAGGCGAAGGTATCGAAGAGGCTATGAAAGCCGGTATCCTGGGAGGCTTCCCGGTAGTCGGTGTTCATGCAAATGTATACGACGGATCTTATCATGAGGTCGACTCTTCTGAGATGGCATTCCACATCGCCGGTTCTCTGGCATTCAAGGAAGCTATGCAGAAGGGAGCTCCGGTTCTTCTTGAGCCTATCATGAAAGTCGAAGTTTCCACTCCGGAAGATTACATGGGTGATGTTATCGGTGATATCAACTCCCGTCGTGGTCGTATCGAGGGTATGGATGACATCGGCGGCGGAAAGATGATCCGTGGATTCGTACCGCTGGCTGAAATGTTCGGTTACGCAACAGACCTTCGTTCGAAAACTCAGGGACGTGGTAACTACTCCATGTTCTTTGATAAATACGAGCAGGTTCCGAAAAACGTACAGGAAAAAGTTCTGTCTGCAAAAGCAAAATAATTTGAGAAAACGTACTGGTTGTGCAGTCCTTACCGGCTGCACAGCCTGAATGTATATCTTTTTCAAAGATTTCCCTTGCAAATAGGACAGAAATGCAATATAATCAGACTTAGCAGGTTTACGATTCAGGTGGGTTCCTGCCACCAATTTAGTCTCAAAAAAGCCCACTGGCGCAATTTTAAGGAGGACATTTTAAAATGGCTAAAGCTAAATTTGAAAGAACAAAACCGCATTGTAACATTGGTACCATCGGCCACGTTGACCATGGTAAAACAACTCTGACCGCAGCTATCACAAAAGTACTTTCTACCAGAGTAGAAGGAAACACTGCTGAGAACTTCGAAGATATCGATAAAGCTCCGGAAGAGAGAGAGCGTGGTATCACAATCTCTACTGCACACGTTGAGTATCAGACAGAGAAAAGACACTATGCACACGTTGACTGCCCAGGCCATGCTGACTATGTAAAGAACATGATCACTGGTGCTGCACAGATGGACGGAGCTATCCTTGTAGTAGCTGCTACAGACGGTGTTATGGCTCAGACAAAAGAGCACATCCTTCTGTCCCGTCAGGTAGGTGTACCTTACATCGTTGTATTCATGAACAAATGCGATATGGTAGACGACGAAGAGCTGCTTGAGCTGGTAGACATGGAGATCCGTGAGCTGCTGAACGAGTATGACTTCCCGGGAGATGACACTCCGATCATCCAGGGTTCTGCTCTGAAAGCTCTGGAAGATCCGGCTGGCCCATGGGGAGATAAAATCATGGAGCTTATGGATGCAGTAGATAGCTGGATCCCGGATCCGCAGCGTGACACTGATAAAGATTTCATCATGCCTGTAGAGGACGTATTCACCATCACTGGTCGTGGTACTGTTGCTACTGGCCGTGTTGAGGCTGGTGTTCTTCATCTGAATGAGGAAGTTGAAATCGCAGGTCTGAAAGAAGAGACCAAGAAAACTGTTGTAACTGGTATCGAGATGTTCCGTAAACTCCTCGATGAGGCTCAGGCTGGTGATAACATCGGTGCTCTGCTTCGTGGTGTTCAGAGAACAGAGATCGAAAGAGGACAGGTTCTGGCTAAACCAGGTACCGTTCACTGCCATACCAAATTTACCGCTCAGGTATACGTTCTGACAAAAGACGAGGGTGGCCGTCATACTCCATTCTTCAACAACTATCGTCCGCAGTTCTACTTCCGTACAACTGACGTAACAGGTGTTATCACTCTTCCGGAAGGAACTGAGATGTGCATGCCTGGCGATAACGTTGAGATGACCATCGAACTGATCCACCCGATCGCTATGGATCAGGGTCTTACCTTCGCTATCCGTGAGGGTGGCCGTACCGTTGGATCAGGCCGTGTTGCTACTCTGATCGACTAATTTCGGTTATCTATAAGCAGTGCAAATTCGGAGAGTAATGACCGGTGGGAGCTTGCTCACGACAAGGGCATTAGTCGGAGATTTATAGGGCGACAGCCGACCGAGATGGAGCGAAGCGAAATCGAGGAAAGCACTGCGGGAAATAAAATATAATTGTATCGAAAGATACTTGTGCTCAAACGTAAGAGACCCCGGCGCCGTAAGGCGGCCGGGGTTTTTCTGTTTTTAACCAAAAGAAACTTATCATATATAGCAGGATATGATATAATTTTTATTAGTTGAAATAAAAGAGAATAAGAAAGGAAAAAAGGATGGACTACTTGGAGGCAATTGATGAAACCTCTTATTTATCAGTACCGAATGCAATGGAGAGAACTGCTGCAGTGCGTGGGAGTTGTGCCGGATAATATTTCTTCCATGGTACATGCGTTTGGAATTCGTTTGAAAAAACAGGAGATATGGCATCCAGCATATGAAGCCTTTTGCCGATGCGGGGAACCGTATGTGCTTACCATGGAAAATCTGAAGGGTATTACAGAAGTACAGCCTGTCGGAACGTGTGTATACATTGTGGAAAACGAAATGGTATTCAGCTATCTTATGGAACAGGTGCAGGGAAAGAATGTGTCGCTGCTGTGTACGTCGGGACAGCCGCGGTATGCAGCATTAAAACTGATTTCGTTGATCGTACAGAGTGGGATTCCCATTTACTACAGTGGAGATCTTGACCCGGATGTGATCAAAACCAGAATCTGTAAAATACGAATTGTGAATGATGGGAAAAGATAGAACAGAAAGGATTTTACCAGCATGATTACAAAGGCGGACATCAAACAGGAGACGAATTCCGTATCATATAACCGTGGAAAAAAGATTTATGAAGAACAGAAAGTGCATGCTTTTCAGGTACAGGAAATGAAGGATATTTTCGGATATCAACTGCATAAAATTACAGCTGTCGTAGACGGAAGCGGAAAAAATATGTATTGTGTCAGCGTTTCTGTAGATGAAGAAATGTCTGAAATTATGGAAGATGATTGTGATTGTCCGGCACATGAGCAGTACTGGGGATTGTGCAAACATTGTGTCGCTGTTTTGCTGTACTATCTTGAATGGCGGAAAAAAGAGAGAAAAAAACTGGAAGAAAAAGTGAGAAATGACGAAGAACATCAGGAACTGGAGCAGCTTCTTCGTGCTGTCGGCGTGAAAAAAGGAATGGAAGAATTCCAGGGAGAACATAAAATTGTCAGAAAAGTAGTAAAACCAATACCAAAAGCAGAGACAAGCCCCGGTTTTTCTGAACTGCTTTCACATTATGTGATGCGGGATCAGGTTGCTTTTCTGCCGAAAGCAAAAGCAGGTCAGGTTAAACTGGAAATTCATCTGGAGAGCCAGTTTGACGATTCCTTCGGGCAGAATTTAAAATCGGAAGCAAAAGGATGTATGTATTAAAAAGTGTTTCCAAAATGACAGCAGCTGTAAAAAATATGGAAACGGTCAGCTACGGTGCGCAGCTTTCTTTTTTGCACTGTATGGATGCTTTTGAAGAAGAAAGCCGTCCGATGGTAGAATTTCTGAGTGCATATACCATGGAATGCGGCTCATGCTATCAGATAGGTACCGGCAGCTATGCGTCCTGTTTTGATGACCGTTATGTGATGATTTCTGTGCAGAATATGGATGAATTTTTTGAGGCTGTTGGCAGCCAGGAGTTCTTTTGTCGTACGAACTGGAGAGAAGAAAAACTGTGGCACTGCCAGGAGGGGATGCCGCAGTATGAAATGAAGCTTTTACGGAAAGCAGATGGCCTAAAGGTACAGATGTATGCGGATCCCATTTTTTATGGCAGAAATATTTGTATTTTCTTTCAGAAAAAATACAATTTACCGAATCCCAAGGGAAGAGATAGCAGAAGTCTGCGACTTCCTGGAATATATGGAGCGATGTCCGGACGGAGTCTGTGAAATTGCAAAAGAAGATATCCCGACCTTCTGCCAGGGACTTCTTCCGGTGTTGGAGGAACATTTTAAGGTAAAAAAAGAAGAAAAGCTGGAATTACAGCAGTATCTTCCGCCGCAGGTGGAATTTCAGATTTATCTGGATGCGCCGCAGCATGATATGATTACCTGCGAACTTCTGGCTGTCTATGGCGAGAAAAAATACAATGTTTTTGCAGATGCAAACGATATCCATCAGCTTTCCCATGGCCGTGATGTACGGAAAGAAGCGGCGGCAAACCAGCTCGTTCGATCCTGTTTCAGTGCCTATGATGCGCGGAAACATCAGATGCTTCTCCAGGGAGCCGATGAGATGTATGAGTTTTTAAGCAGCGGTATGGAAGATCTGCAGAAACTGGGCGAAATTTTTGTTTCTGACCGGTTAAAAGCGATCCGTGTCATCCCGTCCCCGAAAGTTTCTGTCGGTGTATCCCTCGCAGAAAATGTACTGGAACTTCATTTGAATCCGGGCAATTTTGGCATGGAGGAACTGGCAGAGATTCTTTCAAAATATGACCGGAAAAAGAAATTTTACCGCCTGAGGACCGGTGAATTTATGGATATGGACGAGGACGGTATCCGCGTTCTCTCGGAACTGCGGGAAAATCTGCAGATCTCCGAGGCAAAGCTGAAGAGCGGCGAGATCACAATTCCGAAATACCGAGCACTCTACCTCGATACCCGTTTAAAAGAGCAGGATGATCTTCAGGTTGAGAAAAACCGCGAGTTCCGTATGCTGATCCGAAATATGAAAACTGCAGAGGAGAACGATTTTGAACTTCCGGACAATCTGCAGGCACAGCTCCGTGAATATCAGAAAACAGGATTCTGGTGGCTGAAAACCTTATGCCAGAACGGCTTTGGCGGTATTCTGGCGGATGATATGGGACTTGGAAAGACGCTGCAGACCATCGCCTTTCTCTTATCTGAAATGCAGGAAGCACCCGAAGATGCAAATCGTCGTTCTTTGATCGTTGCACCGGCATCTCTCGTCTATAACTGGGAGAGCGAATGTGCCCGCTTTGCTCCGGAGCTGCAGACGAGACTCGTCGCCGGCACACAGGAACAGAGGAAAGAGATGATCCAAAATGCCGGTATGCAGGATATTTTGATTACCTCGTACGATTTGCTCCGCCGCGATATCGAACTGTATCAGGATCTCCCGTTCTTCTGCGAGATCATTGATGAGGCGCAGTTCATCAAAAATCACGCAACGCAGGGAGCAAAAGCCGTGAAAACGATCCATGCATCGTTCCGCCTGGCATTAACCGGAACACCGGTAGAAAACCAGTTAAGTGAACTATGGAGCATATTTGATTATCTGATGCCGGGATTCCTCTATGGATATCAGAAATTCCGCGAGCAGTTTGAACTTCCGATTGTGCGGAACGGCGACGAAGAAAGATTAGAACGTCTGCAAAAGATGATCCGTCCGTTTATTCTGCGCCGTCTGAAGAAGGAAGTGCTGAAGGATCTGCCGGATAAAATTGAGAAAAATATGGCTGCCTGCATGGAACAGAAGCAGAAGGAGCTGTATCATGCACATGCCCAGCGGCTGGCGCTTATGCTGCAGAACCAGACAGAGGAAGAATTTGCCGATTCCAGGTTCCAGGTGCTCTCTGAACTGACGCGGCTGCGTCAGCTCTGCTGTGATCCTGCGCTTGTTTACGAAAATTACGAGGCGGTTCGGCAAAACTCGATCTCTGCATCGAGCTGATTCAGAGTGCCGTGGAATCCGGCCACAAAATCCTGCTGTTCTCCCAGTTCACTTCGATGATCGAGATCCTGACCGCGCGTCTGCAGGAAGAAAGCATTCAGCTACTTGTCCTGCAGGGAAGCACGAAAAAGAGCAGCGTGCACAAATGGTGGAACAGTTCAACCGGGATGACACGTCTGTATTCTGTATTTCCCTGAAAGCAGGTGGAACCGGCCTGAACCTGACCGGCGCGGATATCGTCATCCATTACGATCCATGGTGGAATGTTGCTGTTGAAAATCAGGCGACAGACCGTGCACATCGTATTGGGCAGAAAAATGTTGTGACGGTATACAAATTGATTGCAAAAGGAACCATCGAGGAAAAAATCATCAAGCTTCAGCAGATGAAAAAAGAGCTGGCGGAAGAGATCCTTTCCGGTGATGAAATTAAGACAGCATCCTTTCAGAGAGAGGAACTGCTTGAGCTTTTGGAAGAACGGTTCTGAAACCGCGAAAAGCAGAAAAAGATTTGATGTAAGGACGAAATGCAGCAGCAATGCAGGAAAATATAAAAGGGATACGTTTCTGTCATACCCTGAAAACGGGCGGACAGGAAACGTATCCCTTTTACAGTAATAGTCTATTCGAAACCAATCTTACAGAAGCTGAATATTCATCACATCCATCACCTCTCGTGTCTCCATCGGCCATACCGAGCACTGTACCTCTCCGATGTGCGCTTTGCGCAGGAAAAACATACAGATACGGGACTGTCCGATACCGCCGCCGATTGTCTGCGGGAGAGTGCCGTTCAGAATGGATTTCTGGAAGGGAAGCTTCGCGCGGGACTGGCATCCGCATTCCTTTAACTGGCGCGGAGAGCATCTGCGTTGACGCGGATACCCATGGAGGAGAGCTCAAGAGCGATGTCAAGCACTGGATAATAAACGATCAGGTCGCCGTTTAAGGACCAGTCGTCGTAGTCCGGGGAACGTCCGTCCTGACGCTCTCCGGAAGCAAGCACGCCGCCGATCTGCATAATAAAGACAGCACCTTTTTCTTTGGTGATTGTATACTCTCTTTCCTTTGGAGTCAGATCCGGATAGCGATCCTCAAGTTCCTGGGAAGTGATAAAGAAAATTTCATCCGGCAGAATGGTTTCGATGTAGTCGTACTGGTCTGCCATATGTTTTTCCGTGTTTTTCAGTGCCTCATAGATATCTTTTACGGTACTCTTTAAGAAATCAAGATTGCGTTCTTCCGGGGACATGATTTTTTCCCAGTCCCACTGATCCACGTAAACGGAGTGAATGTTGTCGGTCACCTCGTCCTGGCGGATGGCGTTCATATCGGTGTAGATGCCTTCTCCCTCAGAGAAGCCGTATTTGTGAAGTGCGTACCGTTTCCATTTTGCCAGAGACTGAACAATTTCAGCGGTTTTCTTGGTACCCTGATCCTTTAACTCAAAAGAAACCGGGTGTTCTACGCCATTCAGATTGTCATTCAAGCCGGTTTCCGGCTGTACAAAAAGTGGAGCTGTTACACGGAGCAGATGCAGACGATGTGTCAGCTCATGCTGGAAATAATCCTTTACTGTTTTAATCGCCACCTGTGTATCGTGGAGGTTTAATGCAGATTTGTAACCCTGCGGAATAATAATTTCTCCCATTACTTTAAAACCCTCTTGTTTTAGATTTGCTTTTCGAATCATGCCTTCTCAAAAAGCTTCAAATTTAGTTTACCATGTTTTCCCTGGAAAGCAAGGAAAAGATACGAAAAAACCAAAGATAGTAAAGAATTTTTTCGACATATTTTCCTTGCTGAATTTCTCCCCGGAAATACGAAATTTTCCGAAAATCAGAGCGCTTATGAAAGAGGCGGAATTATTCGGAAACCCACTGGCGCAGAAACGCTGCGGACTGTTCGATGAACGATAACTGATCCGGCGCATCGAAATGCTCGATGGCGAGATAACCGTCGTAATCGCACGCTTCTAAATCTGTAAGAAGCTTTGCCATCGGCAGATATCCCGTTCCGGCCGGTGTCTGGCCAAGGCCGCGGCAGAAACGTCCGTGAACGAGCGGACTTTCGGCACGATCCTTACAGTGAACATGGACAATATATCCTTCAGAAGCCAGGCAGCATACGAAACATCCTCATCACTGAAAGCAAAATTTCCGATATCAAGCGTATACCGCAGCCCCGGCACGTGCTCCATAAACCAGAGCAGCGGATATGTGCGTGCAAACGGCTGTAAAAAACCGTCAAAGTCCTCTAAGGTAATCGAAACGCCACGTAAAGCCGCATATTCGGCGAGTGAGGAAAGCGCATGTACCATATTTTGAATCGATTTGTTTTCGGCCATAAAAGTACTCGTTGCCTCATAGGTGCTGCTGCAGGCTGCAAGCTCTGCCGCTTCGGCAGTTTCAAGCGCGCCTGCAACAAACAGGACACGCGAAACCTGCTGCGATGCCGCAGTATCGAGCATCTGCTGTGCTCTGCCAAGATCCGTATCATGGGAAAAATCAAAGGTTTCATGCATACAGCTGATCACCAGCCCCGCATCGGAAAGCATCGGGGCAATGACCTCTCTTTCTGATGCAAACAGACTGTAGTTCATCTCAACAGCCGAAATTCCCTGCTCCCTGCAGAACGCGAGCACTTCCGGAATCGTCTTACCGGACTGCTCACACGCCTGTAGAATGTGTTCGTAAAAAACGGAAAGCTTTCTCATATAACATTTCCTCCTGATTTATGCAATGTGTACGCAGATTCCATCCGTGTATTGCAGAACATTTTTGATCGTGAAATCAGACCCCTGTTTTGAAAAAATCAAACGGGATACAGATATCGGTAAACTGCAGCTGCTATTTTTGGTGTGAAGAAAGATACACTTCCTCCGTAGATGGATTCACCCATGCATTATCCAGTGGTGCCGGTCTTCGTACTACAGGAACGCACCAGCGCACCCCATTTTTGATAATCTTCTGAATCACCGGCATATGGTAAATGGGGTATTCCTCGTGTCCCGGCTGAAAATAGAAAATTTTGCCCAGCCCACGTGTAAAGGTGCATCCGCTGCGGAACACCTCACCGCCTGCAAACCATCCCGTAAATACCACATCATCCGGTTTAGGAATATCAAAAACTCCCCATACATCTCTTCCTCCGGAATATCCACCCATGCCGGAATTCCCTGCGCGATCGGATGGGTCGGACACGTACAGAACAGTCTCTCACGATCCCCATGCCGCCACCGAAGCGTCATACTTGTTCCGAGAAGCTTCCGCATAATCTTGGAATAATGCCCTGAATGCAGAACTACCAGCCCCATTCCGGCCAGCACATGACGCCGAACCCGCTCGGCCACATCGTCCGAGAACTCCTCCTGCAGCATATGATTCCAGAACACCAGCACATCGGTATTTGCCAGCACTTCTTCCGTCAGCCCATGCTCCTTCTCGTCAAACACAGCCGTCCGAACCGAAAGCTCCTCCTCCTGTCCCAGAAACTTGCAATACAGGTGTGAATCCCGTCCGGATAAATCTCTTTCACTTTCTCCTGCGTTCGCTCATGCTGAAACTCATTCCAGACCGTAACTCGTATCATTCGTCCATCCTCCTTCTATAAGAAAAAAATGTATCATTTTCAAAAAATTATCGATAGCAAATCTTGAAAATAATGAAAAAAGCAGTCGTTCACACTCTGCGGTACTGAATTTTTGCGTTATTTTCTGGCCTTACTATAAATTATACTCGTGCTATACCAATATTTCAATTCACAAATTCCTTGACATCCCCTCCGAAATCCCGTATACTAAACAATGCGCAGCCGGGGAGATAGCGGTGCCCTGTACCCGCAATCCGCTACAGCGGGGGTGATGCCAATCCGAGGGCTCTTTCATTGCGAAGCTGCCTTCTATAAGTGACGTTGACGTCTGGGTCTTACGCAACAGGACTCCATGAACCGTGTCAGGGCAGGAATGCAGCAGCACTAAGTGGAATCTCCGTGTGTGCCGTGAGGGTGCCTGGGCCGAGTAGGCTGTAGGAGTAACGTTTGTGGTGAGAGTTCGAAGTGCGGCGCGCATAAAAAAGAAAATCCAAGGAAGCCTGAACCACAGACTTCCTTTTTTCGTACAAAAATAGAAACTCCCGCGCTTTCCTCCCCCGAACTATTGTGAGAACGAAAAAAATAGGGTATAATGTAAACATTCCATAATACTGCCAAGAAACAAGAAGCAGTCGTGAAAATCTAATAAAGAACAGGATGGGAAAAGTCATATGTTAAGAATTGGTCTGTTAACAAGCGGCGGAGACTGCCAGGCATTAAATGCGACCATGCGCGGAGTCGTAAAAGGCCTTGCAAACAATGTAAAAGATCTCGAAGTATACGGATTCATGAACGGCTATAAAGGCCTCATCTACAGCGATTACCGCATGCTCAGTGCAAAAGATTTTTCCGGTATATTAACACAGGGAGGAACTATTCTCGGAACCTCACGTCAGCCGTTCAAGCTGATGCGTACCCCGGATGCAAACGGTCTGGACAAAGTGGAAGCAATGAAGCATACCTACCACAAGCTCCTTCTGGACTGCCTTGTCATTCTTGGCGGAAACGGAACCCAGAAAACAGCAAACCTCTTGAGAGAGGAAGGACTGAATATTATCCATCTTCCGAAAACCATCGATAATGATATCTACGGAACGGATATGACCTTCGGTTTCTACAGTGCCGTCAATATTGCATCCGATGCGATCGACTGCATCCATACAACAGCCTCCTCTCACCAGAGAGTTTTATCGTAGAGGTTATGGGTCATAAGTAGGCTGGCTGACTCTGTACGCCGGAATCGCAAGCGGCGCAGACGTTATCCTGATTCCGGAAATTCCATACGATATTGAAAAAGTATGCGAGGCCATCAACAGACGAAAAGAGCGTGGAAGCGGATTCACCATTCTTGCCGTTGCCGAGGGTGCAATTGCAAAAGAAGACGCAGCACTTCCGAAGAAAGAGCTGAAAAAACGTCAGGAAGAAATCGCAAAGAAATACCCGTCCGTATCCTACAAGATCGCAGAAGAGATCGAGGCAAAGACAGGCATGGAAATCCGCGTCACCGTACCGGGCCACATGCAGCGAGGCGGCAGCCCGTGTCCGTATGACCGTGTCCTTTCCACAAGACTCGGATCCGAGGCAGCACAGCTTATTCTGGACAAACAGTACGGCTACATGGTCGGAATGGTCAACGGAAAAGTAAAGAAAATTCCGCTGGGCGAGTGCGCCGGAAAATTAAAGACCGTAGATCCGAATGCACAGGAAGTCCTGCAGGCAAAACGGATGGGAATCAGCTTCGGCGATTGATGCGTTCCCGAAAAAGGCAAGGAAAAAGAACGGAGGCCTTAAAGCAAGAACAACAAGGTCTCCGTTCTTCTGTTGCACTGCTGTCCAAAAGAAACTGCCGGCGGCAGGCTTCCATGCCGATGCAATAAAAGGAGAAAAATTTTATGAGCTATACTGCTCTGTACCGAAAATTCCGTCCTTCCACCTTTGAGGATGTAAAAGGACAGGATCACATTGTAACAACATTAAAAAATCAGATCCGCGCGACCGCATCGGTCATGCGTACCTGTTCTGCGGAACCCGCGGAACAGAAGAACGACGATCGCCAAAATTCTCGCCCGCTCGGTCAACTGCGAACATCCCGTGGACGGAAGCCCGTGCAACGAATGTCCGACGTGTAAGGCGATTCTGGCGGGCGTTTCCACGAACGTCATCGAGATCGACGCGGCATCGAACAACGGTGTCGACAACATCCGTGAAATCCGTGAGGAGGTAGCCTACCGGCCGACACAGGGACGGTATAAAGTCTATATCATCGACGAGGTGCATATGCTTTCTACCGGAGCGTTCAATGCACTCTTAAAAACCCTGGAGGAGCCGCCGTCCTATGTCATCTTCATTCTGGCGACCACAGAGGCAAACAAAATCCCGGTGACGATCCTTTCCAGATGCCAGCGGTACGATTTCCGCCGCATCACGATCGATACCATCGCGGCGCGTCTTAGTGAACTGATGGAAAAGAGGGCGTGGACGTCGAAGAAAAAGCCATCCGCTACGTCGCAAAGGCGGGCGACGGCTCCATGCGAGACGCGTTAAGCCTCCTGGACCAGTGCATCGCCTTCTACCTCGGCAGAAGCTGACGTACGATAAAGTCCTTGAAGTTCTCGGAACTGTTGATACCGAAATCTTCAGCCAGATGCTCCGCACGATCCTCGCCGGGGATGTAACGGGAAGCATCCGCACGCTGGAAACCCTTTTAAACCGCGGAAAAGAGCTGGGACAGTTCGTTACCGACTTTACGTGGTATCTGCGGAATCTGCTGTTGGTAAAAAGCGCAGATGAAACCGAAGAACTGCTCGACGTCTCTACAGAAAACCTGAAGCTCTTAAAAGAAGAGAGCACGATGGTAGACGATGAGACGCTGATCCACTATATCCGCGTTTTATCCGAGCTCTCCGGCCAGCTCCGCTATGCGGCGCAGAAGCGCGTGCTCGTCGAGGTGGCGCTCGTCAAACTCTGCAAACCGCAGATGGAGCAGAACCTCGAATCCGTGCTGGAGCGTCTTAGGATTCTCGAAGAAAAAATGGAGCGCGGAATCCCGATGATGGTGACAAATGCACCGGGAGCAGGAAACGGCAGTGCAGGAGGCTCCGGAGCGGCCGGAGACGGCTATGCGGCGGCAGAAACACCGCAGAGTGCACCGGCACCAGTGAAAGCCGCACCGGCGGATTTACAGCGCATCAGCGCGTCCTGGAAGGCAATTGTCGGCCAGACAAGCGGCATGTTCCGCCAGTTTCTGCAGAGCGCCGTTCCGAAATACAACAGCGAGACGGGCGACGCCAAACTGTTTGTTGAGTTTGCAGACCAGCTCGCATCCATCTACGTTGAGCGGCCGGAGGCAGCCGATGAGATCCGCACCATTATTGAACAGATGACTGGAAAAACCGTAGAGGTCCAGCTCATTTTAGCAGACCAGCATGCAAACGCCGCGCTCTCCACGATTTCCGTGGATGATGCACTGACGCAGGCGATTCATGGAATCCCGGTCGAGGAGGACGACGAGAGCGACTTCGAACGACGGGGAAGAATAAATTAAAAACAAATTTTTCAGGAGGATATTACCATGGCAAAAAGAGGAGGATTCCCGGGAGGAATGCCGGGCAACATGAACAATCTGATGAAGCAGGCTCAGAAGATGCAGAAGCAGATGGAAGAGAACCAGAAAGCACTGGAGGAGAAAGAGTTCACTGCGACAGCAGGCGGCGGAGCGTAGAAGTAACCATTTCCGGTAAAAAAGAAGTAACCAAAGTTAAAATCAGCGAAGATGCCGTAGATCCGGACGACGTAGAAATGCTCGAGGATCTGATCATGGCAGCAACCAACGAAGCACTGCGCAAAGTTGAGGACGAGGCAGCCAAAGCTATGGGCAAACTTGCCGGCGGACTCGGCAGCATGGGCGGAGGATTCCCGTTCTGATGGATTACTACAGCGGATACATCAATCAGTTGATCGAGCAGCTGTCCCATCTGCCTGGCATCGGTGTGAAAACCGCACAGCGACTGGCCTTTCATATTATGAATATGCCGGCCGACCAGGCAAAACGGCTGGCCGATTCGATCACAGAAGCAAAATCCCACGTCCAGTACTGCAAGTGCTGCCAGACCCTGACCGACAAAGAGCTGTGCCCGATCTGCGCAAATGTCAAGCGCGACCACAGCGTGATCATGGTGGTGGAGACGACGCAGGATCTTGCGGCATATGAAAAAACCGGAAAATACGACGGCGTTTACCACGTCCTGCACGGGGCCATCTCCCCGATGCTGGGGATTGGGCCGGACGACATCCGGTTAAAAGAGCTGATGCAGCGCCTCCAGGGCGATGTCTCGGAGGTTATCGTTGCCACGAACTCCAGCCTGGAGGGCGAGACAACGGCCATGTACATCAGCAAGCTGATCAAGCCGACCGGCATCAAGGTGACGCGGATTGCAAGCGGCGTTCCGGTGGGCGGCGATCTGGAAAATATTGATGAAGTCACCCTTCTGCGTGCGTTAGAGGGCAGAACGGAGCTGTAATTATGGGCAGAAAAAAGTGACATCCAGTGATGTCGCAGCAGCCTCAGGCGTATCCCAGGCGACGGTCTCCATGATCCTGAACCGGCGGGAAAACGTTTCGTTCTCGCGGGAAACAGTAGAAAAAGTGGAGGCGGCGGCAAAAGAGCTGGGCTACCAGATTCCGCGGCGGAAGATGAGAAGAGAGTCGAACGGCAACAAGCTGATCGTCGTCTTCTGTCCGACGCTGACGAATCCTTACTATGTGATGCTGCTGCACGGCATCGAAGAAGTTGCAAAAGAGAAGAATTACGGGGTCTTTGTCTGCAATACGCAGAGGGACCTGAAAATCGAAGAGAATTATCTTCGGATGATGAAGAGTGTGCGTCCGCGCGGCATTATCTACACCTGCAATCCGAGCAGAAACTGCAAGGAAAAAGTGGAGGAGCTGGCCGCGGAGATTCCGCTTGTCATCATCAACAACCGGGAAGAACTGCTGGAAATTGATGCGGTCGAGCTGAACAATGCAAAACCCGGCAGGCTGATGGCACGCCACCTGCTGGAACTGGGACACCGGCATGTGGCGTTTGTTTCACCTCCGCTGACTTCCAAACAGGGTCAGCGCCTGAAACGCGTGGAAGGCTTTGTGCGCGAGTTTGAGGAGCAGGATACGGCGACGGCGTGATCGTCAAATCGGCGGATGAGGACCTCGACGAAGTGATCCCGAGCATGGATTCTGAGTACAAGATGGGCTATTATCTGACGAAGGAACTGCTGCGGGAGGACAAGAACCTTACGGCAATCGTCGGCATGAATGATATGATCGCGTTCGGGATCATGGACGCCGTGCTCGAGAGCAAACTGCGCATTCCGGCGGATATTTCCGTAGTGGGATGTGACAACACCGTCTATTCCAGCTTCCGCTCGATTTCCCTGACGACGATCGACCACTATGTGCCATTGAAGGGCCGCGATGCGTGCGATATCATCCTGCGGAAAATCCAGTCTCTTCGGGAAAGCCAGGACGGCAATGAACCCTTAAGCACGTATCATGTCGAGTATGAGCCGAAACTGATCGTGCGGCGCAGCACTTCGTATGCAAGAACCGAAA
>ENA-OQCS01000071-OQCS01000071.1-human-gut-metagenome-genome-assembly--contig:-NODE-71-length-44406-cov-2.870751_pt1 | contig 44406 bp, 76 predicted proteins | sample MGYA00242757_ERZ504575 | MGnify/ENA primary metagenome ERZ504575 (study PRJEB26092, sample SAMD00036297) | human gut metagenome | host: Homo sapiens | study: EMG produced TPA metagenomics assembly of... | reverse complement strand
TGGAGGAAACGTTCAAAAGGCTAACGGGAGAGAGCGAGCAACTGCGTTCACGCCAAGCGATTTCCGAATCATAGACAGGACGCTTACCTTTAGACAGCTCACAGATGAGATTCGGAATCGCTGAAACAGCAGTCGATAGAGGACAAAATTACGTTTCTTGAGCAGATGGCGCAACTGAACGGAGGAAAACTATGAGCGAGCTTGAAGTGACACGTGTCATGAGCGACCTCGGGGGCTTTATGAACGCGGCAAACTGTCGGACGAACAAATAGCCAGACTTGATGCCATCGGCTTTAATTGGGAAAGGCAAAAAAGAATAAAACCGACCTTAGATAGCGACTTGCAGAACTTTGGATGAGGAAAAGAATGGTGCGGTGGAACTTGTTAGGTTGAAGCAGCGTGATAGATATTGGTGGAAATGCCCCATATGTGGGTGCGAATGGTCGCGAGAGCTTGGCGCAGCACTTAAGTCGAATTTGTGCCCAGCGTGCAATGGCGCGTGCTAGTCAAAGGCTACAATGATTTGGCAACCACACACCCTGAACTTGCTGCCGAATGGGACTATGACCGCAATGGAGAACTTAGGCCGAGCGATGTTCTGGCAGGGAGCACGCGGGCAGTCTGGTGGAAGTGTTCAAAGTGTCACGGGGTATGGCAATGTAAGGTCGTAAATCGAAAGCTCAATGCTGTACGTTGTCCCTATTGTAGAAAAAAAAGATTGCTTAAGGGATTCAACGACCTTGCTTCTCAGTACCCGGAGCTTGCAAAAGAATATCTTCCCGAACTCAACAGCGGGATTACAGCGGATGAGTTGCCTATAAGAAACAATACAAAGGTTAAGTGGCGTTGTTGCAAATGTGGTTATGAATGGATAACCACTATAGGGCACAGGACGAAACGAGGAACAGGATGTCCGAGATGCAATGGCAAGAAAACGTCACAGAGTAAAATGAAAGCGGTCGTTTGCGTTGAAACGGGGAAAATCTACGAATCTATCATGAGCGCCGGGAGGGATGTTGAAAGAACAGACGGCGCTATATGTCAAGCTTTGCGCAATGAATCGCGAACATGCGCGGGATATCATTGGAAGTATCTGGACGAATGAACGAGGGCATCCGAAAGGGTGCCTTCTTTTTTTGAACAGAATATGCGGGATATATGGAGTGTACGGTTCACCTGCTTGCTGGTATGCCGGTCTGCTATATTTATAGACAGTAAAAGGGACGGTACCGAGCCGTTCAATGGCAGAAGGGAGCCAAGATGGACAGGAAGATTCGATATTTCGTCAACGGGTGGAGCTTTCGGCTCAGTTTTGCAACGCGCCCGGGTTATGACGGAGACCACGAGGATATCAGCGATGGAGATTCGTATGAGCTTGGCGAATACGAGAACTCCGAGGAAGCGCTCGCGGCGGCGGAAGCATTCATATCGACGCATGGGAACGAGGTCAATGACGAGGAAGATGGCATCGGCTCCGTCATCTACTGGACTGTAGAGGTCGAGCGTCGCGTGGAGTACAAAGAGAATGAATGCTCCCGTGCGATGAGTCCGGGAGGATTGATGATGGTTACGGCAATGAGCCGAATGCGACCGTCGCATATCTCAGCTCACTGGAAGGAAGCCGCGAGGAGCGGGCGTTCGAGCTTGCGAAGAACGAGTATCTGGCATGACTGGAACACAAGGCAGACCGTTATACGACGGTCTACGGCTACATGGATTAGGTGATAGATATGAACAGCATTTGCTTTGACACCGAGACCACCGGTCTTCATCCGAACGGTAGCGACCCGGATGAGATTCTGACCATCTCCATCATCGGAAGGGACGGCTCCGTCCTGTTGGATGAGAGGTTCCGACCGACCGTGAAGACCGAATGGCCGCACGCGAGCGCCGTCAACGGCATCTACCGGAGGACGTGGCAGACCTGCCGACTATCGAGACAGCCATACCGCGACTGAGGGAAATCTTTGCAGGGGCAGATGAGGTTATCGGCTACAACGTCGGATTCGACCTCGGGTTCTATCCGCCGTCGGGGTGCGCCCGAGGGAGGACGCACGCATCACGGACACCATGAAAGAGTTCACGTGGTTCATGGGAAGGCGCTACAAGCTGGTGGATGCCGCCGACCACATCGGATACGAGTGGACGGGCAGGGCGCACGGGTCGCTTGCCGACGCGCTCGCGACGCTTGCCGTGCAGCGATGGCTCGAACAATGGCTCGTAGCAGAGTAGATACGTGCTTAGGCGTGTGAAGAGTTGCTTTTCACACGCCCTTATCTTTGCAGCGCAAGTGTGTGCAATCTATGTGGTTATCTTGCTCTCTGGGTTGCTGGTATTCTGGTCTGCTATATTTATAGACAGCAAGGGACGAAAGTTTTCCCGGCAGGAGGATTCCAGAATCCTCCGCAAACACCATCGAGAGATTGGAAAGACAATGGCTATCAACCGAGTGACCATCATGGGCAACCTCACGCGCGATGCGGAGCTTCGCAAAAAGGGGGATGCCACGAGTGTCCTCACCTTCGGACTCGCCATCAACGAGAAGAAGAAGGACAGCGAGACCGGCGAATATGTCGATGCGCCGGTGTTTGTCGATTGCGCCCTGTTCGGTGCGCGAGCCGAAGCACTTGCTCCCTATCTCACCAAGGGAAAGAAGGTTTCGGTGGATGGACGGCTCCGCTACCACTCTTGGATGAAGAACGATGAGAAGCGCCATGCCCTTTCCGTTCTCGTGACCGATATCGAGTTTGCGGACTCGAAGGGTGCCGGGAAGGATACGGTTTCTGCCCAGGGGCAGTCTACGGAACCGGAAACGTATGATGCGGATATTCCGTTCTAGGGAGGACGGAATGCACCTTCGTGGCGATTCAGTGCGGGAAATCCCCTTCATGCTCTTCCTCGGCCTGCTATTCGCGGTGACCGTCGGATGGTGGGTGTTTCTCACACTTACGGTTTCGGTCGTTTTCGGAAACGTGGCTGCTGCGGTATTCGCCGTGTGCTCGGCACTTTCCGTCACCGTCGGTAACGGGCTTGTGCGCGCATCCGATTCCCGTGAGTAGCGTTTTTCAAACAGGACAGAAAGGACTTCTAACATGTACACGATTCTGATGCTCAACCAGAAGGGCGGGGTCGGCAAGACCACCATGCGGACGAGCTTTCCTTTGCGCTTGAGCGTCGCGGCAAGACCGTGGCGTTCGTCACTACCGACCCGCAGGGCGGTTCCGTCCATGAGTCTGCAATGACCCGGATTTTGCGGAGGAGTGCGATTTTCAGGTTGTCGATACGGCGGGCGTGCTCGTGGGCGGTGTGAACGATTGGTGCCGCGCGGCGAATCTCATCCTCGTACCCATGCTTCCGAGCACGCGCGACATGGAGCCGACGCTGAGAACGCTCGATATCGTACGTGAGTCCGGCACTGGCGCAAAAGCGTATGTCATCGTCAACAACTTTTATGCCTACGGCACACTCGACCGTCAGCTCGTGGAGTACCTTGAGGGCGAGGAGGTTCCAATCATCGCGAAGATTCCCCGCGCCGTTGCCCTCTCACGTGCCGCAGCAGCCGGTGTGTCCGTGGCGGAGTACGACCCGAAGAGCCATGTGGTCGCCCCGATTGAGCTGCTTGCAGATTCGGTCTGAACGAAGAGGAGAAGAACAATGGCTAACAAGACCACAGCGAACGCGTTCATGGCGAGCGCGCAGAAGTCCAAGCGCGAGATGGCGGATATCCAGAAGGAAGGTTCCGGCAAGCATGAGACGGACGAGGTGGAACTCAAGAAAATCAGTCTCCTCATCCCGGCTTGGCTCCACAAGCAAGCGCAGCTCCACCGCGTCGAGACGGGGGAGAGCATGACCAAGCTCATCGTCCGACTGCTTGCCGAGGAGCTTGGTTAAAGGGATGGACTTGATGGTAGCGGAATCGGAAAAATCGAAGCACGACATGCTGCGTGCGATGCGGAAGCACATACGCGAGAACGGCATCACAGACTTCACCGATTTTCAGGACTGGTGCGATGAGAACAACGACCGCTGGTCTCAGGCACTCGATAGCGGACTTTCGTCGGTTATCGAGAAATACATCGACGGGCGTTTTTACTAGAGAGGAAGTGGAGCCGGTAGATGGATTCACTTCGGAAAAAGGGATTGGAACATGAACCTAATCACCATGGTTCCCGCCACCGCGAGGTTTATCGTGCAGATGCGGGGGATGCGAAGGCACATCGTCGCGAACAATGTCACCGAGTTTGCGGTATTTCAGAATTGGTGCGATGAGAACAACGAGAGGTGGGCGGAAGCTCTTGACAGCGGATGCGGCATTGCTATCGAGAAGTTCATCGCCGACTGGAACGGTCGGGCGGATGCGAACCGTTGGAAACATGCGGCGCAGCCTGACGATAACATCTGGGACAACGAGTTGAAGTAGGAAGTAACGATGACCGAGAAAGAGAACCATCTGCCGAACCTTAGCAGCGAGGAGCGTGCCCATGCGCTAGAGCTTGCCATACAGGCTCGCAGGCGCTATGCAGCACTCAAAGCTCGCGTGAAGTCCGGCGAGCTTACGTTCACGGATGCGATGGACGAGGAGGATGCGAAGCGCATTTTGGTCGCATCTCTTCTGCAAAGTGTTCCGGGCATCGGTGCGAGCAAGACGGAGTTCATTATGCGTCTGTACCGGATTCCTAAAAGCAAGCGTGTCGGCGGACTCGGCATCCGACAACGCGAAGCGCTGGTTGCTCTGGAAAAGAACGGCTGGAAACTCGGCTCACTCGAACAGCGCAATTCGTGATGTATCCGAATTGGGAGCACTGGCGCGACTTAAAGGGAACCTGTTCCGTTTGCGGAAAGCATCGCATGTCGGTGCGAGTATGAGAACCGGTAGATATTACTGGCTTCATGACGATTACGACATACGAGAGTATTACCGCGAACATGGCAAACATTCCAGTCTCGCTGAAATCAGTTTCGATGTGTTTCAGGAGATGATACGTTGCGCAAGGGAACATGGAATCGAACCGGTGGCTACGATTGGGGGTGCAGAAGCGGTAAGCAAGCGCGTGCGATGCATCGAAACCGGGAAGGAGTACCGCAGCATCCAAGACGCAGCCGATGATGTTCAAAGAAGCAGAGCATCCCTTTCGTCCGCCATAAAGAGAAGCGGAACATGCGCAGGATGCCACTGGGCACTTGTATAGGGGCGGACAAGAATGTCCGCTTGAAAACCATTATCGCTGTGGTCTGCAATGCAGATTAGGGAATCGCCCTTTTGGCTTCCGATGATTAGGAAAGGTCTGCGGAAAGGAAGGACTTCGCTATGTGTATACGATTGTAAATACGGAGACCGGCGAAATCCTTTCCCCGATTGGTTCGAGTTAGAGCTTGCCGGTTGGCAGCAAGCAATCAAGTTGATGGAGGATGCAGTAAAGCTCGGAAAAGGAGATTACGTCCATCGGTTTTCAATGGAATTGATTTCGTCTTCGCAGGCGATGGGAACCCGAGGTGGCGGCACCTCGGGTTCTTGGTTTCCGGGCAAGCCGGAACCCCGCAGAAAAGGCATGGGAAAGGGTGCGGCGGCACCCCCTTTTCCATGCCTTTTCTGCTCTCGCACTGATAGAATATCAGTGCTCACCGGCCAAGGCCGCTCTTCGAGTTGCAAGATTTGGGAAGTGGGTACTCAAAGTCCACAGTAGTGGACTTTTCAACTCTCTTCCATCTTGCTCCCGAGCGGCTTTCGGAGCCTTGACGGGAGGGCGCTTACGCTTGGAAACTTGGCAATTTCGGATTACCGAGTTTTCTTAGTCAGCAGAGCGACTATCTGGTTTCGTGTCATTTACAAATGGCGGCGGCACCATTTGCCATAAACGTTTTGCGAAGGTTGGGAAGGAGAAAACTTAGGAAATGAGAAATCGTGAGGTTCAAATAAGTTTTACGCAACCGAGAAAGAGAGAGAGTCCATTCGCAGAAACGCGAAAGAGCAGGAATGAAAATGGGCGAGTATGCCCGAGCGGTTTTGACTTCCGACGATGTTTCAATCAAGGTCATCGACACCGAGCCTTTGAAAAAGGCAGCGCACGAACTCGCGAAGCAGGGAACGAACCTGAACCAGTTCATGAAGTTCCTGAACACCTACGGCGTGAAAGTGTTCGACCCGGATGAAGCGAAACGTGTTTTGGAGAAAGAGGTCTCGACATTTTCTGAAATCATGGAAGCGCTCGCGGCGCTCCGAAGGGAAGCGACAGGAACAATGTCCATCTGCAAATCGAGGATTTTAACAACCTCGATAACGAATGACAGGAGATATGGGAATGACTTACCACGCAATGTTTTCGCTTTACATCACGACGGGATTATTAGCGCTTGTTATTAGCGTAAGTCTATTCTGCGAATCCGTAGCAGAAGCGAAAGAATGGAAAAGGAAGTTTGGAGAAAGAAACTGGGATTACCTTTATCGAGTTCTCATTGCGTTGGTCGCAATCGCTACATCCGGTTACGCCATTTTCATTCTCTTTGAAATGCGATAACGGGTTTTGATTCTCTGATTTGCGAGGGTACGAAAATGACGGAATGCAATCGTAAAAATCGGCTTTTGGGAAAGAGCATCCGAAAGATACGGATGCGCCGGAACATGACGCAACGAGAATTGGCGAATGCTATCGACGGAATCAGCGAGTCGGCGTTGCGCAGTTATGAACTTGGTGAGCGTTACCCGAAGCAGAATACGCTCGAACGGATAGCGGAAACACTCGATGTGGCACCCGCATGTTTCGACACTTACGGCATCGAGCGCTATGACGAACTCGTACACGCACTCTTCCTCTTAGAGGACAGGTTCGGTATCGAACCGTGCGCGGATGGAAGCATTCGGTTTACCGACGAAGCAATCCAGTCATGCGTTTGCACATGGCGTGATTGGAAGGAGTTCTTGGAGAAGGGGAAAATCACAAGAGAGGAATACGAAGACAGGAAAGATGGTTCCATGAGATAGGGGACGAACAGGATGAGAAAAAGAAAAACGATTGTTTGCATTGAAACTGGAGAACAGTTCAATGGCGCGGAGGATGCAGCCAACGCTATCGGTTTATCAAGTGGTTTCATATCTCACCAGATAAGGGAAGGAAAGCCAATAAAAGGTTTTTACTATTACTATGCTGGTGAGATGTTGCCGGATGAACGCCGTCAAAAGATAAGGAATCGAAAGAAAAAGCAAAACAACAAACCGCGTCCGGTCATCTGTCTTGAGACGGGCGAACGCTTTGAGAGTATAACTCTCGCTTCAAAGATGTTTGGTGTAAGTAAATCGAATGTATCACGAGCGATGGAACGTGGAAGTGCCGTGCATGGCTTTCATTTCTATTACGGTGACGAGCCGAAGCCGGTTGATTCGTTCTTCAAACCTAGACGTAGAAGAAAGATTCGTTGCACGGAAACCGGAGTTGTTTATGAAAGCATAAAGGATGCGGCAGAGAGAACAAAGACCTCGCCGAACGGTATCGGTTCAGCTGCATCCGGGATGGCCGGTGGCTACCACTGGGAATATGCCGATGACTGATTCGGAGTGGTTTCATTACCGCGAGTTGAAATCACGGTGCCCGGTCTGCAAGCGCCCGGCGCATATCGCGAAGAGGGATGGAACCTTCTATTTCGTCGATGACGAATACAACCCGTTTGTCATGCACGCTCCGGTGAAAACGACGGAAGCGGTATTCCGATTTTTCGCGAACGGTTACCGTCGCGAACATGGGACGGAGCCGAAGGTCACAGGAAATCGGAAACTGTTGGAAAGCGATATTCTTTCCGGCATGGGTGCAGTGTCCGCGAAAATAGATTCATGAAAGCAGGGGGAGCAATGGCAATGGCCGATTGTGAAAGCGAGAAGACGATTCACTATGAGGAGGACGGTTGGAGCGTAACACTCACGAGATACGTGAGCATGGAACTCGGTGAGACCGTTGCATCTTGGGTTGAGTTTCCAAACGGGTGGTATCTTCATTCGGACGATGCCGATGCCGAGTTCACGCAAGATGGGGCGAAGACGTATCTGCAACGCTTGAAATCCGTCTGGATGGAATCGCCGTTTTGGGATGGCGTGAGAAGAGCAATGGAAGAAAAACCGCAATGACAAGACCTGTCATCTGCGTTGAGACCGGGGGTGCTACTGGGATATCGAAGATGCGACGCGGGCATACCGATGTAAGTCCGGGTATATCTGAAACGGTATGGCACATGAGTATCCGGTGCGCGGGTTTCATTCCAAAAGGGAAAGAGAGGAGGAATTGCATTGACCATCATCAAGCAGACCGGTGTGCAGAGTTCCGGTCACATGAAGAACCTGCGCGGTTATATCAACGATGACCGAAAGGTGATTCTACGCGACAGTCTGAACATGGACGGTTGCACGAACCCGAAGCGCTGGGCGCATCACATGTGGATGACCAGAGAGGCCTACGGCACAACAAAGCGGCAAGGAGAGTCCGGGACAAGAAGACTGGGGAGCTTAAGGAAGCGAAGAACACGATTCTGTTTCACCAGATTCTCGGGTTCAATCCCGACGAGTGCGATTTAAACGGTGGGCGGCTCTCACCGGAAGAGTGCATGAGGTATGCCAAGGAGTACGTGGGAAAGCATTACCCGAACCAGCAGATAGTGATGGCGCTTCACAACGAATACTGCAAGGCGGACAAGACCCATCGCTATGCCGTCCATATCGTCATCAACCGTACCGACCTCTCCACGGGCAAGCGGCTCGATGAGGGGCGTGGGAAAAGCGCCAAGGTGAAACGCGCCAGTCGCATCCGCGACCTCGACCACGAGTGGGGGTTGAAACAGGTCGTGGAGGCGAGCGCAATTCCTCCGTCCACAAGAAGCAGCCGTCCCGTATCGAGAAGGAACTTGCGGCACGCGGCATCGACTCCTATAAGACGAACTTGCGAGAGCTGTGCCGTATCGCCGCCGGGGAAGCGGAGAACATCTATGATTACCGCGAGCTTTTGGAATCATGGGGCGTTGACACGGAGTTCAAGAGGGGGCGCATGTACGTTACCGACACGGACAACAATCGCTATGCCTTCTCCGTGGCGAAGCTCGATGCAGACCTCGGAACGAAGGGGTTGGAAGCTGCGTTTAAGGCGAATGTGGCGAAATCCATCCATGCGGAAGGAAGCGCAGCCGTTGCGGAGAAGAGGGATATCGAGCAGCAAAAGGCGATGGTAACGGAAACGAAGGAGAGGTACCTTGCGCAAATTAAAAGCGTCTACCGGAAGTACCGCAAGGAGATACGCGGCATGGAGGGCATGGAAATCGTGGATATCCCTAAGCTGAACTTCCGCGTCCCGATTCAGATATCGCGGACGATTCGGAGGTCAAGCGCCTGATTCTCGCCTGTTGGCGCGGAGCCGACGAACTCAGGGCGGAAGTATCCTCGACGGTCATGCCGAAAGGGAAGAAGAACGGCGGAAACGCCGGGAGCGGCGGTTCCCAGCGGGCGCAACAGCACCTGCGCAGGAACGCCCGGAACCGAACAAGGAGAACGGCGAGCGTTAATTAAAAAGCGGCGCGGGCGGGATGTTCCGCTTGCGCCGTTATATGGGTTGCGAGAATTGGCATAAAAGCGCCCGCTGCTCCTTAATGTTGCACATCGGGGAGCAGCGGGCTAAAGCAAGAAAGTTTCTCCACGGAGGAAGAAAACGCGTTCAGTTTACCTCGCTATGCGTTCGCGCAAGCTGACGCTTGAGATTCGACACCTTCAACCACTGGAGAAGGAAGGCAATGGCGCGAATGCAGCCGGGATGGAAAGAAGAAGCGTCGCTATGAGGAGCAGTCCGAGAGCGTTGCCCCAAACGAACAGCCTTGAGCGCTTGATTGCACGCCATGCGGCGATGTAGCCAGCAGGTATCGTACCGACATAGAACCGGTAAAGGCTGTTGCAGCCAGCAGGACGGGAACGAGTGCAATGATTCCAATTGCACCCGTCTGAGTTATCAGGGCAGGGGAATTAACGAGAAGCAAAAGGAAAACAACTATCGCCGTTATCGCCCCGACGATATAGAGGAACTTCTTCATCAAATCGAAGACTCGTTTTTCCTCATCATATTCGGCGCGAATTGCCATGGTGTTGTCTTGGTATATCGGGTGTTGGTAAGTTCGCATGTTATGACCTTCTTTCTAATGTCAATTCTAATAAGTCTGTTAGTTTGCATGACGGACGAATTACCGACCGTTCCATGTAAACAGATATAGGTTTACGAGTCTATCTTACTATATTGCTGGGTTGCTTTCAAGCTGGTTTGTTGTCCTATTTGTGCGGGATATATGGAGTATTGTCTTGAAGATTTATCTGGTTTGGTGGTATGATATATTACTAGTAATCAAGCTAGACGGAAGAAAGGAGATACCATGCGGGTAAGCCACAGGCGGAGAAAGCCGTTGAGCGTTTCCCGGAACTCGGGTGTTTCGCGGTTGCGGTGCGCCGCATTGTGTACGAGAAGGGGATGACGCTCGACAACGCCATCAAGAAAAGCGGAATTAGCAAATCCGCTTGGTTTGCCGGAATGGCCGGAAGCGGGGGAAAGCCGACGCGTCTGCCGAGTCTTGCGTCCTTTTTCGCTATCGCGGACGGTCTCGGAATCACGCCCGAGGAGCTAATTGCCGCGATGCGGAAGGAAGCCGGAGTGCGTGAGAAGAGCAATGGGGAGAGGGCTGAGAACGATGAGTAGGATTTTCATCACCATAGGGAGCGCCCACTCGAAAGCCGCAAATGTAAACCCCGTGGACGGCATCTGGTGTTCCGACTGCGGATGGGCTGGGCGCGTCGAGGAGGATATGACGGATTCTGAGGAGAGCGAAGAGCCGCTGTTCGAGGAGTTTTCCGAATATGTCCCGAAGTTCTGCCGAACTGCGGGGTGAACCTGCATAAACCCTAGAGGTGTCCAGACAAAGGGACACCTGATGCGATAGTCTGTCCCTATCCGATAGGAAAGACCGGAAAGGTCGAGGAGAGAGATGGAAAAGGAACGTTTTCTTGTCGAGGTGACGGTGAAGGGCGAGAAGGTTGGAAGGCGATACACATGTGCGGGAGCATGGCGGATGCGGTGCACAACCTCTCCTATCTGCTCGACACGCCCATCGCTATCCGCGTGCGCGAGAAGAGGGGCAAGGGTTTGGAGGGCTGACGGATGGAAAGGAGCGAAGATTACATGGCAAAGCATTTTAGCGAGGTGAAGAGGGAGCTTGAGCAGCCGGACGGGCATATGGCCGGTATCGGCCAGCAGCTTAAGCTCTCTGAGGAAGCGAGGGATGCCAGAAATGCCGGACGAAGGCTTGAGGATGAGAACGACGAGACCGACCTCATCGGAACCGTGAAGAAGCTGGAAGACCTTATCGCCGAGCAGCGCCGGAGCAACGAACGCATCGCAAGGGAGATGCGCGGCATGGTTTCGGAGATGAAGGATGTGCTCGAAAAGGTCGAGGAGCTGAGAAACGGCGCGGCGGACGCGCAGCATCAGGCGAATCAGATGGCGCTCATGGGAGTTGCGAATGCCCAGCAGAAAGCTGGGGAGATGACCATAAAGAATGTCGAAGAGGTGACTGCAAGGAGCAGGAAGGTCATCGACTCGATGGTAGAGGAATCCAAGAGACGCATTGAGCGGCTTTCGATGGTGACGCTTCCAGACAGACTGTTCTACTACTGCAAGTGGATGGCGGTCATCCTCGTGCTCATCATCCTCGTGCATGTCCTATTGGGTATGCTGGTGTAGAGAACTACCGGTAATATAGATAGCAGGAAATCTTCTTATAAGACAGAAAGGACTGACAGAAATGAAGAAAGACAGCAATATGTTTAACGACAACAACATCGAGACTGAGGGTGTCCCGGCGGACAAGACCGCCGAAATCCCGAAGGTCGTGGATTCAACGGAGGAGGAGAACGCTAAGAAGCCGCTCATGCTCTTCGGGCGCGAGTTCTCCCGCAAACAGGTCTGCGCGGCTGGTGCAGGAATCCTCTGTGCGGCGCTTCTCATCGGCGGCGGTGGATATGCCATCACACATGCGGATTGGACGGGCAAAGCGAACGTCCCTGCGGTGTCCCAGTCAAAGGACGATGAGGAGCAGGACATGGTGCTTTCCCTTGAGGTGAAGGCTGACGGCTGGGATACGGAAACCTCCACGCCCGTCATCGCCCATATCGAGGATGAGGACGGGGAAGTAGACTTCTACACTGCTATCGCCGCGAACAAGCAGGTGACCGTGAAGGTCGGTGAGTCCGGTACCTATACCGTCACATTCATCTCACCGGTGAACGCCGACGGCTCCATCTATAAGGTGCCATCGAAGAAGGTTACCGCCGGAAAAGCCGATAAGACAGTTGCCACAGGCGTGACTTTCGATAAGGTGGATGCGGACAAGGTAACGAAAGATGACCTGACAGCCATTGCCAAGGACGTTGCGGAAGCCGTGAAGAAGGGCGATTCCACCCTGACCGGGGACAGGGGCGCTGAGGTCGTGAAGAAGTTCGAGGACAACATCAAGAAGAACCCGAACGCCGATACCGATGCCGTCGAGAAGGAGACCGAGAAGGCTCAGGAGACCGCCAAGGAAGAGAAGTCCGACGCGAAGACCCCGGAAACTTCCGACAGCAAGAAGAGCGATTCAGGCTCATCCAACGGCTCCAAGAAGGATAATGGGAAGACCACAGGCAGCTCCGATAATTCTGGAAACAAGAGCAATTCATCTTCCAAGAAAGACGAAGGAAAATCCGATAGCAAGCCGAGTGGCGGCAACAGCAGCAACTCCGGCTCAAACACCAATTCAGGCAGTTCATCGAAAAAGGATGACACCCCGGCGCATGTTCATAAGTATGATATCTACCATCCTGCGGTGACTCATACGGAGAAGGTGTACCATCCCGCAGTGACCCATACGGAGAAAGTGTACCATCCCGCAGTGACCCATACGGAAGAGCGCTCAATTTGCAACGGCTGCGGAGCAGATATCACGGGCAATGAACAAGCTCATGCGTATAATGCACTTATGGCAGGCAATAAAGCATGTGGCGCATATCATACGGTATACAATACCGTAACAGATTCTGCGGCATGGGAGGAAACGGTTACGATTACAGATTCTGCGGCACGGGAGGAAACGGTTACGATTACAGATTCTGCGGCATACTACACTTGTTCCTGCGGTGCTCGGAAATAGGGGATTTCATGTTTACGGATATACCTCACGATTACTGCAATGAAGAGACCGGGCTACCAGTAAAGAATCACCTTCCGCCTGAGCTTGGCGCACGATTCAAGACGCGTAAGCAATGGCGCGAGTGGGGATATGAACCAAAACCCGGAGAGCAGGGTCATCGGATGCATCCGAGTTCGCTTGCCTATCGCAGCTATGTCTATTTCCATGAGAGCGAAGTATGCTCTTATGCTGGAACGGAACCGGCGGATGATGTAAGGTATCAGACTCATGTGAGCAAAAAGACCGTCGCGCTTGAAGAATGTACCGGCCATGGAGTCTAGCGGCTATCGGCTGGAAAGAGCCTAGACCGTATCGTGCAGGATGACAAGACTAACAGTTAGAGAGTCCATATAGATGAAAAGCCCCGACCAATGGCCGGGGCTTTTTTCTAATGCTCGTTATTCAGGTTTTTCGGTGGTTCCAACCCGTTCTGTTTCGATAGCTCTGCGGTCGCACTCTTCATATCACCGATTTCGGAGCCGAAGAAATCAAGCTCCTCAAGCCCAAGCGAATGGGTGGGAACCGGAACGATGATGCCACTGGAACCCTTGATATAGGAGAGGGCATCGTGGCGTTCGCCGACCTCGGTGAGCGATGCGGCGAGAAGGGAGTCCTTGAACCAAGGATATCTCTTTTGCAATTTCTCCATGACGGCCATCGCCTTGTCAATCGGCATCATCGCTAGAGACTCGTATCCGGAATACTGGGTATGATGAATCCGTTGCGTTCCATGAAGATTCGGATAAGCGTCCAAGCGCCGCGCCAAGCATTCGGCCTGATGGAGCCGTAATTCTCACTGAGCGCAGCCATTCCCAAGTCGAAGTGAAGCTCCTTACGGGTGTCGGGGCGAGAGGAAGGGGATAACTGCATTCCGCTTTCAAGAAACTCCTTCACATCGTAGCTTTCACCGATTTCCGTGAAGGTGGCCGCTTTCAAGCATTTTTGGAACCAAGGAAACTTGTACATCATCTCATCTATGGTGCCATAAGCACGTTGATAGGACATGACGATATTTTCAGCCGATTCATATCCAGAATATTGTGGCTTTTCAAAGCAATGGGATTCCAGAAAGTCTTGAATGTCTGACCATGGATTCTTTTTACCAGTATAGAATCGTTCAACAGACTCGTTGTCTAGGTCGAAGTGAAATGCTTTCCTATCAAGTTCCATTTGGAATCCTAAGTGTAAATGCGGTTAGTCGTAAATACGTTCCGGACTGATATCCCGGATTACCTGTAGGTAGTCTTCACCCTCCGGTTCATTCATATCCTCATAGGTGCGCCATGACTTAATGTTCTGCATCACCCAAGGCTGTTTGGATAGAGTCGCGCAAACAGGGCACTGCGCCCCGAACTGCACCTTGCGGTTCTTTGCCTGCCAAGTACCAAGACCGATGCGCACGTTGCCCATCTGCTCCGCATACTTTCCCACGCAATCGTAGAGGTCATCTACGTTGTAGCCGTTCCTTTTTGCCTTCTCATCATCGAACTCGATGGTGAAGCGCCAAGGTCTCTTTTCCATTTCTGCCATACCTATCGTCCTTTCTGCCAGATGGCTGTTATCATATGTTACCATTATACTATAATGCCGGTATTACGGCAATATAGGAATTGAACACACGTTCTTTTTGGCAAACGCATGTTACAGAACGGTGGAGAGAACATTTTCTGGCATCTCGCTTTCCGGCTGGTGTTCGGATGTGCTTGCCATGTCATGACTCTCCACGGCGAGCGATACCTCCTCTTCCAGTTCCGGTGCGTCAATCTCGATGTTCTTTCCAAGCTCCTCCTCGTAGCGCTCCATGATGAAGGTGTCTGCATGGTCTGCCTTCGATGCGGCTTTGAAGAGGTAGGATGGGTCGTTTTCCAAGGCGTTCATCCAAGATTGCAGATAGGAGACGTGGTTCTCGTAGAACTCGCCCTCCAAATCGGTGCTCTGGATACCGAGGTCTGCGGAAAGGAACAGGCTTCCAAGCTCCGCGACCAGCTCTTCCTCAGCATAGGAGGGGCTTCCGAACCGGGTGTCGAGTTCACGGGCGAGGGCGGATGGGTGTCCGGTGGAGTGGGTCATCTCATGCAGCAGGACGCGGGTGAACGCTTCATCTGAGCGAAAGGTCTCTCGCGGGGCGATGAGGATGCGGTCGGTAGCCGGAGAGTAGGCGGCACTTCCGAGGTAGCCGCTGCTCTCGATGACGGGGCATCTGGAAGACTCCTCAAGGTTCTGTGCGATGGTTGCCGTTCGGTCGTTCAGATGGACGGGAGCGTTCTCCGGCGGGATGCCTCGATATCCTCCGCATTGAAGACGTTCCAGTAGCCCACGAGCTTCGGGTAGCGTCCGGCAAGCTCCTTCTCGCCGGTATCCTCGTTTTCCTTGTAGAAGGCGAACTGCTTCCATTTCTCGATGAGCGCGGACTTGGCACCTTTTTTCACATGCCAACCGGCATCCTTTATCTGGTTGAAGGTAGCCCACCGGTTGTCCGTGTAGCCGCGCATGAACCCGATGAAGCCAAGATGCACGCGGTTTCCGCCCTGATACACGGTGCCGGAGACGGGGTTGTGCGGTGTTAGGGAGGCAGGTACGGTTCTGCCAACGAAGCCCGTCGCGCTTCATGTCCTCGATGATTTTCTCAACGACCGCCTGACGCTGGTTATCAATAATCTCCGTAGGAGTCTGCTTCTGCTTAGATTTCATCATGGTCTCCTTTCCGGGAAAGCTCATTGAAATTATACGATAGCTGCCGCTTTTCCGACATGCTCTAAGAAAACGACCCCACAGAATCGAATCTGCGGGGTCTTGGCGGTAGGTTTGTAGCGTGAGTGCGAACAGATTGAAACCTGCCTTATTCGGCACCAGAGCCAGTCTGACGGGATTCGGTCGAAACAGTTTCCGTTTGCGCCTGTTTTTGGTCGATACTGGTGGTCACGACCGTCCGCTCATTCTGCTTCCAGAAGTTATAGGAGCAGGAGACGAGGGAGATGACTGATTCGGTTCGGAATCGGTATCGAGTACCATGGCGGCAGATTCCCGCGAGGAATCGTACCAACTTCGGAAATCCGATTCACCGGCAAACGCCGTCCGTTTGGTCGGTTCCCATCCCTTCACGATGTTGGCGAAGCGCACGGTGTAGCGCATCTTCTTTTCCGGTGTCTGGATGAGTACCTTGGCGTGCTCTGATGCGAAGTTTTATCGCTGTAGTTCTGGATGTTTCCGAAACAGGTGATGGCACCACCGATACGCAGGCTGTGTCCGAGGATGACGGCATTCGGACTTTGAAAGCCCTCCTTCTCGCATTCTGCGTCGAGATAGAGCGCACCCAAGGGATTGTAGTTCCGGTAGATATCGTGATGCAGGTAGTAATCCGGGTCGGATGCGTGGGCTTGCAGGATGGGATGGTTGATATCCGTCCCCGGCACGGTTATCCATCCGATAACATCCCCGTTCACGCTCTTCCAGTAATCCCAATCAACAGTAGGGAACTCGGATTCCCGACCACCTGCGCTTTCCGTGGCGGTTTCCTGCGGCGTGCCGTTTGGTGACGGTGAGGGACTTGCATCCCGATAGAAATGAAGCAGCACGCCGAAAAGGATGGCAGCGACGGCCAAGAAGACCGCCGCTGCCGCAAAAGCCGCACGGGATTTCCGGTTATGATTTCCCAATCTGGCCATCTGACTTACTTGGCGGCATCCGATGTGGCCTGCGGGGCATCCTTCGTCGCTCCGCAGGTGGTGCAGACCAGCTTGTCGATGACCGTCTCATCGTAAGCCGGGGTGTCGGTGACCTGTTTGTCATAACCCTCGCTCACCATGACCTCATCGGTGATGGGGACGTTGGTGGAGTAGCCGGAGTGACCGGTCTGTTGATGTGGTCATCGGCCTTGCGTCGATGACCTGCTTGCACTCATTGCAAACGGTATGGTAGGTGGTCAGGTTCTGGTAGACGGGTGCCACGTGCTCCGTGTGCGTCACAGCGTCATGGTGGACGGTCTTGTAGGTGATAGACCAGTCGTGGGTGTGAGACTTCTCTTTGCTCTTAGAGCCGTCCTTCGCAGACGCGTCGGAACCGCTTTCCTTGGAATCATTCGCCTGCACGGATTCGGCCTTGGAATCTGCACCGGTTTGGTGGCCGATGCCATAATAGGCACCGCCGCCGATGAGCGCGACGAGAGCAAGGCCGCAGATGGCGGCAATGACCTTCCGGTTATGCGGCTTCTTCTCGCTTTCCGAGTTCGCGTGCATGTTGTTCCCATCCGCAGGTGATTCGGTGGAATCTCCGTCGTTCATCTCGATATCGTTCTCTTTATCGTCCTTCATGGGTGTATCCCCCTTTCAAATTAAAGGAAGGCAGGGTGCCGAAGAGCTGGCACCCTGCCGGTTTCAGGCGTTACGGGCACTAGGCTTCGGTGTTATCCTCTGCGCTCTCGTCCGCATCGCCCTTGGTGGTCTTGCGGCTCTTGATGCCGTAAGCGGTCGCGCAGCCTGCGGCAATCAGGAGGATGCCGATGGCGATGGCGATGTTCGTCATGTCAACGCCGGTCTTTCCGTAGGTGGAGCCTGCCGGGGTCGAGGTGACGGTCACGGACTGTCCCTCATCGTTGATATCCTTATGCTCCGCCACGGTAACGTCCGTGGTCTTGCCGTCGATATCGCTCTGTTTGGTCAGCTCCTCGAAGACAACCAGTGTATGACCGTCGAGGGAGGTTGCATCGAACTCGCCGAGGTTGATGGAGACCGTGCCGCTCTCACTGTTCGGCGTGAACTTGAGTTCGGCGGTCACGCCCTTGTCGGCAACTTTCAAAGGTTCGCCGGTCTTCTTATCCATGAGCGTGGCATGGAGCGTGTACTCCTTGCCGGGGATAAGACCCTCGTACTTCACCTCGTCAGTGATGACGGCATCCTTGCCAGCCATCAGTTCATGGTCACCGTCGGACTTGTCGGTCGCGGTGGTACCGATGGTACTCGGGGCGAGTTTTACCGTCTGTCCCTCGTTGTCCTTATCGCATTCGCTCGCGACGATGGAAACGGGAGTCTCATCGGAAGCGTTCTCGATGCTGCCCTTGAACATGACCTCGAAGACCACGAGGTTCTTGGTCTCGCCGGACAGGCGGTCGATAACGTCGTTGGAGTTGAAGGTGTAGTCCATGTCGATGGAACCGGACTCCTTCTCAGGGGTGAACTCCGCCGTCTTGTAGACAAGGCAGGAGAGGAGGTCTTTGTTCTCCTCGGCATATGCCTTGACCTTGGCGAGGTCAATGGAAGCGGTCGGGAGCTTCTTTGCGTTCGACCAGTCGATACCGTTATCAGTGACCTCGACTCATCGGCCTTGTAGGTCTCCTCGATATTACGGACGGAGCTTGTGCCGCCGTCTGCGGTGGCGCTGCCGCTACCCTCCAGACCGGTGAGCTTCCAAGTGCCGTCTTCCTGCTCGGTGAGAGTCTGGGTGTCGGTCTTGACAGTCCAAGTGCCGTCCTCGTTCTCGGTGCGCTCGGAAGCATCATAGGTGTAGGAACCGTCCGCGTTCTTCACGATGGCGGCACCGTTGCCCCAGTCCTTGCCCTTAACCTTGATGGAGTAGGTGTTCGACTGGAAGCCAAGCACGTTCATCAGGCCGGAGGTGAACTTGATGAGGTCATCCTCGGTATACTTCTTCGCGCCTTCGCCGGTCAGTACGGGAAGACCGGTCTTTGCATCCATCAGGATACCGGCCATGGTGTAAGCCTTGCCGGTGAGCACATGGTCGTACTCCACCTTGTCGGTGACGGTGGACTCGGCATCGGCGATGACGGTCTTGTCACCATCGAGCTTGTCCGTGGCTGTGGTACCAATCTCGGAGGTGTGCATGGTGACCGTCTGGTCTTCATCCTCGATATCGCTATGGGAAGCAATCTCCTTGTCCTTGTAGGACAGGGACTCGAAAGCGACCACCGGTGTGTTGTCCTTCAGAAGCGACCCATCGAAAGTGAAGGTTACATCGACGGTGCCGTAGGTGTCCTCGGGAACGAACTCGGTCTCGGCGGTGACGGGGTTGCCGTCGGCATCGAGGAGCTGCTTCTTGGAGACCTTGCCGTCCTTGTCGGTGACCTTCTCGTAGAGGGTGCCGGAAACCTTGTAGGTCTTGCCGGGGGTCACGTTCTTGTACTTCACGGTATCGACCACTGAAACCTCGGTATCGGAAACGACGGTCTGATTGCCGTCGAGACCGTCCTTGGCGGTGGTGCCGACTTCGGGCTTCGTGATGGTAACGGTCTGGGACTTGTCCTCGATATCGGCATGGCTCGCGAGTTCCTTGCCGTTCAGGGACAGGGACTCGAAAGCGACCACCTTGTCCTTGGCCTTGAGGTCAGACGCGTCGAAGGTGAAGGTAACGTCCACATCACCGAAAGCGGTTTCGGGAATGAACTCGGTCTCGGCGGTGACGGGGTTGCCGTCGGCATCGAGGAGCTGCTTCTTGGAGACCTTGCCATCCTTGTCGGTGACCTTCTCGTAGAGGGTGCCGGAAACCTTGTAGGTCTTGCCGGGAGTCACGTTCATGTAATGGACGGTATCGACGATGGTGGCATTATCCTCGCCGATGAGGTTCTTATCACCATCAAGGGCATCCGTTGCGGTAGTGGAGAGCTTGGGCTTCGTGATGATGACAGTCTGGCCGGAATCATTCACGTCGGCATGGGAAGCAATCTCCTTGTCGTTGTGGGACAGGGACTCGAAGGCAACGAGAGAGGTACCTTCCTTGAGCGAACTGCCATCGAAGTAGAAGGTCACATCGACGTTTCCGTAGGAGTCCTCTGCGGTGAAGTTTGCTTCCGCAGTGACGGGGGTACCGTTCTTGTCTTTGAATACCTTCTTCGTGACCTTTCCGTTCTTGTCAAGAACCTTCTCATAGAGAGTACCGGTGACCTTGTAGGTCTTACCGGGGGTCACGTTGTTGTAGTGGACAGTATCGCGGACAGCGACATTTTCCTCACCTGTGACCGTCTTGTCGCCGTCGGCAGCATCGACGGCGGTGGTGCCGATAACGGGAGCCTTCACGGTAACGGTCTGGTCAATGTCGTTGATATCCTTGTGGTCGGCAATCTCGATACCGTTCGTGGCAACAGTCTCGAAGGCGACGAGCTTGGTGCCGGTCTTGATCCGCTGGCATCGAAGGTGAAGGTCACGGTCGCGGTACCGCTTTCGGCTTCCGCCGTGAACTCCGCAGTCGCGGTGACGGGGGTGCGTCGGCATCCATGAAAGCCTTCTTGGTGGACTTGTCCATAAGGGTTCCCGTGAGCGTGTAGGTCTGCCCGGCGGTAAGCCCGGTGTAACGGACATAATCGGTAACGGTAACATCATCCTCAGCGGTGACGGACTTGCTATTGTCCGCATCGCCCACGGCGCTTGTCGAGAGCTTCGGCGTGAGCACGGTCACCTGCTGGGAAACGTCGGATTTATCCCTATGCTCGGCGAGCTTCGCACCCTTTGCATCGGTAAGCGTCTCATAGACCACGAGGGTCTTCCCCTTGAGGTCGTAGGAATCGAAAGCGTAGTCAAGCGTGACGGAACCTGCGGAGTCCTCAGCCGTGAAGGTCTTCTCGGCAGTGATAGCCTGACCGTTAACCGTGACAGCATCGCCGGTAGCGGCATCATGCAGTTCACCGATGACGGTGTAGGTCTTACCCGCGACGAGATGGCTGTACTCTACCTTGTCGGAAATCTTGACGGTGCCGACCCCAACGTAATGGTCGCTATCAGAAGCGTCGTAGGCGGTGGTGTGGATTTCCGGCTCTGGGTCATCGAAGGTGCCGAGGTCGATAGTCTTGGCATCACGGGTCACAGTAACAGTCGTGTTGATGAGCGCATAGCCCTCATTAGCGGAGCAGCGAAGCTCTTCGACGGAATAGGTGTCAAAGGGCAGGGCACCGAGCTTGTTGTCCGCCTTGACGGCATCGGAGGTGGAAGTGGTGCCGTTCCCATCGAGCACGCTGTTGTTGCCGAACCAGAAACCGGCGTTAGCATCGAGCTTCGTGCTGTCGATGGTGTCGCTTGCGGTCAGCGCCCAATCGTTCGCGTTGGTGTTCGAGTCATGCGCGTTCCAAGAGGACGCGGAGCTGAAATAGCCGTTCTCGTCGGTCACGGCGATGTGGACTCGCCGGTAGTGAGGGAGGTCACCTTGAAGGGCACGCCTGCAAGGCGGTCGGAACTGTTGTCGGCTTTCTTAGTGAACTCGATATCGGAACGGTAGACCTGCTCGGCAACCTCCGGGGCATTGTAGGTGATAACACCTTCAACGGAATTGTTTTCCTGAATCTTCTGGAAAGACACTTCATCAGACTTTACGTAGCCCATTGGGGCTTTAGTCTCACGTATGACAACGGTGCCACGTGGAAGTGCAGGAGTCCCATCAAGTCGATACCAGAAGGCATCGCCAGAGACAAAATGAGCAATGTCAAAGCTACAGAAACCGTTGGAGTCTGTACTAAACGTCCAAGAACGCATCGGCTTCACGTCGGCGTTCTTAAGGTCATCGTAGCTCTTGTAGTCAAGGGTGGCGTAGTAATCGACGGTGAACTCGGCACCTGCAAGGGTGGCGGAACTGCGGGAGGTTACCGGCGCCGTTATAGGTCTTCTGGCCGTCGAATTTACCGAGAAGCATACTCATAGGGTCATTTGCGGGATTGTCGCTGACTGAGAGCTTCACAGGCGAGGATTCGCGATTCGCGCCGGAAACATCTGCGGTGTAAACCTGCGAATCGGTGAAATATCCCTTGGGAGCCTTGGTCTCCTTCACATAGTAGCGTCCGGGATTGAGCGAGACGGTGTTCGCGTTCCCGCTTGCGTTCGTCGTAAGGGTCGCTACCTTGTTCGAGCAGTTGGAGTCAGTGTAGACCCCATATTCGGCACCTGCGAGGGAATAGCAGTCATTGGCATCGGTAAGGGTCTTATTTGAGGAGTCCTTATGCAGTGTCAGATATCCCTTGTGCAACGTCTTGATGACACGGTAGTAGCGAACGGGATACTTGGGCGTGATTTTGGAAATCACGTTGCCGCCTGCGGAGTTCGGGAAATAGCCCTTTACAATTCCGTCTGCGTGGCTGGAAGAGTGCCAGAAAAGGTCTTCCGAGCTGTTGCTGCCCCAGAAGAAGCCGATATGGCAGTCTGAATTGCTGTGATTCCAGTCCACCGGCTCCATGTAGATGATATCGCCCTTCTCAAGGATACCGGACGCGAGCATCTGCTCTTTGGAGCTGAACGTGTAGCTGACGGCATTGTTGTCGCGACAATACTCTTCCCATTTGGAGGCATTCGCTTCGTTGCCCCTGTTGTAGCCGTCCTTGGCGGTATAGTTTCCGATGATGGATGTGTTCGCTCCGCAGGCACGGAGGACGGCAACCACAAAACCGGTGCAGTTCATATAGGCACCGCTACCGTACTCACCCTTCGGTTTCCAGCAGTCCCAAGTGCCGATTTGCACCGTCCTCGCCATGAGGTCCTTTGTTGCCGTATGGCGTGGTGAGGTAATACTCGTCGTTCTCGTGCTGGGAGAGCACGGACTCGACCGTCTTGGTGGCACCGAGTGCTTGGTCGATGGTCTGACCGGCAGCATAGGTGCTAACACCCGATTTCTGCGCGGCGTAGGCAAGCCCCGCAGGGCACGCCGATTGGAAGATGAGCACTGCGTCATGACCGCAGTGAGCACCTTAGATTTCTTGATTCGTCCGAGAATCTTCATGTGTTCTTTCTCCTTCCTTTGTTTGCGTGGTTTTCTGTAGCTTCGTTGGTGGTTCGTTTGAACTGCGTTTCTCGTTTCGTTCTATCTCTAACCGAAGTCATATCCGCCGATAGCCCCGGTGTTGTTTTCCTCGTTTTGCCCTTCCCCATCATCGTCTGCGAAACCCTCGTCCTGAGAGATTTCTGCATCGCGGATGCGCTCGATGGCGGATTCGGTGTAGCCCATGATGCGGGCAATCTCATCATCCGGGTACGTCGGGTGCGCGTGCTTCAAGTAGTCGAACACGGCGATGGCGCGGCGGTTGACGGATTGCACCGTGGCATCGGAGTAACACAGCTGCTCCATGGCGAAGAACCGCTCGCCGTTTATCAGTCATCGCCCTCCCGCCACAGGAGCTTTTCGCCGTCCTTCTTGAGCCAGACTACATCGTCCAGCTCATCTGGCGAGACGAGGAGCATGGCACTCCCGACCTGACGGGTGGCGGCGGGAACCTTGGTGCCCTCAAGGGTCACCTGTCCGCCTGCGTGCTGCGGATTTCCGTCATACCAGTGCTCTGCGAGAATGATGCCGTTTTCCTCAAGGGCACCGAGGTAGAGGTTCCAGTCGGTAAGGATGTTCGTTCCCTTCGCACGGAACGGCTCGGAGTTCGTCTGGGCGGATGAGTCGAACTTCTCGTAGCGGAAGGACTTGTAGAGCACCTCGATTACCATGGACTGTCACCTCTTTCCTCTGTACTACTGGCGATATCCTGTCCGGTTCGCGACTTGGTGGACTTGGCGGGGTCATCGCCTGCGAGCGCGTCCTTCCCGGTCTCCATGTCGCGTGCTTCCCCCGCAAGGCTCACGCCGTCCTTGGCGGCGGCACGCTCTGCGGCTTTTCCGGCCTTATAGGAGTCCTGCGCCACCTTGAGTGCGTGGGTGAGGTCGGTGGCCTTCACCTCGTAGCGCTGATACGGGTGCTCGGCATCGTCCTTCTTCCCCGTCCAGATGGGCACCGGCTCGTCCTTCTTGAACGAGACCGTGGCGCGTCCCTTCTCAAGCATGTCCTTCTTCATGTAGTCGGAGAGAAACACATCGGTTGAGAAGCCGCTCACGTCGATGCCGTTCACCTTCGTCCCCTTGGGGAAGGAAACGAAGCACTTCTCGAAGGTGCGCCCGTCACTTGTCTGAATGTCGTGGGGCGTGAGGAAGGCGGCGGGCATGTTGATTTTGGCGTAGTTGTCTGCCTTGGGAGCCTGCTCTGGCTCCAGTGTCTTCTTGGGCATGTTTTTTCATCCTTTCTGTCTGTGCGGAACGGGTAGTCCCGCGCGGTGTGTATACGGTACCCGATTTTAGCATAATGGTGTGTTTTGACTGCTTGGGATGGCTGTCGGCGAACGGATGCAAGTCCGGTTCGAGTGAAAGCGGCTCATGCCTATCGCACCCCCTTCACATGGTTCGTGGGTTGTTCCGCGCGGGTCGTATCGCAGGTTTCGAGCACTGCGCTTCCGGAAGCGCAGTCATGGGATTCGGCGTTCAGGTCGTAACCGCTTTCCAAGGCATCCGTGAACTCGCTACCGTATACGTTTTCGAGTGCCGCGTGGCACGCGCCCCGCATCTCGGCAAGGCTGCTGTGGTCTGCCGATGCGAACTCGTTTAAATCGCGCATGTTGCCCATGACTTCGGTATCGAAGGTGAAGGCGGGTAGGAGCAGAACCCCGAACGCATGAACTGGCCGGTGAAGGCTCCGAGCTGGGAGATTTTCGAGAGCATCGCTTCTCCCATGTTATTGGTGTCGAGGAAAACGGTCGCGTCCTGTTGCAGCGGGGAACCGAAGTTCACGGTGACGCTGCTCCAAGGCTGTCCGAACGATTCGTTGGTGGGGTCGGAGAGATAGGCGGTCACTGCAAGGTTCCCGTCCGCATAGGACTCCCTGACGAGTTCGACCTGCTGGGTGTATCCGAAGGCATCGAAGGAGAACTCGATGCCCGATTTCTCGCTCCCATTTCCTTGCAGGCTCCCGGAAAGCATGTCCGGGGAGAGCGGTATGGCAGGGCGGTCTGGTGCGGATGTGGTCATATCGTAGGGTACTTCCGGGGTCTGGGCTTCGGGCGCGTGGGGCATGGAAGCCTGCCCGAAATCCATGTTCCGAATATCCTCGGGAAGCATATCCGGTGATAGGAGTGTTGCCATGTCATTCCTTCCTTTCTGCCGCTACCTGCGGCCTTTCTTCGTGGGTTTTCTCGGTGTGAAAATGGGTTCTACCGACCATCCTTTTGAAGAACGACTGTGCAATCGAAGGTCTTCCCGGCCTTGGACTTGCAGCTCCTTAGCGAGACCGCCTTCCCGTCAAGAAGGGATGCGGCCTGCCCCTCGGTGAACTTCTTGGTGCAGAAGCCGAACAGCTTGAACCCGCAGCCCGCGACCTCCTTCCAAGTGCCGTCTTCCTGCTTCTCGTTCTTGATGGAGGAGCAGGCGTAGATGGAGCCGGTCTTTATAACGTCCTTGCCGCACCTCGGACACTTGCCCACTACGGTCTTTCCGGTACCTGCGATGGATGCGCCCACGTAGGCGGTCTCGCGGTGGTGATTGAAGACCTCGATGACGGAATCTTGCAGGGCGTTTACGTCCGCCTTGCCGTCTGCGATATCCTGTTGGATGAGCCACCATCTTGCAGTCACGTCCGCGCCGCGAATCTCCGGCGGGAGGAGCGCATAGAACGCCTTGGCCTTATCGGTCGCTCGAACCTTTCCCTTTCGTTCCTCAAGGTAGCCACGGGTTTTCAGACCCTCGATGATGGAGGAGCGGGTGGCCGTCGTGCCGATGCCGCCGTGCTCGCCCTTCTTGCCGTCATCCTTGCGTTTCAGGATTTCGCGGATTTCCGGGTCTTGACGTACTTCGCGATGGATGCCATGTCTGTGATGAGGGTGCCTCCGTATAGGGTGCGGGCGGGGTGGTCTCCCCTTCCGTGATTGAGCAGGAGATACCGGCAAGGGTGTGGCTTCCTGCGGGAACCCATGGGTTCCCCGTACCGGAATCCTCTCTGACACGGCTGTTCAAGACGTTCGGGAAGACAGCCGTGAACCCCGCGTCCGAAAGGCGCTTCGCGGTGAGCTTAAGCGTTCCGCCGTCCACACTTACCGTGCTCTCACTCACGTCGTACACGGCGGGAGGAAGAAATTGCATCGCATAGCGCTCGCAGATGGCGGTGTAGACCTTGGCTTCGTCCGGTTCCATCGCGGACACGGGCGCATCCGCTTCCTGCGGATGATGCCGTGGTGGGCGGTCACGTTCCCATCGTTGAACGCCTTGGAGTGGAGCCGGTAATCCAAAGGCCAGCGCACACCGAGGTTCTTCATCGCCTGCGCAAGGACTGCCGGAGCCTGCTCTCGGTGCTCTTCCTTGAGGTATTGGGAATCGGAGCGGTTGTAGGTGATGGCTTTGTACTTATCACGCAAATCCTGCGTGATTTGCTGAGTCTCGGCGGCAGTGAAGCCGAAGCGCTCGCTCATGTCGGAAAGCAGCACGGTCAAGTTGTAGGGAAGCGGCGGGTTCTCCTGCTTTTTCGATACGGTCGTTTCAAAGTGCAGGTCGCGTCCGTCGAGCTTTTCCTTAAGGGCTTCCAGCGTATGCCGCTCGAACAGATGCTTCTCACCGGCAAGCAGCTCCTTTCCCGGCAGATACTTGAAGGTGAGTTCTCCGGCATCCGAATCACCGCTTGCAAACAGCTCGTAGAACTTCGAGTGACGTGGTGGGCGATGGCTTCGTCGCGTTTCACCACAAGCCCCAGCGTCGGGGTCTGCACGCGTCCGACGGTGAACAGGCCGTCGAGACGCTTGGTGGCGAGTCTCGTCTCGTTCACGCCGAAGCACATATCCGCCATCTGTCGGGCATAGGCGGCGTTCCCGGCACCACGGCAGGAGTCGTTGGGCACGAGCTTGTCGAATGCCTTCACGATGTTCTTCTCGATGTTGTCGTTCACGTAGACGCGCTCAACCTTACCGGTATAGCCGAGGTAGTCCAGAAGCTCGTCCACGATAAGCTGCCCCTCATCGTCTGGGTCACCGGCGGCGATGACGGAATCGCAAGTTTTAAGGAGTCCCGCAATCTGGTCTATGAGGGGCTTCTTACTCTCTCCGGTCTTCTTATCGACGCCGGTTCCTTCGGCCAGTCGTGAACCTCGATAGGGAGTACATCAAGGCTCCAAGGCATTCCCCATTTTGGGTCGATGGCATCCGGTTTTACCAGTCCAAAAGGTGGCCGGCGCAGGCACAGACCGTGTAGCCGTTTCCCGAGATGGGAAGGCGGGCGCTTTCGGACACCTCTTTTCCCGTGATGGCGCGGGCGATATCGCGGGCGAGCATCGGCTTCTCCGCGATGACTAATTTGCTCATATGGTTTCCTTCCTTTCTGGTTTACAAGTCTTCCGGGGCAGAAAAAACGGGGATATCGTCATCATCGAACTCATAGTCGAAGGTATCGTTTGAAACTCCATGGGTATAGGCTGGCGCTTCGGCTTCGCGTAGGTACTTAAAGTCGATGAGACGGGAGGTCAGGCTCGCTTTGAGGGAGATGCGACGGATGGCCGGAAGATGATTTACCGAGTCCCAACAGAGCAGGGCGAAGTCCTCGTCGGCGGAAAGTCCCCCGCAGTCGGCGGGCTTCACGCGTCGGAGTTGCGCTTGAACTTACTGGGCACCCAAAGATACTGATGGTATTCCGCTACATACCTGTATGTTTTCCCTTTTTCAATTTGGACGAAAATGAGGTCGAGGGCGGACTTGAAGTCCTCGTCGTTTTCACGCGCATCTGCAATGGAGAGGAGTGCGGCTAGGCTTTTCAAAGTGAGGTCTTTGCGCGGAAACCATTCCACGAGAAGCCCGACGAGCGCCATGAGATAGTTGCGTTCCGTACGGTCGGCAATTGCAAGCTCTGGCGAAAGCTCGTCCGTGATGCGCAGAAAATCGCGGCACCATTCGGCAACATCCTTATTGGTTCTAAGCTCTTCGATGGGCTTCATGTTAGGAACGACCTTCCTGTTCGAGGTTTTCGGTGTTTTCTCTTTTTTCTTCTTGAAGAACATGATTTGAAATCTCCTGACCCGTATCTATCCAAGGCACTTCGGGCGTTGCAGAATCCTGTCAATATCAAGACCGGAGCAATTTTCCGCAAGCGGAAGACCGGATAGGTCTTCGAGCGCTTCGATTTTCCTGCCGCTCACGAACACGAAGGCATCCATATCCCGTAACAAAGCGAAGTAACGGATGAAGTTCTGCCTGCTGTAGACGCTCAAGACCATATTCGTCTCCACTTCGCGCCCTCCGTAGTTCCCCGCACCGTCCGGCTTGATACCCGCGATGAGCGGGGTGTCGTAGGCATCGGTCGCGAGAAGAATGGCAAGTAGAACATCGTCCCTGTTCGGACTGTTGGCGAGAGCTACCGGGGAAGCAAGAAGCTCGGGAAAGCGCTTGACCTGCGAGATGGAGAAGCCGTGCCGGTGGGGGTTGTAATCGGATTTCGGTGTGAGAGCCTGAAAGAGATGCTTCTGCGTGTAGAGCATGGGGCGCTGCTCGAACCCGGTCTTCAAGAATATCTCCGGCGTGTCGCAGACTTTCAGGGCATCGTAGGGGCTGTATACGCCGCAGGCGGCAAGGTCAACTTCGTGTCCGAACCGCAGGTACTCGCTGCATCTATTCGCATGGGCTTCTTGTGCGCTTGCGTTTCCGTTCCCATCCTTAAGGCGGGCGATGCCGCACGTGTCGAGATAGGTCAGGCGTTCATTATCCGGCATTGCCACGGAGTTCTCGTACTCGCAGATGGTCGTGATAATCTCGGAGCCTTTTTCTGCTTTCATCATTCGCACCTCCCGTTCTTTCTTGCGTTTGTGGAGATGCCGCTCCCATACGGGATGCGGCATCCTGTCTTTCTATTTTTTGTCACTTCGTGTTCTATCCGATGTTCTGGTCATCCTTTCCGGGCGCATCCCTTGCAGGTGCATCCGCCGCGAGCGCGTTCCTGCCAGATGTGCAGTCGTGGCTCTCCACGGAAATGTCGTAGCTGCCCGGAGTGATACCGTGCCGGATATCATCGACAGCCTTCGCCCCGCTTCCGGGTCTACTGATAACGGTGAAGTACCCTTCCACGCGGGCAGTCTCTCCATCCGTGAGCGACCGGCTCTCCCCGGTCTCCGGGTCGAACCCCACGGCTACGATATCGCCGTTTAGAACGGTGTAGAAATCCCCCATCTCCACGACCTTCGAGTAATCGAGCTGGGAGAGATACCCGGCTTTTGCCATTTCCTCGGTGGCGAAGATGGCACGATTTGGCGGGCAGGTGAACAGACCCTCCTCGTTCACGTAAAGGGAAACCTCCTCGCCGAAAGCGATATTAAAAGTCTCGATATATCCACCCACCGCGCTTGCAGCGGTTTTAAGGTGGAGCCGTTTTTATCCGGCAGAAGGGTCACCTCGCGCGGAGGTTCGCCGGTGGCGATGAGCATGGCACGGATACCCTGTTCTTCGGGAGTACCGAGCGCGTCTTCGGGAAGCGGTGCGCCGCCTTCGTTCTGGATAAAGGCGGAAAGCTCCACGCGGGCGCGGTTCATCGTCGAAAAATGGTTTGCGACCTCGTAGCGGCTTTCCAGCTGCTCCCGGAGCAGGACTTTCAGGAGAGGAATCCGGTATTCGTCACCGGCCGTCTCCTTGAAATCACCGATGGGGTCGTAATCCGGGTTGCCCCAATCGGAGCGGAATCCGCCGTCTTGCAGCACGCGGCGCACGTACTCCTCCGGTTGCTCATCGAGATTCAGATATCCGGTGAGGGTTGCCCAAGTATCCCCCTCCGGCCAAGCGAAGGCATAGGTGAAGGACTCCTTATCCGTTTGTTTGACGAAACCTGCGCCTGCGCCTTCCCTGCCGAACAGGGAACCTATCTCCTTGAAATTATCGGTCATCTATTCCATCTCCTTGTTCTGATTGATTTTCGGGGTGCCATCGAGTCCCGCCCGCTCCGCAAGCGCTTCCTTGCCGGATGCCATGTCACGGGATTCGGACTTGACACCGGTTTCGGTAACTTGTGTCTTCTCGGGTTCTGCCTGTGCCAGCAGATGCTCCTTCATGGATTCCAGAGCCGGAAACGGGGTGCCGTCCTTAGCTTCCGCGAGCAGATAGCGCATCTGCTGGGAGGTAAGGGCTGGGGTGTGCATAAGGATTGTGGAGACCTTTGCCATAGTGGCATCGGAAAACTCTGCCGCCGTTGCATCGAAGACGGCCATGAGCTGTTGCGCGTTCATGTCCGCGCACGCCTGCATGGTCATCATGAGAAGTGGCGTGTTATATCCGCACCGGTTCACGGCATAGCACAGGCGCTCATCTGCTCTACGGAAAGGGAAGCGGGAACAGCCCTGCAAAGTCCGCATCGCTCAGGTCTGCAACCGGGGTCTGCCCGCGCATGGCGGTAAGAAGCGCGATTTGCTGCTCCGGTCTGTATTCCGGGTTCATGATACGCGCCACCTGCGCTTCGGTCAGCGAGTGCTCACCGGTATAGGGGTCATGACGTGCGTTTTCCATGGCGGCGGCGATGACCTCCATGCTCTCAGGGGTAAACGCGGGCTTCGCGATGGCGCGGACGGTCTCATATGGGACATGGCCTTGCAGAAGGATATTGTTGATGGTGAGCAGCTGGGAGCGGGAGAGACGTTCCACAGGCAAATCGCTCCCCCCGTGCGCCACGACCAGATAGGCGGCTTCCATGCGCCGTGCGTCCATCTGCGGGTCTAGGAAGCGTGCGAAGTCTCCGCCCCTGATGGCGATTTTCGCGATGGCTGTCATCTGCGCTGCGGTGTACTTGGGGGTCGCGAGAGCATCCAGCACGTCTTCTCCCACCGCCGGGTTCAGCGCGGCGGCGATGATGGCATTGGCCTGAAAGCCGTTGTACTCGTGTTCGGTCAGGCGCATCGCGTCGGCTTCGGTTAGGCCACGGTCGATGGCCTGTTCGTACTGAACGAGCTGTTTGTCGGTAACGGTTTCCGGGTCGAATGTTTTTCCGTCAGGTGTCATAGGTGTCCTCCTTTCTGCTCATGAAACGGCTTTGTCACAGGGAGCCATCTGCCTTTTCCGCGCGTATCGGGGCATCCTTCGTCTCCGACTGGCTATCGAGTTCGGTGCGAGCAGCCTTCGCGTCGCGGGCTTCGGATGCGAGAGATGCGGCAGTCGCTTCCGGCTCGGCGGATGTAGACTTCTCGGCTGCACGCATGGCTTCGGCGGGGGAAGCCCCGTCCATCAGCGCGAGGTCTACCGAACGCAGCTGCGCAAGGTCAAGCTCCGTCACGGGGAGGTCTTTGCCGCCGTGGAACAGCACGGAAACAGCCGCCTTAAGTGTCTGCTCGTCCATATTGCGAAAATCGAGGGGGTTCTTGCCGACAGAAGCGATATCCACAAGACCGCGCATCTTACCGGACGAAAGGGTCTTGTCGGCTATCGTCTCAAGCGTCTCGGGCGAGACGTGCGGGCTGCGGGCGGCTTCCATGAGGATATCCGCCTGCCTGTGAGAGAAATCATGCGTAGCAATCTGCGTAGCGATGGGAAGCGGCACATGGCTCTCCATCGCTTCGGCGTAACGGGGGTAGTCTACGTTTTCAGGCACCGTCGCAACGCTCTCCGGCACCGCTTCATAGGAGACGATATTTCCGTCGATGCAATAGCCGAGGTCGATGGGAAGATAGCTGTCAGCTTCCTTGGTCTCGGGGGAAAGCTCGCTTTCCTTAACGAGTCCCATGATGCGGTACACGTCCTCGGGGGTCGCACCGGAATCGAGAAGTTCGTGGAGGGTGTTCTCGATAGCACCGGAAACATCCTCCATCTCCGGGTCGGACGTGCGCTCACCGAGCGCGAAGCAGGGACGGGCGAAGTTGGTGTTCAGGGTATCGACGGTATAGACCTGAGTGCATACTCCCCCGGAGCGTACCAGTAGTCCTCATCGTTGGAGTAGGTGAGCAGGAGGGAGAGGTCAACGGGAATCTGCTCCTGCCCAATCCAGAAGTCGTTATCTGGCATGGCAATCATCCTTTCTGTGTTTCTAGTTGTGCGGTTTGCTGGCTTTCTGTGGTTCTATCTAACGGGAGAGGTCGGGCTTTGCGACCAGATGCTCGCGGGAAGGTGCGGCAGATGCGCCTGCAAGCTGTTTGGAAGCTGCCATCATGTCCTTGGCTTCCCCGGAGAGGGAGATGCCGCCACCGCCCTTTCCTCCGATGCCCGCACCCTTTGTCACGACGGCCTGAACGACCTCCTTTGCGGCCTGCTTGGCGGTATTCACAAGGCCGCTTCCCGTGCTGTCACCGAATCTTCTGCCATGTTCATTTCTCCTTTCTTGCCAAAAACGCCTAGAGGGCGTTGTCGTTGCTGTCTCTCGACTCATTCAGTTTCTGAATCATATTGAGGGCGGCTTCTTTCGCTTCCCCCGAAAGGGAATAGCCGCCATCGTCCGCACCGGGCAGGATGCCGAAGACCTCCTTGCAGGTCTCCTTGAGGAAAGCATTCACCTTCGCAAGGTCATCGCCCTCAAGCCAGCAGGTCGCGGCTTGTGTATTGAGTGGATAAGCGAATCCATGCGCTTCAAGGCCATCGAGTCGGCACCGACCATTCCGTTCCAAGGGTAGCCGAGCAGGATATTCATGTGGAAACTGGCTACGAACTGCCCGTTATCCTCGGTATCGTAGAACTCGACCGTCGTGTCACCGCAGGGGGGATTTTCGTTCTCGCTTTTTGGTAAGCCGCCATCCATGCGGGGTTCACCGGGATAGACGAGGTGTACGCGCCACCTGCCGGTAGTGAACTCGCGTGGGCAGAAATAGTTAAGTCCTTTGTCTTCTTCTTACGCTTCATGCTAAATGGCATCTCCGTTGTTCTCGATGGAATCGAAACATTCCTGAATCATCTCCGCAACGGATTTCCGGTTCTCGTTCAAACCATTGCGGGAAGTGGCAGCATCCCTTGCTTCCCCCGAAAGGAATAGCCGTCCTCCCCCCTATCGTCACCGGGAAGGGAGCCGCAGAACTCCATGCAGCTTTTCTTGAGAAGTCGTTCACCTTCGCAAGGTCATCGCCTTCAACCGTCCAAGCGGGAATACCGCCATCAAGGGAGAACTGGTTCCCGTTCTTGAGCATCGTGTCGAGGGAGACGGCAATGGAATTATCCTCAAGCAGGTCGGTCATGTAGTAGCGAGAGACGAACTGCCCGCCCGGGAAGCGTGCGGCATCCTGCGAGGTATCGTAGAACTCCACAAGGGGGTAGGACGCGCGACGGGCGGCGGCAGGTGCGCCAGAGTAAGCATTTAGTTCATAGGTCAGGCAACCATCGAGACCGTAACGCTCTCCGGGGTAGATAAGATGCACACGCCATTTGCCGGTGGTGAAATCGTGAGGGAGTGTCCCTTCCTCTTTCTCGTATTCCTCAGAAGGGCATCCGAAGGACTGCTCCATGTAACGGGGGGCGGCGCAGAGTTCCGGGCTGTTATAGAGGTCGTGGATGAACTGCTTCTCATCGCCAAGCTCATAGTGCTTTCCCATGGCGGTAAGCCTTCGAGGGGCAGATAATCTTCGTAATCGAGCTGTCCCCAAAGGCGTTCGCCTCATCGGTGAGCTGACGCATCTCGACGGATACGCGCCCGTCATGGTGGGCACCGGCAAGGTAAAGCGTGCCGTTTTCGTCCCAGACCTTCTGAATCTCGCAGTCGGCGAAAACGTTGCCCCGACCGAAACGGGACGGAGAGCAATCGGTGGCGGCATCGAAGTCCTTGTAGACGGTGATAACGGGGATTGTGTCATCCCAACGTTCTACGCTGCCAGCCACAAAAATGTGGTTGCCGCCGTAAGGGTTGATGAAATCCGACATGTCTGACTTCTTCCCATCGAAGAAGGCGGTAAGCGCCCGCATCTCCTCCTCGTAATCGAAGTCGCGCAGCTTCATCGCGTGTTGGAAAACCTCATCGTCGGTGAAGCTCTCGCGCACCTCATCCTCGGTCAGACCTTTACGTTCCATAAGGTCGTTTACCGCCCATTCCGCGCCTTCGTCTCCGTAGTAGGAGTCTTCGTCGAAGACGATACGCTCTTTCGGTTTCGGTTCCATAGAGTCTCCTTTCAGCAGAAAACGGGCGGAGCCTTGCCCTCACCCGTTTCCATGCACATTTCTAACGGTTGTCGGTGTCTACAGGCGGCTGTGCATCTCTATCGTCCTTTTCCGGGGCATCCTTTTCCGGGGCGTTACCATCAAGCCCATCCCTGCCGTTTTCCATATCGTGCGCTTCGCTGTCAACGGAAACCGCTTCCGGGTCGATATCGCACTCAGAAAGCTCGGTCTTCCACTGCTCGGCGAACACCGCGTCGTATCCCTTTTCGTTCACGGCGCGTACTTAAGATTTCGTCTGCAAGGCTTTCCCGGATGGCATAGACCCCCATATCCCTTAGCTGGTCGAGGGTGCCGTAACGGCAGATATCCTCGCGATGGTCGTAGAGGTCGGACTTGAAGCACTCGTACTGCGCCATCTGAACCATCTTGTAGATATCGCCCTTGCAGCCTTCGAGAAGGCCGTCGAACTCGGCTTGTTCCAACCACTCCGTGTGGTCTGGAAGCCACGAGAGAAGGGCATGGTAGTTGCTATCGACCTTATAGTCGGCAGTTTCACTGAACGCGTTGGTGAGGTCACCGTCGAAATCAAAATCCTCCACCTCGTCGCGCAAGTCTCCGAGGTCAAGGTCTCCTTGCAACTGTGTGATGGTAACGAAACCCTCCGGCAGCTTCGGATGGTCATAGGCATACCTCGCGGCACGCTCGGATGCGGCCTTCTCGACCAGAGTGTCTACCTCGTCCTCATGCTTTGTCAGGGTTTTGGATATCTCTTCGATTTCCCAGCCGGAAAGGTACAGCTCGTCCTGCATCCACAAATTCGTCTCCTTGCAGGAGTTGTAAGCACGGAGGGCGGCAGATGGCTTTACCCCCTGTGCGTAGAGCTTATCCACGAACTCGTCAGTGGAGTACTTTTGCAAGGTGAGGACATCGTCTGCGAGGGCGGAGAAGACCTGCGTGACAGTCGGCTCCCCAAAAGCCTCGGGTCAGATACGAAGGTGGTGGAGAAGTCCTTTCCGCCTTTGGAGAGGGTGAGCAAGTATTTCACGTAGTAGTCTGGGGCAACGGTGTCCCTTTCCCGCTTCGTAATCTTCATCTGGAAGCCGGACAGAAACTTAGCCACTGCTTCCGTAGTGTCGTATGCCATAGCGCGTTCCTTTCCATCGGAAGCCGATGCTTGGCTCCCAATAATAACTTATTAAGGGGAAGGGGCGCACCGTTTTCGGCACGCCCCTTCGGTGAGCGGTAGCGGGTTTCGGTAAGCGTCTACGCGCCGAGGATTTCCTTTGCCCAAGAGCCGGACTTTACAAGCCCCATCATGGTCGTGATGAGAACGGCGATAGTCTTGATGATGACACCGAACGAGTCGAATGTTTCTACGCCCTGTGCGAGACCAAGCATCTCAGCCTTTCCAAGTCCGCCGGAAACCGCGAGGGCGGTCACAAGATGCGGATAGAGGTAGAGGATAAGAACCATGACCACGCCTGCGAGGGCTGCTGCCGCAAAGTTCTTGAGGTAACCGATTCCGATTTGCTTCGTCTCCTCGAAGCCGAGAAGGGAAATGGGAATCGGAGAGAAGGCGGCATAGACATAGAGCTGAACGGAACGCCCGAGGGCAACGACCATCGAGACCGCATAGAAAACGAGTCCGACCACCCATGAAATGAGTCCGAAAATCAAAAGGAGGAAGCATCCGCCGAACGTGGCGTCGGCTGCATCGTCTTTGGTCATCTCGATTCCGGGTTCATACCAGTTTTTCGATTGCAGCTTGTCCGACACGTTACCAACGAGGTCGTTGAAGATGCCGTAGATGGCAGAAACAAGGTCGAGGGCGTTGTCGATGAAGTAGCTGAGGATGCAGTAGGTCACCACGAGGAACACGATATCCTTCACGGCAGGAAGGGTGCTCGTCGCGTCGATGCGCTGGCTAATCTTGATGAGCTGCATCAGCATGAAGAGACCCAGGATGGCATGGGCAACGGGGATGACCCCGGCTTGATAAAAGTCCTTTATCACGCATACGGCTCGGTTGTTCCGAAAAGCTCGTTGAACGGCCCGGAAATGAACCTCGCATCAAGCGTCTGGTTGATGACACCGAAATAGGTGTTGAAGAGCGTGGCAGCGATTTGGAGAAGCCACGTTTTAATCATGTTGGGGATATCAAGGAAGTCCCCGATGACACCCGCGTAGGCCGGATGGGGAATGAGGAGCACGAGTGCGCAGGCGGCGAAGAGCGCGAACGTGCCATAAGACAAGCCTTTCTCCTGCGCAGGGAACCGTCTTCGTCTCCTCCCGCTGTGTGGCTTGTAAGTCAGTTGTTCATTCATAGAGATTCCTTTCTGCCTGCATGGCGAAGCTGCCCTAGCCTCAAAGGAGAACTCGCCCGTGGACTGCTCGTAAACGCAGGTGACGGAAACAGAGTTCGAGTCGTTGAGCTTGAAGTCCGTGGTGATGACCCCGTTCTCATAATCGAGGTTCACGACTTTCTGCCATGTAGCTTCGGTGACAGAAGGGTAATGGACGGCGCACCACTTGGAGAGGGCGGTGATGACGGCCTTCTCATCCCCGCCGAAGAGTTTCGTGACCTCGCTGTTCATGCCCTTCACGGTAATGTTTGCGACCGCTTCGGCACGCTCGTATGCGGTGTTTTTCTGAGCGAACATCGTAGAGCTTGTAAGGGTGGAGATGGTGTTCTCACCGGGGGTCTTGGAATCGGAGTTCACCGCAGCACCACTGCCATCCGTGTAGGTCACGATATGGGTGCCGGTATCGGTCTCGAAGACGATGGTATAGAGATAGCCGCCGTACCCATCGGAGGTCTTTTCCACGCGGGAGATGGCGTAACTATGGACGGTCGGAGTTCCGTTCACCGTTTCCACGTAGGAGTCATCGGCAAACTTGAGGGTGTAGCGCCCCTCGCTTACCGACCAGACGGAAGAGGAGAGGGTGTCGATGAGTTCCTTGGTATCGGTATCGTATCCCTGATGATTTCCTTCTGGGCATCGGTAAGCTCCACCTTCCCGGTTTCCTCCTTCGTCTTCTTCTCAGCGGCTGTGGTAGCGTCCGTGTTATTTTCTGCGTTCTGCTCCTTTGCGGTTTCCGCGCGGTGATGCGACACGTTGATGGCGCTCATGGCAGAGCCGCAGGTGAACATCAGGAGCAGGCACAGGGCGATGACGGAAAACTTCTTGTGTTCCGCCATCCATGCTTTCAGTTTCTTCATAGCAGGTATCCTTTCTGGTTTCCTAGCGCCAGTCCCATGGATAGCCGCAGACAACCCATCCTCTTCCGTTTTGGGAAACCCAATCGGACAGGGAGATGGTGCGCAGACCGGAGTAAATGCTATCCATGACCTTGCCGTCACCGATATAGATGCCGACGTGCCCGTAAGCGTTACCGGCGGCGGTATTGGAGCCGTATTGGGCGGAGATGAGCATTCCTACCTTTATCTGGGAGAGGTCGGTGGTGGCGCGTTTCTGGCTGTAATTGGCACCGTATCCCTGATTGCCGAGCTGCGTATTGCCGTTGCCGCCGACGGCATGACCGGCTCTTGCATAGACCATTGTTGTCCATGTGGCGCAACGGTCGGCTCCCGGCCATGGAGTCTGTGAGCAGGCATTTACGATATCCTTCTGCACTGGTCGGCGCTCTGGTAGTCCTGCCCGCCACCGGGAATGAGGGTAGTGCCGGAGTATTGGTTCTTGAACTCCTCTGCGGTCATGGAATCGAGCTGCGCGACAAGGGGATAGCTTGGCAGATGGAACGGTACTGGGCGATATAGCTGTCCTGCGACGCTGTGTAGTACCCACCCTCGCGAGGGCACGCAAAAAGAGTTCGGAGTTGTTGGTGTCGATGGCTTCTGGTAGTTAGGGACACGGGTGTAGTTGGATTGTTTATACAGATGCTCGCACCGGTATTTCATGTACGAATCATCGTCTTTGAAGACGGCGAAATCCGCGTAGGTCTTGTAGGCAGAGCCGGAAGCACTGTATTCGGTGGTGAGCATTTTAACGGAACCCGTGATGAGTCCGCCGTAGTCATAACCGGCATATTTCACGCCGCCGTAGTTGTGGTACAGCCGCCCGAGGTCGGAGCCGGAATCCGAGGTGCCGTTCTCAATCATCATCTGGCCGAGGAGTGCCGAAGCGGGATATCCGTACTGCTCGTGGGCGTTCAGGCACGCGAGCACGAGGTCGTAGGTGACCCATGCAGGCATCCCGTCAAGCGATGCGCTCTTTTGCTCCTCATCGGCGGCACCTCCACCGACAACGGAAATCAGGCCGAAGGCAAGATGAAGGCAATGATGAGTGGAAAGAATTGGGAGACGGCACCGGCAAGCGATGAAAGCATTCCCTTGATGCCACCGGAAAGAATCGTGAGCGCCTTTTTCTTTCCGCTTGCGCCGCAGCATTCTCGTAGACGTTCCTATGGAAGTATTTGGAGAACTGCATCCGCTTCTGGGCAGCTTTTTTATCCAGTTTCTCGGTGCGGTATTTCTTTTCCGAGAGGGCACCGAGAGAGTCTTTCTTTTCAAGTGCATCCTTACCGGAACGAAGGTGCTTTCTCGCCTTTCCGGCAAGTTTCGCGCCGGTGTGCGTGGTTGCGACCAAATCGTCCGTGCCTTCCAGCTCGGAGTCTTTGAGCGCGTTGTGGGCAGCTTTTGCGGCTACACCCTTTGCACCACGTTTCAGGCTCTTATTCAGATTGTGGCGAGACTGCACCTTTTTCGTGAGGGCATTTTTTCCGGTTAGCTGGCTACGGGATTTTCCGTCAAGGGCATCGGCGGCGGAAGTCTTCTTACGTTTCCTTGCGATGGCATCGAGGGCGGTACTTCCCGCGCCGTGCGTGCCCTTCTTGCCGACGGAATAGAGGTCACCCTTTAAGGCTTTGGCGCTCTTATCTGCCTTTTCCACTAGACCGGTATTGACGGCATCCGTCTTTTCGGTCTTGAGGAGATTACTCATGCTTTCTCACGGTCGTTTCCGCCGGTCGTGAAATCCGAAGCCTTCATCTGACGTTCACCGTCCTTTCCGGGGTCTTCTTACTGGGTTGCTAGATAACGGGTTTTGCATCTTTCTTGTCCCCAAGCCCCGTCTTCTTCGTCTCATTGGGGTTCGTGGAGAACAGGTCATAGAGGACATTGCCGGACGGGAACTTGCCGCGAATCGGCACGCGGGCGTTTCCTGCGATGAGCAGGCCGTCACCCGGCTCTGCGGACTCGTCGATGCATTCCTCCTCCTGCTCGGACAGGTTCAGAAGCTCCGCCCACTTCATACGGTCGAGCGGGGACTGCTTGAGAAGCATGAGGAAGTCCGCGTTAAGGACGATATTTCGCGCCGCTTCGTTGGCGAGCATCGCCGTGGCGTTCTGACTGATACCTGTCAGCAAAAGTCCGAATTTTCGACCTCATTCGAGAAGCGGGAGAAGTAGTTAAGTACCGTCGGGTACGCGAACATACTCTGCATCTCTTCGACGTAGAGCCATGTGCGGACGTTTCGCTTTGCATTGAAGTACATGCGGTTGCGGACGGCTTCGCAGACATTGATGAGGGCGAAGACCAGCATGGAATCCGGCAGGTCTTTCAGGTTGAAGTCCACGATGCGGGTGTTGAAATCGATGTTGCTCTGATGGTTGAAGAAGTTCATGGAACCCTTCACGAATCGCTCGTAACGGAGTGCGATGACCTGTGCCTGCTCCTCCGGCTGCTCGTTCGCGGCATCGTAGAAGTCCTGTAAGGTCGGCGGAAGATTGTCTCCGCGCTCTGCGGCCTTCTGGAAGGCAAGCTCGGTGCAGCGCTGTACGAGTGACTGGTCAACCTCAGAGAAGTTCGACCCGGCTTCGGCAGCGGAAGCGCCCGCCTGAGCTAACATCGCGTCCACCTTGAACGCAATCTGCTCGTTTCGCGTCATGTGTTCCACGGATACCGTATCGAAGGGGTTCAGATGGGTTCCGGTACCCACGCCGAGTGGTAGGTGCTACCGCCGTAGCGTTCGGCGATAGCGGTGTACTCGCCTGCGCGGTCGATGACGTAAATCTCGTCCGTCGGATTGGAGAAGATGGTGCCCGTCATCTCGGTCTTGGTGAACATACCCTTACCGGAGCCGGTCTTGCCGCAGACGAAGCCCATCGGCGAGGTGAGCTTCTTGCGGTTGCAGACCACGAGGTTGCGGCTGTGCTTGTTCTGGCCGTAGAAGTTGCCGCCTGCATCGTCAAGCTCCTGCGTGGCAAACGGCACGAGGATGGAACCTGCGCCGTGGTGAACATGCGGGAGATTTCCACGTGGTTATGGCCGAGCGGGAGGATGGAATTAAGTCCCTGACGCTGGCGATAGTCATAGGTGTCAAGCTCGATGGAGTTCTGACGTGCCGTGGAGATGATGCGAAGTACCTGCGTATCCAGCGCTTCCTTGCTCTCCGCGTAAGTGTAGACAAGCCCCGTGAAGACATAGAGACGCTGGTTCTTGTTCTGCAAGTGGTCGAGCACGTCCTCCGTCTCCTCTTGGAGTATTTCAGCTCCTGCGGGAGGATGGAGAAGTCATAGCCTTTGTTCACTGCCGAGCGCTGTTCCTCGATGATTTCCTTGTCAATCCATGCGGAACGGGTGCGCACGTAATTGATAGCCTTGGATTTATCCATGGGCTGCGCGTACCACGTGATAGCCATGGGGATAGGAAGGTCTGCCATGTCGGCAAGTGCGCGGTCGGAAAGCTCCGAGCCGAACTTCTTCATCACGAGTACCTGTGCGTAGACCCCGTTATCGAGTTTTACGCAGTCGTTATAGTGGCCGTCCGGGCGGAAATCAATCTGCGTCGGTGCGATGCAGTCCTTTGTAGTCTGTAAGCGCTTGGCGGAAATATCGCGCTGGTAATCGAACAGGAACGGCTTATAGGGGTTTAAGAGTGAATGGATGACAGAAAGGCGCTGGGTGCCGTTCATAAGGTGTGCCTTGCTGCCGATGGAGTTTAGGATGCGGGAGGATTCGACCTCGATACGGGAGAGCTGACGCGCTGCATCTTCTGCGGTGTCTGCCGTCACGGAATAGGTGAGGTAGCGGTTCCTGCGGATGTTGCTGACCCCCTCCTTCACCTTATCGTTCAGGATGTTGTTGAACACCTGCGCGTCGTTCCTTGCAGCATCGTTTGCCTGACGCTCCGGGTCGAAGAACTTGCGGTGACCGACCTCTTCCTTGAGGAGCGGCGTGTTGATGACGCTCATCTGCACGAGCGTATCCGCACCGAACTGGTCGTAAAGGCGGGTGATGGCAGAGAACATGGCTTTCTGCTGCTCATCGCGCACCGAGTGGTAACTGGTGTCATCGAAGGCGATGGAAGAGGAGAACATCCCCTCCTCCACCTCACAGATGCCGTCCTGATACATCTTGTTGTAGCCGATGTAGTTCACCACGTCTTTCGCGGAGTCGCGCTTCTTTCTGGCATCGGCCATCTTATCGGAAAGCTCCTTGTCCCTGTCCTTTAACTGGGACTTGATGGAGCTGTAGGTCTTTTTCGCTTCCTTCTCGGCCTTCTTGGCTTCCTTTTTCCTGCGCTTCATCTCGCGCTTGGCGTGCTTCTTCTCCTTTCGGGTCAGCTTTCCGGCACCTGCGTGACGTGTGCGACCTGAGAGATGGCATCCATGTCGATAGCGCCGGTATCGGAGCGCAGGGGCGCGGTGTTCCCGAACCCGTCACCGGATGCGTGGACGAACGCGTCCACGTCAAATGCGGCGTTAAGAGATGACCCGTCCTGCCCTTGGGGAGTAGGATTCGATGCCGCGAAGGTTTCCCTGCTTTCGGTAGTGTTTTCCATAGATAGTTCCTTTCTGCTTGCTGTTTTCCGACTCAGAGAGAAGTCCCGCAAGACGCATGGACGGCTTGTAGAAGATGCGGTCGTCGTGAAGTTTGCCTTAAGCCAAAGCGGCGCAAACTGCTCGAAGGGCATCCCGCAGGGCTTCACGAAGCCCACGCACCAAAACGGCAACGAGACGGCGTAGATAAAATAGGTGCAATCGCTGACGTTCAGCCCCAAAACGAAGTAGATGTAAAGCCCGGCAAGTACCGAGACAGAAAGCGCACCCGTGATGGATACCAGGGTGCGCATGGTCATCTTGCCTACGATTTTGGGCTGATACTCGGCGATATCCTTGTGAACTGCTACAGAGAGCATGTGAGATATCGCTCCTTTCTAACCCGCGAGGGAACCCCAGTTGATACCGGTCTTGAAGTACACGGCAGCACCCACGACGATGGCACCGCCGATAATCATGGCGAGGGCACCGGAGAGCTGACCGCCGCCGCCCTGCATACCGTCCTTGATGGTAAGGCCAAGGTTCACAAGGCCGAAGACGATGAGGATGCCGCCGAGGGCGGTCACACCATCAGAGAGAAGGTTTTTCACGTTTTCCAGCATGGTTGATTCCTTTCTTGTTTACTTGTTTTCTAGTAACCGTACAGATGGGCAAAGGCGATACAGGTAAGTCCCGCGACGATGATTGCAACGGCTTTGCGTATCTCCCCGCCCCCGCCGCGAAGAAGTCCCGCGAGGGTCATCCCAAGATAGATGATTCCCACGACGGTGAATGCGCCCGCAGCGGTTCCTATCGCCGGGGCGGCGAGTTTGACGAGTGTTTCCAAGTTCCTTCCTCCATTCGTCCCCTTTCTGCCTTTTTCGCGTGGCATTTCTTTTAATTATAAGTGACTACCGGTTCAGCAATTTGCCCAGAAGCCCTTTCCTTGATTTTTTCCATGCCGCCCACTTCCACGCTGTGAACTCCGCACCCATATCCTCATCGGGGGTGTACGGCTCGCAGCCGTTTTTCAGATACCGCTCGAAATCGAAGGAGTTCTTATGCAAACGCTTCCAGTTGCGCTTATCCACGATATAGCGGTATCGCTTATGGGCGTGGGGGTCGTACTTATCATCCATGAGCGGGTTGGTACCGGCGATGAGCAGGATTGCCTTTAGGCGGCTCATCTTGCCGATTTCTGCTGCGTCGATAAGGTCACGACCCTGAATCTGCAAGTTCTTACTGGCGCTTGAGGATTGTCCCGTGGACTCGTTATAAGTCATCTGATGGATGGTCTGCTTGCCAATCATCTCCGCAATCTCCTTGTTGGTGGAGTTAGACTTGCCACCGAGGAAGAGCGTCGAGTCGCAGCAGTCGATGATGGTCTGCGCCTTCTTATCGTACTTGCTTTCCAGCTGCTCATGGATTGCAGGATGATGGTGATGCCGATGTTACGGGAACGGGTGACCGCGATGGTCTCCTCAATCTGCGGGATAGTGCCGATGTTGGCGAACTCATCGAAGATGAAATGCACCGGGTCGGGAGTTTCCCGCCATAATCCGAAAGAGCTTTTCGGCACAGCTGTCGATGGTTTGCCACATGAGGATGGCGAACAGGAAACTGAGGGTTTTGTCGGTATCGGAGAGGATGCCGAAAATCGCCACCTTCGCATCCGGGTCACCAAGGGTGTCAATCTCCATCTCGTCATAGGTCAAAAGCTCGCGCACGCCGTCCGTCGCGATGGGCGCAAGGCGCACATTGCAGGAAATGAGGATGGATTTTAAGGTCTTGCCTGCGGCCACCTTGAAGTTCTTGTAGTTCATCAGGGCGAAATCCTCGTCGGCGGAAAGTCCCCCGCAGTCGGCGGGCTTCACGCCGTCGGAGTTGCGCTTGAACTTACTGGGCACCCAAGACCAGCCGTTATCTGCCTGTTTGGTGCCAAAGCTCCTTGAGAGACCGGCATTTCCCGCAGCGTCAGGAGAAGAGCCGTCGTTCTGCTTGTACTTCTTGCCCTCCTCGATTTGAAGGAACATCAGGTCAAGTGCGGACTTGAAGTTCTCATCGTTCTCTCGTGCTTCCGCAAGGGAGAGGAGCGTGAGAAGCGAGGACATGTTGTAGTCTTTTGCCGGGAACCAGTCGCGCAACAAGGCGATGAGCGCCGTGTAGAGCATCTTTTCCGCGTTCTCCCAGAACGGGTCACCGCTCGATTTCCCTCGGGGTTCGTGTTCATAATGAAGCAGTTCACGAAGGAGAGGATATCGGTATCCGTCTTCACGTACTTTAACGGGTTGTAGTGCATGGACTCATCAAGGTTGATGGTATTGAAGCTCTTGAGCTTATAGCCGTTGTCCGTGAACAGGTATCCGGCATCCTTAAGAAGGGTGCCTTTTGGGTCGGTGACAAAGTAGCTGGTGTTGAGCTGGCAGATGTTCGGGGTCACGTAGTTAAAGGTCTTACCGGAGCCAGAGCCGCCGACCACGAGGACGTTTAGGTTGCGGTCATATTCCGGGTCGAACTTGGGGCGGTGCAAGGCAAGGCCAAAAGTTCTTGGTGAAGAGAAGGTTGTTGTCTTCGGTCTGCAAGTCCTTGAAC
>ENA-OQCS01000070-OQCS01000070.1-human-gut-metagenome-genome-assembly--contig:-NODE-70-length-44494-cov-4.056438_pt1 | contig 44494 bp, 46 predicted proteins | sample MGYA00242757_ERZ504575 | MGnify/ENA primary metagenome ERZ504575 (study PRJEB26092, sample SAMD00036297) | human gut metagenome | host: Homo sapiens | study: EMG produced TPA metagenomics assembly of... | reverse complement strand
GACCGTACAGGTAACTTCGGTACCAACAACGGTGTGTTCATGCCCGGTGCACGCGAATCCAGCAACGGTAACCCCGATGTTACTTGGGAAACAGCCACCAAGCAGAACTATGGTGCCGATGTACACTTCTTTGGAGATCGCTTGAGTCTCGGTGTCGACCTCTTCTGGGAAGACCGCAAGAACATCCTCGTTTCCAACGAAACAACCATCGCGGGTATTTCCGCTCTCAAGCCCAATTCCATCAACTTTGGCCGTGTCAAGAACCATGGCTATGAAATGACCCTGCGCTGGGCCGACAAGATAGGTAAAGTGGACTACTCGATAGCTCCTACATTCGCTTTCGCACGCAACAAGGTGGTGGAAATGGCAGAAGTGAAGAAGGAATTCCCGCACATGTACCGTACCGGTCATCCTGTAGGTCAGCCTTTCGGCTACGACTTCTTTGAGTTCTATGTTCCCGGTGAAACCGAACAGCGCTACAAGGAAGTTTACGGTGTGGACATGCCGGACCAGCAGATTACATTGCGTCCTGGTGACAGCGTATTCGTTGACCTCACAGGTGATGGTAAGGTGGATGCCAACGATGTACATGCTATCGGCTACAGCGATATTCCTGAGTATACCGGTAGCATAAACGCAACGCTCAACTGGAAAGGTCTCGACTTCTCCATACTTGGGTAGGTGCCACCACGTCAACCGTCAGCTCAGTTCTTTCTATACTCCGGCCTCGGTACGGGTAACCAGTCCATGCTCAATAAATGGGTCTATGACAACTCCTGGACTGAGGATAACCCGGTGCCAGCCTGCCACGTATCTCTCTTGAGAAATCGGCACGCGAGCATAACGGCTCACTTTCAGACCCATGGATGGTCGATGCATCGTATATCCGTCTGAAGAACCTTGAGATTGGTTATTCGTTCCGCATACCCGGTGTGCCCATCAACAACATCCGTGTTTATGCCAATGGCTATACCTCCTTACTTTCACAAGCTTCAAGCCAATGACCCGGAGCACAAGCCGGCTATGGTAGCACACGTTATCCTATGACCCGTGTTTATAACTTCGGTATCAACTTAAACTTCTAACATTCAAGACAATGAATCTTATAGAGAAACTCAAAATAAGAACTGCTACTATTATTATATATGTAGCAAGTATCATGATGGGGATGGGGTCGCTGGGCTCCTGTGTCGATGATATCAACATCGGAAATGGCTTCCTCGACAAGCAGCCGGGTGTCGACGTGACCGTAGACTCCATCTTTGTCAAGGGAGAGAATGCAAAGCGTTTCCTCTGGCACATGTACGGTGCCATGCACAATCCTTTCACCTATACAGGTGCAGTATGGTATTCTCACCCCGATGCTTTGACCGATATTTGCCAGTCGTACTGCGGATGGCACAATCTCGGAAAGTACTACGGTGGTGACCTCACCGAGACCGACCAGGATAACGGTGGTTTCGCCAAGTTCCCTTTCATCGCCAACGGCGACGGCAATAACCGTGCAGGTATCTGGCGTACCATCGTGAGGGTTGGATTTTTATCGAGAACATCGATCGTGTTCCTGACCTGAGCGAATCTGAGAAGAGCCAGCTCCGTGGCGAGGTGTATGTCATCATGGCATCGCGCTATCTCGATGCTTTCCGCAACTTCGGAGGCCTTCCGAAAGTTGACCGCTCATACTTGGCTGCTGATGTTGTAGACGGTAGGCGCATGAGCGTAATCCAGACAGCAGAGTTCATTGATGAGCTTATCCAGGCCGCCATCGACGAGCCGGGTCTTCCTTTCTTTGTGCAGGATCAGGCCACCAATTCCGGACGTCTGACCAAAGGCTCGGCCTATGGTCTGCGTGTAAGACTGTGGAACTTCGTGGCTTCGCCTCTGTTTAACAGTGACAAACCTTATCTAGAATTCACCCGCAACGAGGAGAATCAGGACCTCAACCAGGTATGGACCGGCGGTTACAAGTCCGAACTTTGGCAGAAAGCACTGAAGGCTTGTGAGGATTTCTTCCAGGCCAATAGTACCAACGGCAACTATTTCGCCCTTGTACAGCCACTGGTGACAGTGAACAAGACTATTGCAACGCTTTCCGTGCCGCCTATTGGTTTCGTGGTAACAGCGAGAAGGTGATTGAAGTGCATGCCGGTTTGGGCACAAACGCTTGGAATGGTGACTGGAATGTAGAAGGTATGGATGAGTTCGGTATGGCTCTCTTCACCCTCGAATATATGGAAATGTTTGGTATGGCAGACGGTCGTAACTTCCCTTACGATGACGTGTTCAATACTGATAACCCCAACAACGTAGATATCTTTGTCAATCGCGACCCGCGTCTCTACGAGACAATGGTAGTGAATCGCAACAATCTTGTCGAGCAATATCAGGGGCTTTCGAGCACCGAGATGTGGCAAGGCGGTAATGTCGACCAGACCTTCAATCCTGCTGTTACCGACAATCCATGGTCTACCCGCATGAAACTGTTCAAGTATCTCCGCGACAACGGCTATGCAGCATACTATCCGACCAATTTTGCTTATCTGCGTATGGCTGACATTCACCTTTGCTACGCTGAAGCACTCGCACAGACAGGCAATCTGCAGAAAGCCTGCGACGAAATGAATAAGGTGCGCGCACGCGTAGGTCTTGGCAAGGTAGAGGCCATGAATCCGGAGCTCAACCTAACTGCCAATAAGGACAACTTCATCGAGCAGCTCCTTAAGGAACGTGCTTGCGAGTTCGGTTATGAAGACTCCCGCTGGTATGACCTCATCCGCTACAAGAGGTCTGACATATTCAAGAAACAGGTACACCAGCTACGTGTATGGCGCAAGGATGCCAACGGCAACAAGATGAATCCTGCCGACTACAATGGCAACACGAGCCTTGAACGGTGAACCTTGGCCGAACTGTATCTATGAGAAGATACCTTGTACCAACAATATCCGCGTATGGTGGGATACTGACGACCAGACGAGCAAGTGGACTGACAAATGGTATCTCACGCCTATTTCACGTGATGAAATCAACAAGGGCTATGGCCTGAACCAGAACCCGGGTTGGTAATCCAGATTTTAAACATCAATAAGACTTATAGAATATGAATATAAATAGAATGTTGATGCTTGCGACTGCCGTTGCCTCTCTCACGGCAAATGCGCAGGTAAAACTCAACGACAAGAATGCAAATGCCTATGATTTGGGTTACGGTGTGGAAATAAGCAATTTCCTCAGCACCGCTTCCGCTACCACAATCACAGGCGAAGAATTGCAGCAGACTTCGGCAACTAACCTTGCCCAGGCCCTCTATGGACGTCTGCCGGGCCTCACGGCTCTATCGCAAGGCGGCTTCTCAGGCGATGAAAATAAGGGTGCCACGTTTAATATTCGTGGCTTTCACACGCTTAACGATACCGGCATTCTCATCCTCGTCGATGGCTATGAGCGTCCCATCGACGCCTCAGTGTAGAGGAGGTGGAGAGCGTTACCGTCCTCAAGGATGCTGCCGCCACGGCACTTCTTGGCCATGAGGGTATCAATGGCGCTATACTTGTGAAGACAAAGCGTGGCGCTGAAGGCAAGACACGTGTCAAGGTGGGCTACAGCCATAAGTTCCAGTTCGACCCTGAATTCGCAGACATGGTGGACGGTTACGGATATGCCAGCGCTTTCAATCGTGCCCGTCGCAATGACGGACTCTCTGCCGCATACACCGAGCAGGAGCTTAACCTCTTCAAGGACGGTTCCGATCCGTACTTCTATCCTAACGTGAACTGGCGCGACCTTACTTTCAAGAACACTGCCGAGGAAGACCATGCATACGTTTCGGTGTACGGAGGTACGAACAAGGTGAAATACTACACCCATATCGATTATACCGATGTGCGCGGTGCTCTCAAGGATACCAAGCAGGCAGACTACAATGCGCAGCTGCGCCAGTCGAAGGCCAATATCCGTACCAACCTCGACTTCAGCCTCACCAACACGACTCTCATGTCGGTGAACCTCTTCGGTATGTTCCAGGAGAGCAAGCGGCCCTCAGACCTCAATGCTGACGATGCTACAGCTGCTGTCTACGACCTGCCGGCAAGTGCTTTCCCCTACAAGACCTCAACAGGTATCTGGGGTGGTAACGAGCGTACGGTGATGCCAACCCCATTGCCAAGATTCAGGAGTCCGGCTTCTACAAGACCCATCAGCGCCAGCTGTGGGTGGATGCCAAGCTGTCGCAAAAGCTCGACTTCCTGCTCGATGGCCTGAGCGTATTTGTCAGTGCCGGTTATGCCAATTCGTCGATTTACGCGGAGAATTCGCACAAGTCACACCAGTATGGCTATGAGCGTTACACCGGTGCCATTGGTGACAAGAACAACGTAGCCCTGAACACATTCGGCAACAAGGAGACCAACCTCACCTTCAGTAACTGGAATGCCGGCCAGTGGTGGAAAGCAAAAGCTACCCTGGGTTTCAACTACAAACGTTCGTTCTTCGACAACGACCACTTCAATGCTGCCGTTCTTTATGATAACAGTGGTTCGAGCACTGACGGACGTGGAAACACCTACTATCGTCAGAACATCATGGGAGTCTTCCACTACGATTTTCAGAACCGCTACGTTGCCGACCTTGTGCTTGCGGGTAACGGCTCCAGCCGTACCTATCCCTCCAAGTGGGCATTCTCACCCACATTGTCGCTCGGCTGGATTTACGCTGACAACAACGAGGGTCTGCTCAACTACGGTAAGTTGCGCGCATCGGCCGGCATCCAGCATACCGATTATATGCCTACCTATGGCATGTGGCTTCCTACATGGGATGTTACGCACGGTTATGTGGTTATCGGCAACAACTATGGCGCTACATGGGGCGCATCGCTTGGCTCCTTCCCGACCACCGATTTCTCGCAGGAGACATCTACGAGCTTCAACTTGGGCACCGACCTTCGTCTGGCAAATGCTCTTGACATCTCTGTGGATGCTTTCTACCAGCTTCGCAGCCACATCATGCTCTCTGCAAACTATGAGAATTCATCGGTGGTGGGTATACAGTCGTCATACAACGATGTTGGCGAAGTCAAGAGTTACGGTCTTGAGTTAAGCGCAAGTATGCGAAGAAGATCACTTCCGACCTCAATCTCAACTTGGGCGCCAACTTGTCGTGGGCACGCAATGAGGTGAGCAAGTATATCGGCACACCTACTTATCCGCTGAGCAACCCTGTAGGCCACCGTGTAAACGAGGCATGGGGACTCAAGTCGGCAGGCTTTTTCAAGAATCAGGCCGACATCGATGCCAGCTATCGTCAGGAATACTCTACCGTAAGCCCTGGTGACATCAAATACCAAGACCTCAACGGTGACCAGGTAATCAACGAGTTCGATGTGACCAGTCTCGATGGTGCTACTGGCATCCCTGAACTCAACTATGCCTTCAATGTCGGTGTTGAGTATAAAGGTTTCGGTCTGAACGCATGGTTCCAGGCACTGGCAACTACATGAAGTATCTGCCGTCAGCCATATGGGGTGGTATGGCCGACAACGGCAACCTTTCAGTGGACTACTACAACAACTGCTGGGATGTGGCTGGCGACAACGCTCTCTACCCACGTCTGACAACTCAGAACAACAGCAACAACAGCCAGGCAAGCAACGTATGGTACAAACCTGTCCACTTCTTGAAGATGCGTAACATCGAGGTTTACTATAAAGTTCCTGCAACGGTGCTCTCGAAGCTCTCTCTTAGCGCAGCCAAGGTGTTTGTTCAGGGCGAGAACCTTCTTTCCTTCGACAACGTCGACGCTATGGATGCCGAGGTACTTTCGACGGCATATCCCATGTTCAAGGGTGTCAACATCGGTGTCACATTAACTTTCTAATTAAAAATACATTTATGAACAAGATAAAATATGCTTTTTTAGGTATAGTTGCAGTAGCCTTTGCAGGCTGCGCCGATCTGGATTACAACGAAGCTTCGAATCGTGACGAGGACTGGACCTACAACAGTCCCCTCAATGGTGTCAAGGCTCTTGTCTACGATGTCTACGCACAAATGCCGAGCGAATTCAAGGATAATTCCTACGGTAATGGCGCCATGATAGCCAGTGCCACAGACGAGTCTGAGTTTGCACTTTCCTTCTCGCCCATTCACAAGTATTTCAACGGTGGTTGGACTCCTTCGAACCCTTTTTCAATTACATGGGATAGGTCATACCGTGCCATCACTCAGGTACACATGTACCTTGAGCGCATCCACAAGATAGACCTGTCGGATTATGAATATGATCCCGACTATCAGACCATGGTACAACAGTTTGAGATATTTCCTTACGAGTTGCGTTTCCTTCGTGCCTATTTTTACTTCGAGTTGGTACGTGCCTACGGTGATGTGCCTTTGGTGACCACAACCCTCACCAATGAGCAGGCCAACAGCGTGGAACGCACTCCGGCCAAGGATGTGTTCAGGTTCATCATCAATGAATTGGATGCCGTGGCTGAATACCTGCCGTGTCGTATAATGACATTCCCGGTCAGGAAATCGGTCGTGCCACCCGTGGTGCTGCCCTTGCGCTGAAGGCACGCGTGCTACTTTATCAGGCTTCACCTTTGTTCAATACAGACAATAGCAAGGAGCTTTGGAAAGAGGCCGCTGCTGCCAGCAAGGTAATCATCGATAATGCACAGCGCTGGGGCTACAAGCTCAGCGAGTATGCCAACCTGTGGGGGCACGATACATTCACCAATCCTGAATTTATCTTTGTTCTTGGCACTCAGGCAAGCAACACCTTCGAACAGTACAATTATCCTGTGGGTGTGGAGAACGGTAACTCCGGTAACTGCCCTACACAAGCACTGGTGGACGCATACGAATATCAGTTCGATGGCAAGACATTCAAGGAGAAACATCCTGGAGATGTCGATGTGACCGCCGAGAATCCATACGATGGCCTCGACCCGCGTTTCGCACTCACTGTAGTGAAGAACGGCGACCTCTGGCCGTCCAACACCGCTCAGCAGATTGCCATCGAGACGTATCAGAACGGCTTCAACGGTGCTCCTAAGTACGGCGCAACTCCCACGGGCTACTATTTGAAGAAGTTTGTGGACGGCAATTGTATCACCACAGCCAACAACCAGACTACAACACGCCACAACTGGATTGTGATGCGTCTGGCCGAGGTTTACCTCAACTATGCGGAGGCCATGTACAACTACTACGGCAATGCTGACGAACCGGGCGATTTTGGCATGTCGGCCAACGAGGCTGTCAATGTGTTCGTAACCGTCCGGACATCATGATGCCTGAATTCCAAGGAAACAATGGCTTTGAAGAGCGCTACATGCGTGAGCGTATGGTAGAGCTTGCTTTCGAAGGGCAGCGCTTCTGGGATGTACGTCGCTGGAAGAAGGGTGCCGAGTTCTTCAAGAATGTGGATGTGGCAGACTTCAAACTGGATGGAAACGGCAACTTGATTCTCAATCGGGTGACTAAGACTCGCCAGTGGGACGAGAAGTACAACCTCTATCCGATTCCGCAGTCTGAAATTCAGAAGAATGGCAATCTGAAGCAGAACCCCAATTGGTAAAACAGATTCAACGAAATTTCAAACGAATAAGATTTATGAAAAAACATATTATATATCTTCTGGTCTCAGGATTCGCATTGCTGTCGAACATGGCACTGACCTCGTGCAGTGATGATGATGTGGAGGATGCCAACGATGTGCTTGTGGTGAAGTCCGTCCTGCCTACAAAAGTTATGGAAGGACAGGTTGTCACCATCACTGGTACGGGTCTTGAGAAGGCCACTTCCGTTGTGTTCCCTGGCAATGTCTCTGTGAACAACATTACCAAAGTAGGCAACGGCTATATCTCTGTAATAACTCCTGCCGGCGTTTCTGCAGAGGGGGGAACAGTAACAATAGAAGCCGACGGTGAATCGGCAGAGTCGGTCATGACGCTGACTATTGGCAAGCCCGAGCCTTTGCGTGTGGCTCCTCTTGACAAGGAAATAAAAATCAACGAATGTGTGGAGGTGTACGGCAACGACCTCGAATTTATCACCAAGGCTTACTTCCCCGGTGAAGAAGGCAAGGACATTGTTGTAGATGCAAGCAACTTTAAGCGTAAAGCTACCGGTTCTCTCTACATCTATTCGCCAATGGGTATAAAAGCCGGACTTGCCCAAGTTGTCCTCGAAGACTGCAGCGGCAAAAAATATACTTTGCCAGAGGTTACGTTGTCTGACGAGATTGTAGGTGGCAGCGAAGAAACCGGAGGTGAAGGATACACTCCAATCTGGAAAGGCGATGTCTATATCTACGATTGGGCCAACTGGCAGTATCTGACATCAGACCAGCTGAGTCTTGAAGGTTTTCAGATTCAGGAAGGTCTTATGATTCGTCTTACCTTTGATAATCCCGATGGTGCCAGCGTATGCGTATGTGATGGCAATTGGGGGGCACCCGATGTTGACGGCGAAGGCAATAACACCGTGTGGGTTGCTGCAGGTACTACCGAACTCGAATTTCCCATATCGCAGGGTATGGCAGAAACTCTGAAAGCTGGTGGTGGCATCATTGTCGGTGGTGGTAACTACACACTGAAGAAGATTGAGTTGTTCCGCGAGTATCCTACACTTTGGGAGGGCGAATACACTACTGGCTGGTGGTGGTATCTCCCGGCATCTGAGCTTGACCTCTCGCAATAACGCCAGAAGCCGGCCAAACTATTAAGTTCACGTTCACTCACCATGATGCTCCTCAGACTTTCTGTCTGTGTGATGGTTGGTGGGGTGCTCCTTTCATCCGCGATGGCGGCGAAAGCGGTAACAACATTGTTCTTGCCGCTGGTGAGGACTTTCTGGAATTTGAAATCTCGGAAGGTATGGCGGCAACGATGAATGGCGAATCCGAAACCGCTCTCATCATTGGCGGTGACATAACAATTACCAAGATTCAGATTAAGACAGATTAAACTCTATACAAAGGAGTCAGAGCCTGATATCTGTAAACATTTTAAGTCTGCCGGAGAGCTAAAGTTCTTCGGCAGACTTTTTGGTAACTTATGCTTGCCGCATTTCCTCTTTTTATGTGGTTTAGTATAACCCATCCGAGGTTGTCGTGTTTCGGTTGCGCTCTCTTCTATAAAGTTTATTTCTGCAAACATCTGTCATGCTGTCACACAAAGGGGGTATCCTTTTGACCATAAGCCGATTAAAGCGTGACAGATACCCGTGATAGATAGAAAGCATTACAACCATCCGCCACACTTTCCCACTTTTATAAAATATTGCGTTGCATATTTGTTTTGTGGGCTATGAAAATAGCTATAGTCTTAGTTTTCGGTATGAAACTTTTGGTTTTGAAGCCAAATACGGACAGTTTTTGCAAGTAAAACTATTAGTTTCAAGGCTTGAAACTCTTGGTTTATACAGTGAAAAACTATCATTCCAGCTTGTCGGGTGTCAGCAAGGGTATCTGCATAAAACGGCCGAAACAGACACTTTTCGTACGAAAAGTGTCTGTTTCGGCATAAAGGTGCTGTATTCTGGAGCAGATTTGAGGAGTGATACCCTATTTCCTTTTTCTGATTGCTGTTATATAGGGAACATCTCATTTGAGGAACGGGTCACCGTTCTTGTCTTTGCTCACTACCCAGCGGAAAGCATTAACCAATAGCAGGTTCTGTGTACCGTCGATAAACTCTTCGTCACCATGCCCCATATTCAGGTAAATCATTCTGTAATTCTTGTTGGACCATACGATGGGGAAGTCGCCAAAATTCACTACATCCTTGATACCCAGTGGATAGTTCTTGGGAGATAGGGACAAGAGTACTTCTACGTCCTTGTTCTGGCGGGGGCTGGGAGTCCATTGGTACCATTCGCTGGCGGGAGCACGAATGATGCAGGCAGATTCTTGGTAACGGGATGTTCTTCGTTGTCGACTTCGACCAATACCGGCTGGGGAGGCCAGTTGTTGCAATAGAACACCCCACCACCAAGAAACTTAACGAACCAGGGCCAATGCGTGTTTTTGTCGTTGTAGGCAGCTGCGTGGAAACCTACCCAACCGCCTCCGTTTTCCATGTATTGCTCAAAAGCATCGCGTTCGGCCTTGGTGTTGGGGGATGTGTTAAGCATGATAATGACATTGTATTCTTTCAGTTTCTCGTATGGGTATTTTGAAAAATCGGTAGTAATATCCAGAACAAAGCCGTCACCGTAATTGAGCTTCTTGAAGAAAGTGGTTGCTTGTTCTGCAAATTGTACGTGTGCTTCTTCCGCATGTTGCGTGTAATAAATCAAGGCCTTGAAGCGAGGAGCTTTGGCATAGTTTGCCGGATAACCTTCGGGGACTTGTGCGTACGTCAGCAGGGTGCAAGCCGTAAACAATAAAATAAACAGATGTTTCATAATTTGTAATTTATAATTTATAAGTTATTAATTCTCCATTATCTAATATTCCGCAATCAGAGACAGCCATTTGCCTGCCGAGGTAATCCATACCTCTTTATAACAGGCATTGTTGGTTTGCGGCCAATAGGGGACATCGTCGTTACCCAGGGTACGGATACCAACGGGCATCTCTCCTGTCATTTCTCCCGAAGAGAAGGTATTCAGTTGCGGATAGTTGTGTCCTTCTCCATAAATCAAGGATTGTCCGAAAGGATTCTTGCCTACGGTCCAGTACAACTGTTCCAGACCGATGTTGAGCAGTTCCTTGTCCTTCAGGAAGTTTCCGCAGATGGCGGCGGACTTTCCGTTGGAAAGATGGATGGCGGTATTGCCGTTGAAAATGTTGAACCACACGGGGAAACGTTTCATGTAGTGCTCTTTGTCCAGTTGTACTCCTCGTTTAATCTGTTCCGTGTACAGTTCCTTGGCATTGGCAGGGGGAAACAGATGGAGGGCGTAGAAGTTGGTGGTATCCTTATATTCCTCTGCATGGTAAACACCGCTTGGAATCATACCGTAGGGATGGGTATACTTCATCATTCCTTTCAGATAGTCTCCATATAGTTGTATGGAATTCACCCATTTAGGGTAATCGGGGTGCTCCTTCTGGGTTTCGCAAAGCATCACCATAGCTGCATATAGACCTGCTCGCGCGACTGGTGTATGTAATGTACGATGGATTTGCGGGATTTGTCCCGGTAGAAGAATCCGCGTGTCCCGTCTTTGTCTTTCAGCGGTTCCGTGCGCTGGCAGTCGAGGGTGTAGCGGATGTATTCGGCGGCGATGTCCGCATAAGAAGGTTTTCCGGTCAGCTTGTATAATTGGCTTGCCGACCAGGAGATGGTAGCCATATACTGACTTTTCGAAGTGTTGTAACTGTGTTCGTAAGGCTGGACGAACTGGTCGAAGCCATCTTTTTTGAACTTCTCCATAGCAAAAGCGAAATCTTCTTCGGCCACGCGCAATAGGTATTCCTGCAGCATCGGGTCGTTGTCCAGCGTCATGGAGGCGTAAGCTTCGTATCCGGCATAGAGAAAGTTGTCAAATGCCATGTTCTGTACACGTACGGAAGATATGTCGTCCAATGTATTGAACACACCGTCTTGCCAGATAAGCAATCCCATGCTGCTGGCGCGGTAACCATCGCCGTAGCGGTTCTTTAGGATGAACTCTACTCCCCATTCCGCCTCTTCACGCAGGCGGGCGGCGAGGGCTGGGTTGATATTTCTTTGTTTATTATAGGCTTCGAGCAGAGCAAAGGTCACGTCTCCCGTCTGCAAGGTTTGCTGGGACAAGTCTCCTGCATCGTGCCATCCGCCGGAGTAGGAGATGCTGCGTCCGTCATGTCGGGACATGAGGTCTACGTGGCAGGTGGAATGCTTGCCGGGAACCGGATGTCCACAGCGCTGGCAGAAGATGAAGTTCAGCACTTCCATTGTGAATCTTCCCAAAGTCTTTCTCCAATCCGGAAGGTGGGAGTTAGCGATGTTCCGACCTTCAGCTGATACTCTCCGGGATTATTGAAGGAGGTGAAATCAATAAGGCCAAATTCTCCGAGAGTGGTTTTCTCTTTTCGGATGTCTCCTTCGTAAGCTATTTCTCCGGTTGGGGTAAGCAGTTGGAAGCGCTTTCCGGCGTTTATGGTGAGGTTTGTGTTGATGAGGGCGGTTTTGGGGTGGTTGACGCATAGCCGGTTGTCGAGTAGGAGATTTTTCCATCGGCAGGTATCCATCCGCTGACTTTCTCAGGGGCTTTCACCGTTTGCAGTTGTAGATTGTCCAGGTAGTAGATAGCTGAATCTCCTGTAGTCCGGTCTTTGCCTTTGAGGGCTGTGCTGAAGGTGATGGATATCACCTTGTCGCGCTGATACTCGTCTATTTCGAGGAAGCATTGGTTCCACTCCTTATTAATAAAGTTAATGAGGTGTGAACCCGAAGGCTGATTATATCCTTCTTGGCAGGAGTATCTGCATTGCGAAACGTGAGGTTCATGTTGACGATGCGCGCGCCGTCGCAATCGGGATAGATGGAGAATACGATGCGGTTGTACTTCTCCAGATTGGCGCCGTCCAGATGATAGGTAACACTGCTGTTTCCGTAGGTGGCATAGTCTGGGTCGGAAGGAGAGCCGGTCGCCCTTTTCCCGGTGAATGTGGGGAATTGCAGTTTGATGCTGCCTTTGCCGGAAACGGTCTTTTCCGTACTGAAGGACATGCTTCCTGCGCCGGAATGACTCCATCCCTCTGTACCTGCCGAGCGGGTGAGAGGAGCGCTTTGCAAGACCTCCTTTTTCCATCCGTTGGTTTCGAAAGAGTTTTCAATATCCAGGGGGAGGGGTTGATGTATCAGTCCGCTTTCGTGGAGTTGTCGTTCCAGTTTGGGGTCTTGGGTCAGACGTGTCTGACCGTATGCGGCAATACTGCCGAGAGATAAAAGGTATAAAAATAATAATGTCTTTCTCATGTTGATGTCAACCTTTGGTTTCGGTTGCAATGTTAGCCATTATTAGGCAGAAGGAGGTTTGAAAACTGCCATAAAAGCTTTAAAAGCTATCCGAAGTAGAGGAAATATGAATTTCGGTAGATGTATAATCCCTATGATGTACGACTTATAATGCCAAAGAAAATACTAAAATCGTATTTTCATAACAGAAGAAAATTGTAACTTTGCGAAGTTATGTCACAATGTTAACCTATGATGCGTATCTTGATTTTAATAATAATGCTGTTGCCATGTTCGCTTGGTATGTATGCATCTGCAATAGATAGCCTTTTGTCTGTTCTGGATAAGACTATCGTGATGCGTAGACAATACGAGGAAGAAAAAGAACGGTATATTTCTTTGATAAAGGATGAGTTGAAGCAAGGGAGGCTTACTGACATGGAGCGTTATCTGATACAAAATCGTCTTTTTGCCGAATATAATTCTTATATTAGTGATTCTGCATTACATTATATAAATGAAAATATTCTTATTGCCACACGGCTAAATAATAGGCAATGGATAAATAGTTCTATATTAAATAAAGTACATATTCTAAATACTTCGGGCCTTTTTGTTGAAGCAATGGAATTGCTGAAATCGCTTCCTCGTAACACGTTGGAGGGTGAAAATATAGTGGACTATTATGTATGTTTTGAAAACCTATATCTCTATCAGGCAGAGTACGCCACTGATCGGAACTACGTGAACAATTATCTTCGGATAGCAAATTTGTATAGGGATTCTATAATCAGCCTAGTACCGGAAGATACTTATAGATATGTAGTCGTGCATGCACCTCAGCTCATTGACCAGGGAAAAAGTCAGGAGGCTATATGTTTATTGAAGAATTTTTTACCTCGGTTGAAATCCAATACGCGTGAGTATGCAGTAGCTACTTCAATTCTGGCTTTTGCTTATCATGTCGTGGGGAACAAGCAGAAAGAAATGGAAGCACGTATTAGCAGTGCCATTGCTGACATTAGGGCAGTGGTGAAAGAAAATTATTCTTTGTGCGCATTAGCGGAATTACTTTATGGAATGGGCGATTTGGAACGTGCTAATCACTATATCAAGATTAGTATGGAAGATGCTAATTATTATACTACTCGGTTGCGTAGTTCGCAGAATTCCAAGATGCTTCCGCTCATAGATCGTGCTTATCAGCAAGAAAAGGAAATACAGCAACAGCGGCAGAGAATGTTTATTACAGGCATATGTATCCTTTCTGTTTTCCTTCTATTGACAGTACTGTGTGTGCTATGGCAAATGAAAAAATTGTCTTATGCCCGTAAAAAAGTTGTTGCTGCCAATTCCCAATTGAGTATATTGAATAGTGAATTGAAGAAGCTGAACAAGTCTCAACATGAGGCTAATGAACGATTATTGCATACTAATCAGACTCTTACGGAAGCCAATCATATTAAGGAAGAGTATTTGGGACGTTTCCTCAGTTTAAGTTCCTCTTATATAAGTAAGATGGAAGAATATCGCCGCATATTGAACAAGCAGCTGCTGCCGGTAAACTTGAGGAGTTATATCGTACATTGAAGTCCGACCGTTTCATAAATCAAGAGTTGAAAGAGTTCTATCACAATTTCGATGTATCTTTTCTTAAGATATTCCCTAACTTTGTAGAAGAATTTAATCGTTTGTTGCCAGTTGAAGAACAATTGCATCCTAAAAATGAAGAATTGCTTGTTACCGAACTGCGCATATTTGCACTGATTCGTTTAGGTATTACAGACAGTGCGCGTATTGCAGAATTTTTGCGTTATTCCATAACTACCATCTATACTTATCGTTCCAAGCTAAAAAACAAGTCTCTTTGTAAAGAGGACTTTGAAGAACGAGTGATGAAAATAACTTCTTTTTGATTTTATCCTCCTTTTGAGGCTTTCTTCTGCCTTAAAAAGTTTAGAAATGATTTAGAAATTAGTAGCAATAGCATTTTTGTAATGCGTTGTATTATAGTTGATTGCCTGTTGCAGGACTTTAGATTTTTATCTCAGCCCAAATCGTGCGTTTGTTTTGATAATACATTTGCATCAATCTATTTATTGTTTAACTAATTTCTAATAAGATGAAAAAGAAAAGTCTAAAGAGATGCCTTAAAAAGCGCATGATCCTTTTACTGGGTTTTCTTATGATGACTGGTGTTGCTGTTGCGCAACAACTTCAGGTACAAGGAAAGGTGACCGATGCAACGGGTGAAGGTCTTATCGGTGCAAGTGTATTGGTAAAGGGTACAACTTCGGGGGTGATAACTGACATTGACGGTAACTATGTGTTATTGAATGTCAATCCTGATGCAATACTTATTTTTTCTTATGTAGGTTACCAAACGCAGGAACTGAACGTATCCGGTAGAAACAAGATTGATGTTGTCTTGCATGATGACCAGCAGGTGTTGGAAGAAGTTGTAGTAGTGGGTTACGGTTCATTGAGTAAAAAAGAAGTTTCCAGTTCCATTGTACAAGTGGATAAGAAAAATTTTAATTTGGGGGCTATGAATAACCCGATGGAAATGGTATCGGGAAAAGTCGCGGGCTTGAATGTCAATACGCAGGCAGCTGCCAATCCTAACTCCAGTTCTTCATTACAAGTACGTGGTGCAACATCTGTTTCTGCAAGTAATAGTCCTTTGATTGTCATAGATGGTGTGGCAGGTGGCGATATCCGTAACATCGCTGCACAGGATATTGAATCTATTACGGTATTGAAAGATGCGGGTTCAGCTGCTATTTACGGAACGCGAGGTGCTAATGGTGTGATTTTAGTTACAACGAAACGTGGCTCGGGTGAAGCTGGAAAAACGGTAGTCACATATGACAGTTACATCGCTTTTAATGTAGCCAAGCCCTCTCCGGATATTCTGTCGGCTGATGAATTCCGTCGTTCGAGACGAGGTACAGACTATGGAGCCGACACTGACTGGTATGGACTGATTACTCGTGATGTAGCATACGACACAAACCAATATATATCTATTGATGGTAGCACAAAGAATGGTTTCTATGGTGCTTCCTTCAATTACAAAAGTGCCAATGGACTTGACATCGTGAGTGGTCGTGAAGAATTTGGAGGTCGTTTTTCTATGGAACAGCGTGTACTGGAGAATCGCTTACAATTCAACGGTTCGTTGAGTGCACGTCGTGTAAATGAAACCTGGGGAAATGATGGTTTCTTCGATAGGGCACTCACAATGAATCCTACAATGCCGGTATATAATGCAGACGGTTCGTATTATCAGCCTACTTCTCCTACGGGTGCAACCAATCCGGTTGCGGAGCTTGCTTTGAGAGATAACAACGGCCAGCGTATGTATTTGTTGGGTACGGCTGAGGCTAAACTGAATATTTTGCAGACAGAAAAGCATTTGTTGAATACAACATTAAGTTACTCATTGCATTACAATGACATGAAGCAACAATATTATGCTTCGTCTGCCGGTTCGGAGTCCTATTGGAATGGTTATAAAGGACGTGCGGAAATGAAGTATCAGAAATGGTACACCAATCGATTGGAGTGGTTGGGAAATTATGCACTGAACTTGGGCGACCACAATATTAAGGCTGTAGTGGGCTATACTTATGAGAAGTCTATCTGGGAACAGATTGGTGGTAGTAACAACGACTTCTCTTTTGATAATACGAAATATTGGGATTTGGGCAGTGGCTCTTATCTGAAGGATGGTTTGGCAAGTTTATATAGCGGTCGCTCTGAATCGACACTTATTGGCTTCTTTGGTCGGTTGAACTATAATTGGAAGGATATGCTTTTTGCATCGGCTTCGTTGCGCTATGAAGCTCTTCCAAATTGGTGCTAACCAAAAGTGGGGGTACTTCCCAGCAGCTTCTTTGGCTTGGGAAATGATGGAGATGGGCTTTATGAAGAATACCCGGAAAGTGTTGACCAGTTTGAAACCGCGTGTTTCTTTCGGAATTACCGGTCGTTCGGATTTTGATGCTTATAAATCACTTTCTACTTACAATACCAATGGTAGTTATCTCTTTGACGGGCGTTGGGTAACGGGCTATGCTCCCTCTAGTAATGCTAATCCGGATTTGGCTTGGGAAAAGAGCGTTGCGATTAATCTGGGTGTTGATTTTGTTCTATGGAATCGTTTACGTGGTTCAGTGGAGTATTTTGACCGTAGTTCTAAAGACTTGCTTTATACGTACACGGCACCTCAACCGCCTTTTGTCTATTCCACTATTTTGGTTAACGTTGGAACAACGAAAAATACCGGTATAGAAGTATCTTTGGATGGTGATATCCTTACTAAAACAGCAGTGAAGTGGACGAGCGGAATCAATTATTCTTATGGGAAGACTAAGTTGACCAAACTTCTAACGATATTTACAAGGCATCTTATCTCGACCTTTACTTAAAACCGGGTACTGGTTCCAGCGAATATTTCTTCCGTGTGCAGGAAGGGGGAGAGATAGGGCAGTTCTACGGTTATGAATATGCAGGTGTTGACGAAAATGGCAATATGCTTATTTTGAATGATAAAGATGAGCAAATACCGATTTCTCAGGCTGATGCCAAGTATAAACGTTATATTGGCAATGGTGCTCCCAAGCACTTCTTGTCTTGGAGTAACAACCTGACTTGGAGAAATTTTGATTTGAGTGTATTCTTCCGCGGTACATTCGGTTTTGATGTATTCAATATGCGTAAATATGGTATGGGGCTTCAGGGATGTGGTACAGATAATGTTCTTCGCTCTGCGTATCTGGAAGATAAGAATATCCGTACCGGTGGTGGAGTAATATCTTCCTATTTCCTGGAGGATGGTAGCTTCATAAAACTGGAAAATGTAACCTTGGGATATAATTTTACTCCTAAGAACCGTAAGTTACTGGATAATATGCGCATATATCTGTCTGCCAAGAATCTGTTTACCTTGACCGGATATTCTGGTAATGACCCTTCAATTATAGACGTGAATGGTATCCAGCCGGGAGTAGATAGTAATAGTGCTTATCCTACAGCAACTCAATTGAGTTTAGGTGTGACTCTTCGCTTCAAATAAATGAGAAACAAATTATTAAAAATATGAAAGATATGAAATATATAAAATGTCGTTGGTTATTGGCGATGATTATGTCATGTTCACTTTTCTCTTGTACTAATTTGGACGAGGAAGTGTTCGATCGTGTGGATGCCGGAATTTATTATCAAGATGAGACGAGTGTTCAGGGGGCAGTGGCAGCCATCTATTCGAAAGCTGCATATAGTTATTTGGAATACTTCTGGTATTTGCAGGAGTTTTCTGCCGACCAGGTGGCATGGCGCAGTTGGAACGGTGGACTTGGGGATGGGATGAGGCATTGAAGTTTGCTTTGTCTTCACATACCTGGACGTCAGAATCAACCATTATTCGCCAAACTTGGGAGAATGCGTGGACCACTATTGGGCTTTGCAATACGCTTATTACAGATTTGCAGGCAATCAGCCCCGCATCTATACGCATGACTGAGGATGCTTTGAATAGTTATATTGCCGAAGTACGTACCCTGCGTGCTTGGGCATACTACAATATCTTTGAGATTTGGGGTGGAGCACTTCCCTTGAACATTTCTTCGGGTGCGGAAATCCCTGGTTCTGCAGATACTGATTTTGATAAGGGGTGCAAGATTATCTACGATTTTATCAGTCAGGAATTAGATGAGTCAGTTACAGATCTTATGAAAGAAGATGGTTCTGGAAAGACTCGCAACCGCATGAACCAAGCTGCCAATCGTATGATTAAGATGCGCTTGTTGCTGAATTCTGAGGTGTTTATCAAACAAAACAGTTATAATGAGTGTGCCACTCTTTGCCAAAAAATTCTGAATGGCGATTATGGTACTTACAGCATTACCGATGACTATCGCGATATTTATTCGATAAACAATGTAGAATGTCCGGAAGTTGTAATGGCATTGGCGATGGAAGTCGGTCAGGTCAATACCGGTTGGATGCGTAACATGCCTTTCATGCCTTACAATTGTTGGGATTACTTTGGAGGTACATACAGCCAGAGCGGATGGAATTGTGTATGCTTGGCACCTTCATGGGATAATTCTGGAAATGTACAGCCGTATGGTGGTACTGACAATCCTAAGAGCTTTCTTACTGACTACGGTGATAAGTTAGGAGCAGTTTATGAACGTTTCCACGATAAAGATATCCGTAAGCAGAACTATGTGTATAATGAAACAACAGGAAACTATCAAGGCATTTTTTTGAAAGGGGCTATTAAAGCCAACTATGGTAAGGGTGCGGCTTTGAAAGCAGATGCCGACCGTGACGGTCAGGATTTGGTTTATGTGGATCAGGTGGGTACATTCCTTAATTTAGGACGTAATCTGGAGACTGTCATGTCACCTCGCTGGGGTGAAACGAATTCAGGTGTCCGTTTGGTAAGATATCCGGTTTATCCGGAGAGTGCAGGCATTGATTTCCAAAACATCGATGAGGTGGAATTCCGTTTGAGTGAAGTGGTCTATACTCTTGCTGAATGTAAAATGCGTGCAGGTGATACGGAAGGTGCTAAAGAACTGGTATATAGAGTTAAAACACGCTATTTTACAGATAAATCGGCTCTCGAGCAGCCCGGTCCTGGTTTTACATCCTTTGATATGGATTGGATGTTGAGTGAATGGGGACTTGAATTCTTGGGAGAGGGGCGTCGTCGTCGTACAGACTTGCGTCGTTTCGATAAGTTTACGCAAGGGCAATGGTGGTTCTTTGGCCGTGCCACGGACGACGGTTTAAGCTATCCGGCTAAACGTGACCGCAAATACGAGTGGTATCCCTTGCCCCAGTCTGCCCTTATGGTAAATCCGGGACTGGTACAGAATCCTAATTATTAATCATCCTATAATAATAGTAACAATGAAAAAATATATATGTAATCCGCTATGGCTTTTGTTGCTTTTTGTAGCTTTCATCAGTAGTTGTGACAAGGAGGAAATTGTGTTTGACCATGAGTTGCCGCAATTTGAACTTCGTAGCGATGCTATCTTGCTGGAGGTGATTATGCCCCAAGGAACTGGTGCCGATGAAATAATTTATATTGCAGGCGATTTCAATGGAGGTCAGGATGCTGCTTCCGGAGACCTTAAGTGGCAGATGGAGAAAGCTGCAAACAATGATGTTAAATGGGGCATATACCTCTATCCGGAAGATTTTGTTAATGGAAAGACACTTGCCGATGGCTTTTATTTCGTTTCTAAGACACAAGGTATAGAGCGTACTTTGCAGAATGGGGATGCTTTACATCAAATTTCGGCTAAGGTAGGTACTCGCACTGATATAACGGTAACCCGCTGGAATGCTTATTTTGAGGAGCCGGAAGACCCAAGTGAAGTGATTCATGACGGTTATGCTGTGTTCGTGATGGACAATACAGGTTGGGATGCACTGACACTTTATGCGTGGGGAAATGATTTGCCGGAACTTTTTGGAGGTTGGCCCGGTATTTCACCTACTGGTAGCGTTGAGATAAAAGGAATTACCTATAAATACTTCGATACAGGTGAAGCAAATAAGGGATTGGTTTACAATTTGATATTTAACGATAATGGAGTAGGTTCACAATTTGATGGACCACAGAACTTTACTCTTGACCGTGACATATATTTGGAAATCACAGAAAGCGGTTGGACGGAAATAGATCCGGATGCAGTGGTTATCCATGATGGTTATGCCATATTTATTGAAGACCAGTCCGGATGGGCAGAAACAACCATATATGCGTGGGGAAATGATATACCGGAACTCTTTGGCAGTTGGCCAGGAATATTACCAACCGGTAGTGTTGAGATAAAAGGTGTCACGTATAATTATTACGATACAGGTGAAGCAAATAAGGGATTGACTTACAATCTGATAATGAATAATAACAATGGAGGCTCACAATTTGACCTCGCAGCAGTGACGCTTGATCGAGATTATTATTTCCGTATTACGGACATAGCTGGTGAGGAGATTGACCCTAACAATCCGGACGGAGACTCTGAACCGGAATCTGAAGCGGCTTTTGTTTCTAATCAGAATAATTTCTTGAAATGAGTTTTGTATAGTAATGAAGATGTTAAATGACCTATTGGTGGAATGAGATTGGGGATAGGATATCTCTTTTCAATCTTGCGGATATATGTCCAAGCTTGTTCTATCCAAGTCTTGGGATAGAAAACCAAGCCTTGGGAAGAAGTTATCTCTTAGCTCTTTTGTTTTTTAGTATTGGCTTCCGGGATTTTTAGTATTAAGTCTTAGTATCTTTTCTGCCAATGCCCATCACTGGAGAGTTTGGATGCTCCTTTTGCAGATATCAGTTCCGCCAATGAGTATAAGTATAGATAAAAAGTAGAAATATGAAAAAAGTAATAATTGCGACACTGCTCTTTACGATGCTACATTCTTGTATGGGGTGTAGTGATAGTCAGAGTGACATGGAACCGATTCCCGTCCCACAGGAAGAATACATGGCTTCGGATATGGTGATTTATGAGGCAAATCCCCGCATTTTTGCCGAAGAAAATGCGTTCTCTGCCATCAAAGCAGAGCTTGACCGTATTCAAAGCCTGGGAACTACCGTGCTTTGCTGATGCCTGTAAATGAGCCGGGAGTACTGAAAAGTGTGAATTCACCTTATTGTATAAAGGATTATAAAAAGCTGAATACACGTTACGGAACAAAAAAAGACTTGAAAGAACTGGTAGATGCTGCCCATGCCAAAGGAATGAAAGTGATTCTTGACTGGGTTGCCAACCATACTTCGTGGGACAATGCTTGGGTGACTGAGCATCCGGATTGGTATACACAGGATGCAAATGGCAATGTGGTACAACCTCAAGAACAGCCTTGGGCGGATGTTGCTGACTTGAATTTTGACAACGAAACCATGCAGCAAGCCATGATTGATGCCATGAAGTATTGGGTAACAGAAATTGGTATTGATGGATACCGTTGTGATTATGCCGAGGGGGTACCAGATGCTTTCTGGAAGAAAGCAATCGCCGAGCTCCGTACACTTGACAATAATTTGCTGATGCTTGCCGAAGGCGGAAAAACGTCTTTAATGAACAATGGTTTCAATCTGCTCTACGGCTGGAACTTCCATAGTAAACTGAAAGACTATTATGCCGGTAAATGCTCACTTACTGACCTTTATGCTATGAATACTTCCGAATTGGAGGGAATGCCGAAGGGTACGTTACGGTTACGCTATTCTACTAATCATGACCAGGCAAGTGAGGCTTCACCGATAGAATGTTATGGCGGTGAGCGTGGTGCCATGTCTGCTTTTGTATTGACGACTATGCTCGAGGGGATACCTCTTATTTATAGTTCGCAGGAAGTAGCCTATCCGCGGTCACTTAACTTTTTCAATTACGGAGTTATAGACTTGAAGTCCAATGAAGTCTTTGCGCAAGAGATGGCAGAAATCATCAGAGCCTATAAAGCTACGAGCAGTGTACGTGGTGGTGAACTGGAAGTTTATACTACCGGAGATGTCGCTTCATTTTATCGGGCAGCAGGCAGTCATGGCATGTTGGTCATGGTGAATACTGCCAATGAGTCTGTACAAGTGAAAGTACCTATGGAGCATGCTGCAAGACCATGACCGATGTGATTGCCGGTGTGGATGTGGAGTTGCCTACAGTAATGACGATGGAACCTTATCAATATTTTATATATCAACAATAACGGATGTATATGAAACATGTATTATTAACAGTTGTATTTCTGGGAATTGCTTGTGTGGCGATGGCACACGAATTGTCATCTCCCAATGGGAATCTGAAACTCAATGTTGTGCTTGATTCCGAGGGGGGGCCGGTCTATAGCTTATATTACAAAGGAGAGCCGGTTGTAGAACCTTCTGCCTTGGGAATACTTATGGAAGAAGCGGATTTGTCAAATGGCTTCCGGATTCTTGATGCAACAAATTCTACTTTTGATGAAACTTGGATGCCTGTATGGGGAGAGTATGAAAAAGTCCGTAACCATTACAATGAACTTACTGTCACTCTCTCACAACCGGCAAAGCACGACCGTATGATGATTGTACGTTTTCGATTGTTTGACGATGGACTCGGATTCCGTTATGAGTTGCCGGAGCAGAAAACCATGAATTATCTGACGGTAAAAGACGAACTGACGGAATTCAATCTGACCGGTAATCATACACTCTATTGCATTCCCGGTGATTATGATACGAATGAGTTTGCCTATACTACTGCGGCCATTTCCGAAGTGCGCGAAGCTATGGAACGTAATCTACGTAAAAAAGGATATGAAGCTAAAGCGACTTCATTCACAGTACAAACACCCCTTATGATAAAGACTACCGAAGGACTTTATATCAATATTCATGAAGCTGCCTTGGTAGATTATTCTGCCATGTTGCTGAATGTGGATGATAAAGAGTTTAACTTTTCTGCTCATCTTACTCCCGATAAATTAGGAAAGAAAGGATATCTGCAATTACCGTTGCATACCCCGTGGCGTACAATTATGGTTAGTGACGATGCACGTAGCATCCTTGCTTCTCAGTTGATTCTTAATCTGAATGAACCTTGTAAGCTGGAAGATACTTCTTGGATTAAGCCACAGAAATTTATCGGTGTCTGGTGGGAGATGTTTACTGGTGGAGGAGGTACATGGGCATATAGCGACTATTATAAGGCTAAACCCGGCATAACCGACTATTCAAAGTTAACTCCTAATGGACATCATCCGGCCAATACTGAACATGTGAAAGAGTACATAGACTTTGCGGCGGAGAATGGTATTGATGCGGTATTGGTTGAGGGCTGGAATGAAGGTTGGGAAGATTGGGCATCCTATCGTAAGGATCGTCAGTTCCTTTTTGACAAACCTTATCCGGACTTTGATGTTGCGGTACTACATGCCTATGCCAAATCAAAGGGAGTAAAGATTATCATGCATCATGAGACGGCTGCTAATGCTGCCGACTATGAGCGGCAGCTGGATGTAGCCTTTCAATTTATGGTAGATAATGGCTATAAATTCTGTAAAGACCGGATATGTGGGCTCAATCATTCCCCGTAGTGAATATCATTCCTCACAATGGATGAACAATCATTATATACATGTGGTGAAGCGTGCTGCTGATTATAAGATTATGGTAGATAGTCACGAGGCTGTTCGTCCCACCGGCTTGTGCCGTACCTGGCCCAACTGGGTAGCGCAAGAATCTGCCCGTGGTGGTGAGTTTGAATCTATGGGGGGCAATGATCCGGATCATACTTGTATCTTGCCGTTTACTCGGTTGAAGGGTGGTCCGATGGATTACACTCCTGGTATTTTCCAGACAAAACTTTCGTATTATAATGGTTCGAAACCTAAAGGTCAGGCGGGTACTACATTGGTAAAACAATTGGCTCTATATGTAACGATGCCCTCTCCGTTACAGATGGCAGCAGACCTGCCGGATAATTATCGCCGTTTTCCCGATGCGTTTCAATTTATTAAGGATGTAGCGGTGGATTGGAGCAATTCTTGGTATCTGGAAGCCGAACCGGGTGATTATATCACAGTGGCTCGTCAAGCCAAAGGAAAACAAGAGTGGTATGTAGGTGCTATTACCGACGAACATCCTCGTACGGCAACTATTCCTTTCTCTTTCTTACCCGAAGGAAGGAAATATATTGTTACCGTTTATGCAGATGGTCGGGATGCAGACTGGAAAGATAATCCGCAGAGCTATGACATCCGTCGTGGCATAGTAACGTCAAAGAGTGTGCTGCGTCAACCTCTGGCAAGTAGTGGAGGGGTGGCTATCAGTGTTCGAGAAGCAACAAAAGAAGAGGTAAAAGGATTGAAGAAATTATGAAGCTTGTCCGTACATAGTAATTATTATGTTGCGGATTTAATACAAGCATTTAAGAATTAAAGTTAGCAATTGGAAAGGCATAGTCCGTGAGGATTGTGTCTTTTTTCGTAAATTATTCGTCATTTCTTATTTTCTTTATTATAATTTTTTCTATATTTATGCCGTTATGGCGAATTGTTGACAGAATAGGAAAAGAATAGACCATTTAGGTATGAATAGAGAATGCCGGGGATTTGACATTTTATCATTCTTTAATCAAAATATAACCGTAAAATTTAGCTGTTTTGAAAAGTTTTCTTATATTTGCGGTGTTATTCATTGACATTTTGTTTGAATAGCGTGAAGTCAACAAGGTAATAACCTTTAAAACGTAATATTATGAATATCGAACGTATCATGGCCTCTTTAGAGGCAAAGCACCCCGGCGAGTCTGAGTATCTTCAAGCCGTAAAGGAAGTTCTTCTTTCCATCGAAGATATCTATAACCAACATCCTGAGTTCGAGAAAGCGAAAATTATAGAACGTCTGGTTGAACCTGACCGTATCTTTACTTTCCGTGTAACGTGGGTGGATGATAAGGGTGAAGTTCAGACGAACCTCGGCTATCGTGTGCAGTTCAACAATGCCATTGGCCCGTACAAAGGCGGTATTCGTTTCCATGCTTCCGTAAATCTTTCTATCCTCAAATTCCTGGGATTTGAGCAGACTTCAAGAATGCTTTGACTACATTGCCTATGGGCGGTGGTAAGGGTGGTTCCGACTTCTCTCGCGCGGAAAGAGCGATGCTGAAATCATGCGTTTCTGTCAGGCCTTCATGCTGGAATTGTGGCGTCACCTCGGTCCGGATATGGATGTTCCTGCCGGTGATATCGGTGTAGGCGGTCGCGAAGTGGGCTATATGTTCGGTATGTATAAGAAGTTGACTCGCGAATTTACGGGCACATTACCGGTAAAGGATTGGAATTTGGCGGTTCGCTGATTCGTCCCGAAGCAACAGGATTCGGCGGCTTGTATTTCGTAAACCAAATGTTACAAACAAAAGGCATTGACATCAAGGGCAAGACCGTGGCTATCTCCGGTTTTGGAAATGTGGCTTGGGGTGCTGCTACCAAGCTACCGAATTGGGTGCCAAGGTGGTTACCATCTCCGGTCCCGACGGTTACATCTACGACCCGAACGGTATCAGTGGCGAAAAGATAGATTATATGCTGGAACTCCGGTCATCGGGCAACGATATCGTAGCACCGTATGCCGACGAATTCCCCGGCTCTACTTTCGTAGCAGGCAAACGCCCGTGGGAAGTGAAAGCGGACATCGCTCTGCCTTGCGCTACCCAGAACGAGCTGAACGGCGAAGATGCACAACACCTCATTGACAACAAGGTGACATGTGTAGGCGAAATCTCCAATATGGGATGTACGCCCGAAGCTATCGACCTTTTTATTGAAAATAAGATTATGTATGCACCGGGTAAGGCTGTCAATGCAGGTGGTGTGGCTACCAGCGGACTGGAAATGTCGCAGAACGCCATGCACCTCAGCTGGAGTGCAGCCGAAGTGGATGAAAAACTCCACGCCATCATGCACGGAATTCATGCTCAATGCGTAAAATATGGGACAGAACCTGATGGCTACATCAACTACGTGAAGGGAGCGAATATCGCCGGCTTCATGAAGGTGGCTCATGCCATGATGGGTCAGGGAATTATCTAAGAGAGAAACTTGTTTAGTTGTATTTGTATTTGTGGTTTGTGCTGCCCTACGCCTGTGAAGGTATGGGGCAGTACTTTTTTATTCTCAATTAAAAAAGTTGTATCTTTGTATCCGAGAAACCATAAATGACAAAGAGATGTTACTACCTGAATTGAAACTGAGACGTGATAAAATACGCTCTCTCATGCTCAACAAGAGATTGATGCCGCTCTTATCGCTTGTAATGTAAACTTAATCTATACGTACGGACGTGTCGTCAGCGGTTACTTGTATCTGCCGTTGAATGCTCCCGCTCGTTTATTCATCAAACGTCCCAACAATATTGAAGGGGAACATATTCATCCTATCCGTAAACCGGAACAACTGCCTGACTTACTAAAGGAATGTGGTTTGCCCATACCTGCGAGGTTGATGCTGGAGGGGATGAGTTGTCTTTTACGGAATATAACCGTTTGGCTGCGTGTTTCCCTGAAACGGAGGTGCTTCCTTGTGGTACGGCACTTATCCGGAAGGCCCGAAGTGTCAAGACTGAAATAGAGATTGAGATGTTCCGCCGTTCCGGCATTGCACATGCCAAGGCCTACGAACAAATACCCTCGGTTTATAGACCGGGAATGACAGACTGCCAGTTATCCATCGAAATAGAGCGCCTGATGCGCCTGGAAGGTTGTCTGGGCATTTTCCGTACCTTCGGACAAAGTATGGAGATTTTTATGGGAAGTCTGCTGGCAGGAGACAATGCCACTGCGCCTGCCCCCTATGATTTTGCTCTGGGAGGCGAAGGACTTGACCCGTCACTGCCTATCAGTGTGAACGGTGCACTGTTGCAACCCGGCCAGAGCTTTATGGTTGATATGGGGGGTAACTTCTATGGCTATATGGGAGACATGAGCCGTGTATTCTCTATCGGAAAGTTGCCGGAAAAGGCATATGTTGCCCATCAGGTTTGCCTGGACATACAAGAGGCTGTTGTAGAAAAAGCGAAACCGGGTGCTGTTTGTGAGGACCTTTACAATCTCGCTATCGATATTGTCACCAAAGCGGGCTTTGCCGACAACTTTATGGGAGCCACTCAAAAAGCCAAGTTTATCGGTCATGGCATCGGACTGGAAATCAATGAAATGCCGGTGCTGGCTCCACGCATGAAGCAGGAGCTGGAACCGGGCATGGTCTTTGCTTTGGAACCGAAGATTGTTTTGCCAGGCATTGGTCCCGTCGGTATCGAAAACTCTTGGGTTGTAACAGCGGAAGGAGTGGAGAACTGACGTTGTGTAAGGAAGAGATTGTGGAACTTTGAAAATTGATAATGGATAATGGAAAATTGCCATGCGGTTTCAATAAATACGCTGCACTGTTTATTTTTCCATTATCCATTTTCAATTATTTTACCCTTCTGTTAAGCTGATTATTCGCTTTCGAAGGTTTGGATTTACCAATCCGTTTTCCGGTTGGCTTGGCCTTGTTGCTCCGTTTGGGCTTTATGCCGGAATGGTTACTCGCCTTCATAATATTCACATAAGTAGTAGCGGGCTATAAAGTCCCAATATTGATGCAGTGTTTCTTTTCCTTTCAGGAAGGGAAGTTCCACATCGGGTAGAATTCCTTTGGCCATTCCGTATTTCAGCAGGTCGAACGGACACTCTCCGGGTTGGCAGAACATCTTGTAACCCTCTGCAGCAGCGCGTTTGGCATCGTACATCGGGTTATGTTCTTCACAGAAATAGGCGGCCACGTTGTGGGCTACGAGCATACCTTTGGCGTTGGCATAAATCACGAACTCTTTTTGGTATTCCAGGTCGGGCAATAGTGCGGACCGTTTGTTTTCCCATCCCAAGACATCGACAAAGAAAGTGCAAAGCTCCTTGTAATCGGTGAAGTATAGCAGCGGTTTCCCCTGGCTGTATTCCAGACAGCGGGCGGCATCTTTACTCAGTTTGGTTTCCGGAGTGACTTCCGGCAGCGGAGTAATGGGCATATCCAGTAAATCAAGTCCCATTACCCAAAGGAAGGAAGATTCTCCCTCGCTGATGGGAGCTTCTTCGAAACGTGCATCCATCAGTCATAGGCGCTTTGGCTTAATGCAAGCAGGTCTTTGTCATAAGGACTGAACAAGGTGTATTCCTTGTCAAAAATACTGAATTGTGATTTCAATGTCCACAGTACGAATGCAATGTCTTCCTGATTTATTTCATCGGGCGTATAATCGTCACCCAGTGGATAGAACGGCAGGTAAGTTCCGTATACTCCTTGAAAGGCTTCGGAGAAAAGTTTCCAGCCTCCGCTTTGGGCAATGGCATCTTGAAAGTACATGCCGAGGGAGATGGCTGCGTCAATTTGGGTACGCAGGTCTTCCTTGTTGAACAAGGGAGAGGTCTTGACGAGGGGCAGGATGCTTGTGGCAAAGTCGAGGTACCATTTGTCCGTTGGCAGTACGTGGGTGCGTTCATTGGCCCCCAACCAATATTGCATGTTGATTGTTGTCATGATTTGTTTGTTTTAGATAAATATTATAGTCTTTTTAATGCCAATTTGATGACTTGTTCCACCGGTGCGCTTGGTTCTTCCTTCAAAATGGCAAGCACTACTTTTTGTGAGGGGGCTTGTGCAAAGCCCAGCATGGTAAGGGCGGCTACGGCTTCTTCTTGTACTTGTGCGTTGGCTGCCGATACCAGTGTACCTATGGTCCCTGCGTTGCCGGCTACAACGCTGCCGGTCTTGATTTTGTCTTTTAAATCCACAATTATCCGTTGGGCTGTTTTCAGCCCGATACCCTTGACTGTTTTCAGTAGAGTGGCGTTTTCCGTGCTGATGACATTTATCAGTTCGGATGGCGAGAGTGCCGAGAGAATCATGCGAGCTGTATTTCCGCCGATGCCTGAAACGGAGATGAGCAACAGGAATAGTTCGCGTTCCTGCTTGTCAGCGAACCCGTAGAGGACATAGGCGTCTTCACGGATAGCTTCATATATATATAGTTTGCATTCTTTCTTGCCCTGGATGGCGGCATACGTATTCAATGAAATATTGACGCCGTATCCCAGTCCGTTGCAGTCTATTATTGCGGTTGCCGGACTTAGTTCGGCAATTCCGCCTCTGATGTATTCTATCATAATTCTTTTGCTTGTTGGCCCCAAATGTGCCTTGCGTACATATCATCTGCGAATGTATGAATTATTATTGGACTTTCACTCACTAAAAAAAGAAAAACTGTGTGAAACAGCAGGGAGTTCTGCCGATATAATAAATTAAAATGCTTACTTTTGCGCCGATAAAGTAGAAAACTGATAAATAAATTCATAAAAAGAATGAAAAAAGTAAGAGCGGCCATCGTTGGCTATGGTAATATCGGGCATTATGTGCTCGAAGCCCTGCAAGCAGCTCCCGATTTCGAAATTGCCGGTGTAGTACGCCGTGCCGGAGCTGAAAACTGTCCTGCGGAACTGAGTGCATATCCCGTTGTGAAGAATATCAAGGAACTGAAAGGCGTGGATGTTGCTATCCTTTGTACGCTACCCGCAAAGTGGAAGAGTATGCAAAGGAGATCCTTGCTTTAGGCATTCATACTGTGGACAGTTTCGATATCCATACGGGTATCACTGCCTTGCGCCGCACACTGGATGCAGAGGCTAAAAAGCATAATACGGTATCCATCATTTCTGCCGGCTGGGATCCGGGTAGTGACTCCATTGTCCGCACTATGCTGGAAGCCATTGCTCCGAAAGGCATTACCTATACTAATTTTGGTCCGGGTATGAGCATGGGACACACCGTGCTGTAAAGGCCATCGAAGGTGTGAAAGCCGCTCTTTCCATGACTATTCCTACAGGAACCGGCATTCACCGTCGTATGGTGTACATTGAGTTGAAGGATGGTTACGAATTTGATAAGGTGGCTGCAGCATCAAAGCCGACCCGTACTTCGTGAATGACGAAACACATGTAAAATTGGTTCCGAGTGTGGATGCACTGCTCGATATGGGGCATGGGGTAAACTTGACCCGTAAGGGTGTGTCCGGCAAGACGCAGAACCAGCTATTTGAGTTCAACATGCGTATCAACAATCCTGCCCTCACGGCACAAGTGCTGGTATGTGTGGCGCGTGCCGCTATGCGTCAGCAGCCGGGTTGCTATACAATGGTTGAAGTTCCGGTAATAGACCTGCTTCCGGGCGATAGAGAAGAGTGGATCGGCCATTTGGTATAAGACACAGAAAAAACAGATGATGTGTTTGGCTCAAACGCATCGTCTGCTTGCCCCGAACACATCATCTGTTTGATGTAAATGCATCATCCGTTCTACTGCGAATGATGATGCGTTTTTATGTCTTGTTCTTTAAAAGAAATACCTCAGTATATCATTGAAGTTTGCCCAAATCAGCAAACCGAACAAGAGGAACATGCCCACCATCTGCGCACGTTCCATAAACTTGTCGCTGGGCTTGCGGCGTGCAATGATTTCGTAAATGAGGAATAACACGTGTCCACCGTCCAGTGCAGGGATGGGCAGAATATTCATAAAGGCAAGGATGATGGAGAGGAATGCCGTCATGTACCAGAACTGGTGCCAGTCCCACGTGGCGGGGAAAATACTGCCGATGGTTCCGAAACCTCCGAGTTGCTTGGCTCCTTCCTTGGAGAAGAGATATTTCATCTGGCCTACGTAGCCTTTCAGAGTCTTTACCCCCAAAGATACGCCGGCAGGGAAAGAGGAAAGGAAACTGTATTCCTTACGGACAACGGGCAGCAGCTTGTCGGTTGCCGTACGTGCTGCTACGCCTATTTCATAGTCGGCATTGGTCATCATGCTCAAGGTGTCTGTCACACCGTTACGGACGTATGTCAAGGTTACCTCATGGGATGCGTTGGCTTTCTTGCGCTTCAGCATCTCTTCTTTGAAGTCGTAGTAGGCTATTGACTTTCCATCCAAGTGGGTGATGCTGTCACCTACTTGCAGACCGGCGGAAGCGGCAGGGTATCCTACAATCAGGCTGTCGACTACATAAGGGAAACGGAAACTGGCGAAACGCACGCTGTCTGCCAGCAAGCGGTTCATCATGTCTTCGGGGATGTAGACTGAAGCAGCTTCCCCATCACGCAATACGCTTACCTGGCGAGCATCGACAATACTGGTCAGCAGGTCGCCATCATAGCGTTCGAACGGTACCCCGTCGGCAGATATTAGGATATCGCGTCGCGGAAGCCTATGGCTTTGGCTGTTTCGTTAAAATCCATACCCAATGGGGCTTTTTGTACTGGTATATATTCGTCGCCCCAAGTAAAAAGTATCATGGAATAGATGAACAATGCGAGCAGGAAGTTGAACAATACACCGCCTACCATAATCAGCAGGCGTTGCCATGCCGGTTTGGCACGGAACTCCCATGGCTGCATGGGTTGCTTCATCTGTTCGGTATCCATAGATTCGTCTATCATACCTGCTATTTTTACATAGCCGCCTAAGGGTAGCCATCCGATACCGTATTCCGTGTCACTGTGTTTGGGCTTGAACTTGAATAATGTGAACCAAGGGTCAAAGAATAAGCAGAACTTTTCTACCCGCGTCTTGAACAAACGCGCAAAAAGGAAGTGCCCCCCCTCATGAACAATAACGAGCAACGAGAGGCTCATAATGAGTTGCAGGGCACGAATCAAGAATGTTTCCATCTAATTATTTGCTGTTTTACGATTTTTATAATTTTCGCAAAGGTACGTTTTCTTATTTAACGTATCAAATGAGTAGATGTTTTTTATAATTCTTTTCATTCCGGTGTATCTATCAAATCAGCTCTTCTGCTATCCGTCGGGCTTCGGCATCCGTAGCCACATAGTCTTCATAGGTGGCTTCTGTAAGTAGGATACGCGCGACATGGTCTTTTCTATTACTTCACTCATGCCAAGGAACGAAATTTTGTCCTGCAGGAAGGCGGCTACCACCACTTCATTGGCGGCATTGACAATGCAAGGCATATTACCTGCACGATGTAGCGCTTCGTAGGCCAGGGCGAGGTTACGGAAACGGGTGATGTCCGGTTGCTCGAACGTCAGTTCCGTGCACAGCTTGAAGTCCAGGCGCGGGAAAGAGGCTTTCAACCGGTCGGGATAGGAGAAGGCGTATTGGATGGGCAGGCGCATGTCCGGCATTCCCAGTTGTGCTTTCACGGCACCGTCCTCAAACTGTACCATGGAGTGGATGACGGATTGCGGGTGTACCACGACTTCTATCTGGTCGGGACGTACACCGAACAGCCATTTGGCTTCGATTACCTCGAACCCTTTGTTCATCATGGAAGCAGAGTCTATCGTGATTTTGGCGCCCATGTCCCAGTTGGGGTGTTTCAGTGCTTGCGCTTTGGTGACGGTTGTTAGTTGCTCCATAGTGCAGGTGCGGAACGGACCTCCGGAGGCAGTCAGTATCACTTTTTCTATTTGGTTGCCTATCTCACCGGCAGGCACTGGAAAACGGCGGAGTGCTCGGAGTCGACGGGTAGGATGGGGACACCGCTGAAACGTGCCAGGTCATTGATGAGCTCTCCCGCCACCACCAGCGTCTCTTTGTTGGCAAGGGCTATCGGCTTACGGGCTCGGATGGCATTCATGGTGGGCTTCAGCCCTGCATATCCCACCATGGCGGTCAATACCATATCAATGGGATTTTCGGTCACAATCTGGCAGAGGGCATCTGCGCCGGCATATACCTTGATAGGTAGGTCGGCAAGCGCTTCTTTCAGTTGCGTGTATTTCGATTCGTTGGCTATTACCACTGCCTCAGGCTTGAATCTGCGTGCCTGGGCTATGAGTTCCTCTACGCGGTTATTGGCGGTCAATACGTATGCTTCGTACTGGTCGGGATGTTCTTCGATGACCTGCAACGCTTGTGTACCGATGGAACCGGTAGAACCGAGTATGGCAATCTGTTTCATTTACTATTATGCTATTTACAATTTACTATTTGGAGACTAAAATACGATGTAAAGCTCGGGATTTACGGCCCTGCCTTATGCCACAGCTCGAAGTGAAGGTGGGGACCGGTGGACAGCTCGCCGGTGTTTCCTACCAGTGCGATGGCTTCACCCCCTTTCACCGCATCGCCTTCCCGTTTCAGCAGAGAGCCGCAATGCTTGTAGACTGACACGAAGTCCTGGTTGTGCTGTATTTCTATCAGATAACCCGTCTCGGCAGTGTAGGTACTCAGTATGACGGTACCGTCTAAGGTGGCCAATACGCTTTCGCCCGGATTGGCGGCAATGTCCGTGCCGAAGTGTTTTGTTTCGGCATTGAAGGGAGATGAAATCATGCCGCGTGTGGGGCGGTAGAAAATCAGTCCGTCTATTTCGGGGCGAGCGGTGATGCTCGTCAGGTTGTACTTTTCTGTCTCCTCGTACTGTTTGCGGAATTCGGCTTCCCGTTGTGTACGTTCCATGAGCGAATCTTCGCGCAGGTGGGTCAACGAGTCGATGGAATGTATGGTATCTGCCTTTATCTTGCCCTGGAAGATGTCCTGGATATTCATGATATAGAGGTTCTGTCTGTTCACCAGTTGCTGGAGGGAATCTACGCGCAAGGCATTCTCCACTACCTGGGCACGGATTTCACTGTTCATATATCCCGGCAGGTAGTTGCGCAGCGGGTGAAGGCTACGATCAGGGAGGCGATGAGAAACAATACGAACAGCACGGAGAGCAATACGGACAGCCGTTCAGCTGGATACGCGCAACGTGATGATATCCTCAAGGGTATTCTCGTTCGTAATCGTCAGTCTGTACTTGAACTTGATGTTACTCCAAAATGCTTTTCTTCGTTTCTTTTTCATACCTCTTCTGTTTCGTCCAAAGCTATCAAACCTTCCGGCAGGTCTACGGTGATGACCTTGTGCTTCTGGTCAATGTCTATGATAAACTCTTCTTGTGCCGGCACCAGCAGTTCTTCTCCCTGATAATCTACCACAAACAGTGTGTTGATGGTCGATGTGTCCACGTCCGTCACTTCTCCCAGCGTGCCGTGATGTACTTCCTCCATACGAAAACCGACGAAGAAGTCCCAACTCAGTTCACCTGGTCCTGCCTCTTCTGCATGTTTTACGGGGAAGTAGACCTCAATATTAGTGAACATGCGGGCGCGTTCTGCTGTGTCCACGCCTTCCAGTTTGACAAGGGCGGTGGTGTCGGAGCGGAAACGGTATTCTTCCAAGAAGAAAGGCACCAGTATACCATCCAGCAGGCAGATTAGGTATTCGGCTTCCACCCGGTCGAAGATGTCATCCGTAAAAGTGAACGATAGTCTCCGTGAATGCCGTGGGGCTTGTTGAATATACCTATCTTATATACTTCTTCTCTCTTTATCATCTTATTCTATTCTTGTTATTCTTGCTCCGAGCGCATTCAGTCGCCCTTCGATGTTCTGATACCCACGGTCTATCTGCTCTATGTTGTGGATGCGGCTGATGCCGTCCGCACTCATGGCAGCTATCAGCAGGGCGATGCCCGCACGGATATCGGGCGAGGTCATGTTGCCGCCACGTAGTTTAAAGCCGTGGTCGTGACCGATGACAACGGCGCGGTGCGGGTCGCAGAGGATAATTTGCGCTCCCATATCTATCAGCTTGTCCACAAAGAACAAACGGCTTTCGAACATTTTCTGATGAATGAGTACACTGCCTTTTGCCTGGGTGGCAACCACCAGCAGCACACTGAGCAAGTCTGGTGTCAGTCCGGGCCAGGGTGCGTCGGCAATGGTCATGATGGAGCCGTCGATAAAGGACTCTATCTGGTACGTCTCTTGTGCGGGCACGTAAATGTCGTCTTCCCACTGCTCCATCTTGATGCCGAGTCGACGGAAACTGTCGGGGATAATTCCCAAGTTCTCGTAGGAGACATTCTTGATGGTCAGTTCGCTACGGGTCATGGCTGCCATGCCAATGAAACTGCCCACTTCAATCATGTCGGGGAGGATGGTATGCTCGGTTCCGTGCAGCTCGTCTACTCCTTCGATAGTCAGGAGGTTGGAGGCGATGCTTCTATCTTAGCTCCCATCCGGTTCAGCATTCTGCAAAGTTGCTGCACGTAGGTTCGCAGGCGGCGTTGTAGATGGTGGTCTTGCCTTTGGCAAGGACGGCTGCCATTACGATATTGGCTGTTCCCGTTACAGATGCCTCGTCGAGTAGCATATAACTGCCATGCAGTTGTTTGGCTGAGATTTCGTAGATGCCACGCTCCTCATTATAGACAAAGTCGGCTCCTAAATTCTGGATACCGATGAAGTGTGTATCAGACGGCGGCGTCCTATCTTGTCTCCGCCCGGCTTGGAAATCATGGCCTTGCCGAAACGTGCCACCATCGGCCCCACCAGCATGACGGAACCGCGCAGGCTGGAACATTTTTTCAGGAACGCGTCACTTTCCAGATAGGCGAAATCAATGTTGGCAGCTTGAAAGCTGTAAGTGTCAATGCCTTTTTTAGATACGCTGACTCCCATATCCCGCATCAATTGGATAAGGTTGTTGACGTCCAGTATGTCCGGGATATTGTGCACAGTCACCTCTTCGGCAGTGAGCAATGTGGCGCAGATAATTTGCAACACCTCGTTTTTTGCTCCTTGGGGGTAAATGTCACCGGAAAGTCTGTGTCCTCCTTCGATTACAAATGATGCCATGAAATTAGTGATTAGGGGTTGGTGATTAGTGATTAGTGGTCTGCATGGTGATGCCGCATGGCATTAATCACTAACCACTAATCATTCAATTTTAGTATTTCCGTTTATTGTTCCGGTTGTTGTTCCGGTTATTCTGGTTGTTCACTTTCGGACGGTAGTTCTGGTCAATACGTTCGGCCATGAGACGGACGATACTGTCTGTCATTTGCAGTTTTCCGTCAGAGAGTTCGGTGAGGTCATCTGAAATCTTACGGTCATCGACGGTATCTTTGTTCCATGCCATGTAGTCTTTCTTCATGTGGTTACAAATGAGCGCTATCAAGTTCTGCTTCTCTTCTCCTTCCGGAAATTCGATGGCTTTCTTTATCAGTACTTCCAGTGTACGGCCATAGTGGCGGTAGCGGATTTTGGTACTGGGGTAGGGGATGCTCTCCGGCTTGGTATTCAGATTGTCCTTGCGGATAATTTCGTACGGATAATCTATATCCAATTGGAAGTTGGCCATGATGGCAAGGTGGTCCCATAGCTTATGTTTGAAGTCGGGCACATCGCGCAGATGGGGAAACATGTTTCCATGATGTTGATGATTGTGTTTGCGCAACGCTGGCGTTCTGCACGGTCTTCGATTGTCAGCGCGTGGTCTACCATATTCTGGATGCTGCGACCATATTCGGGTAGGGGCATCCGTTTTTGTTGAGTGTTATATTGCATCTTTAATTAGTGATTAATGTTCAATGATTAGTGGTTAGTGATTAGTGATTAATGGGCTACGTAGTGATACCGCATGGTATTCATCCCTAATCGCTAAACCCTAAATAAGTTTCTTTGGCGTGCCGGCTACGAATTCCTTCAAATAGAAGGGTTCGAAATAGGCCACATCCTTGAAATCTTGTTCGGCTATTGCCTTTTCTGCCAACGGGAACATCATGCCGGCAAGCGGCGGATGCCGTCGATGAAGTGTGCATTGGGATGCGTGATTTTCTCTTTGCATTTGGCTGCACCGTCACCGAAGAAATAGACGGGATGTTGCTCTAAAAATTCCAGGTAGGAGTTTTCGTCCACAATATCGGCTGCAATGTCGCGCACCGATTTCAAGGCACGGTCGTAGATGGCAGCATAGACTTCCATGCGGCGGGCGTCAATCATCGGGCAGAGTAATGCGTCGTCGGGCAACTCATCGTGGTAGAGCAATACCGGTACACACTGAACTTTCAGGGTTTCCAGCCCGATAAGTGGCAGGTTACGTCCATAGCAGACACCTTTTGCCATCGACACGCCGATACGCAACCCGGTATACGAACCAGGGCCGCAGCTCACGGCGACTGCATCCAACGGCATGGCATGGCTATCGGCAAAGGATAGCGCCTCGTCCACAAAGACTCCCAATGAAACGGCGTGTGAAGGGCCATTCAGGTCCTCTTTCTTGAAAACGTTCTGTCCGTCCTCGCTCACGGCTACGGAGCAGGCAGAAGTGGACGTTTCAATATGCAAGATACATGACATAACTTTTATTCTTGATTTTATTGTGGCAAATTTACGTGATTATTTTCACTAATTAAAATAATCGTGTAATTGCGCAAAACTATAACATTATGATACAATCTATGACAGGCTACGGCAAAGCAACCGTCGAACTGCCTGATAAGAAAATCAACGTTGAAATAAAGTCGCTCAATAGTAAGGCAATGGACTTGTCTGCTCGTATTGCTCCGCTTTATCGTGAGAAAGAGATGGAAATCCGTAATGAAATATCACGGAAACTGGAACGCGGAAAGGTGGATTTCAGCCTTTGGATAGAAAAGAAAGAGAGTGCGGAAAGTGCCACTCCCATCAATCAGACATTGGTGGAGGGATACTACAAGCAGATTCGTGCCATATCCGAAAATCTTGGAATACCTGTACCGGATGCGACGGACTGGTTTGCCACGTTGCTCCGCATGCCGGATGTGATGACCAAGAATGAAACGCAGGAACTGAGTGAGGAAGAATGGGCTGTGGTTTATTCGGCTGTGGAAAAGGCTGTTGATGCGCTGGTGGACTTCCGTAAGCAGGAAGGAGCTGCCCTCGAAAAAAAGTTCCGTGAGAAGATCGCCAATATCTCTCATTTGTTGGAGACTATCGCTCCCTATGAGAAAGAGCGTGTGGCCAAAGTGAAGGAGCGTATTACCGATGCTCTGGAAAAGACGTTGAGTGTGGATTATGACAAGAATCGTCTGGAGCAGGAACTCATCTACTACATCGAAAAACTGGATGTGAACGAAGAGAAACAGCGTCTTGGCAATCATCTGAAATATTTTATCAATACGCTGGAAACCGGAACCGGACAAGGCAAGAAGTTAGGGTTCATCGCCCAGGAGATGGGACGCGAAATCAATACCTTGGGCAGTAAGTCCAATCATGCGGAGATGCAGAAGATTGTCGTTCAGATGAAAGATGAATTGGAGCAAATCAAGGAACAAGTATTGAACGTCATGTAGTATCAAATAGTAAATCGTCAAATCGTAAATAATTCGATGGCAAAACTTATCATATTTTCAGCCCCTTCGGGCTCTGGCAAGTCAACGATTATCAACTATCTGCTGACTCAAAATCTGAACTTGGCATTTTCCATCTCAGCGACCAGCCGTCCGCCCCGCGGAACGGAGAAAGATGGAGTGGAGTACTTCTTTCTGACTCCTGACGAGTTCCGTCGTCGCATAGCCAATGATGAATTCCTGGAGTATGAAGAGGTATATCAGGACCGTTTTTACGGAACACTGAAGGAGCAGGTGGAAAAGCAATTGGCTGCCGGACAGAATGTAGTGTTCGATGTGGATGTAGTGGGTGGTTGCAATATCAAGAAATTCTATGGTGAGCGTGCTTTGTCTGTTTTCATTCAGCCACCTTCAGTGGAGGAATTGCGCAAACGCTTGGTGGGGCGCGGAACAGATGCTCCCGAAGTGATAGAGAGCCGCGTGGCGAAAGCCGAATACGAACTGGGCTTTGCACCGAAGTTCGATACCGTGATTGTGAACGATGACCTGGAGACAGCCAAAGCGGAAGCATTGAAAGTATCTCTCAATCTTGAACGAATGAAACAACGTGGAGGAGTGTACAACCAGTTGGCACCGAGGAGGAAGAATAGCCCGAAGCTGAACAAGGCATTGCTAATTATTAATAGCGTTCTGTTCGTCTGCTCCTTGTTGTGGGTGTATTGTATATACATCATGGCGAGCCTCGTTCCAGTATTTCAATGTTTCTTATCTCTGTAGTGACGATTTTCAATGCTTGGGCTGCCTGGCGTGCGTTGCAAAGACGTCCTTTGTAAGGTTGTATATGAATAAGAATAAATGAATATAGGAATCTTCAGCGGCTCGTTCAACCCGATACACATCGGACATTTGGCCCTCGCAACTATCTTTGCGAATACGGGGACCTGGACGAAGTGTGGTTTATGGTCACCCCCCACAATCCGCTGAAGGAAGAAAACGATCTGATGGATGACAAGTTACGTTTGAAGCTGGTGCAGCTAGCCACTGAGGGTTATCCCAAGTTTCGCGCTTCCGATTTTGAATTCCATCTGCCTCGGCCTTCTTATACTGTTCATACGTTGGATGCGCTGAAACGGACTTATCCCCAACACACTTTCCATCTTGTCATTGGTTCGGACAACTGGAGGCTGTTCCACCGTTGGTACGAGTCGGAACGCATTATTGCCGAAAATCATCTTCTGGTTTATCCCCGTCCCGGCTATCCGGTAGAGGCCACCTTTTTACCGCAGAATGTGCGGACAGTTTCTTCTCCGGTATTCGAAATCAGCTCCACTTTTATCCGTCGGGCCATAGAGGAGGGAAAAGACGTACGCTACTTCCTGCATCCGGCTGTGTGCGATGAACTCAAACGGATGCAGAATAAATGAATCTTTAAACTGAAATAAATGTCTGTATTTGTACGTGTTTTCATATTTATTTCTTATTTTTGAACGTATCAACCTTGAATGCATGGAAGAGTTTCTTAATACATAGATATTCCTTAATTTAATAATCCGCTTATGAGAAAAGAACTACTGTTACTGGGAGCATTCGGTATGCTGACGACAGCGACGCTTTGTGCGCAAGAGTTTCATTTGCAACCTACTCCCCAAGAATATATTACGCAAAAAGATTCTGTTGATATTCCCCGACAATACCAGATCCTTTCCGGCAATTCCGTGCAGGACGGACCTGCGTTGCTTTACTCCGTTCATTGATGCCGGAAGAGGTGCTTGGCGCTTCTTTCCGTGTATATATAGGAGTGAAAGGAGATAAGATTATCAAGAAATACCAACATCGGATTCCACGCAAATCCGAAGGTTATTTCCTGAAAATAGAAAAAGACTGCATCGTCATAGCCGGTGCTGACGAACGGGGAGCGTACTATGGTGTACAGACTCTTGCGCAGTTGCTTGCTTTAGACAAGCTGCCTTTGGCTGAAGTGACGGACTATCCTGATGTTCCCTATCGGGGTGTGGTAGAAGGTTTTTACGGTGCTCCCTGGAGTCAGGAGGCGCGTATACGCCAGCTTGATTTTTATGGTCGGAACAAAATGAATGTCTATATCTATGGACCGAAAGACGATCCTTATCACCGGACTCCCAACTGGCGCAAGCCTTATCCTGCTCGAGAAGGAGAAGAGTTGAAAGTATTGGTGAATAGGGCGAAGGAGAACAATGTCATTTTCTATTGGGCCATTCATCCGGGCCAGGATATTCGCTGGAATGAAGAAGACCGCTCGTTATTGTTGCAGAAGTTCGAAAGCATGTACCAGTTGGGTGTGCGTGGTTTTGCCGTTTTCTTTGATGATATTTCGGGTGAGGGGACAAAGGCGGACAAGCAGGCTGAGCTGTTGAACTATATTGACGACCATTTTGTAAAAGTCAAGCGGGATGTTGCACCATTGATATTGTGTCCCACAGAGTACAACAAGTCATGGACCGATGTGGAGGGAGGCTATCTCACTACGCTTGGTGATAAGTTGAACGAGGGTATCAAGGTGATGTGGACCGGTGATATGGTAGTTGCTACTATAGATAAGTCTACGCTGGACTTCGTCAATCCGCTGCTGAAACGTAAGGCGTACATTTGGTGGAATTTCCCCGTTTCGGATTATGTACAAGACCATTTGCTGCTAGGGCCGGTTTATGGAAACGGGCTTGATATAAAAGATGATATGTCTGCTTTTGTTTCCAATCCGATGGAACATGCCGAGGCTTCCAAAATCTCTCTGTACAGTGTAGCTGATTATACTTGGAATATGGAGAATTATGATAGTGAAACTTCTTGGAAACATGCAGTCAGAGACCTTATGCCACTTCATGCCGAATATTTGGAAATCTTCGCTGCTCATAATTCCGACCCGGGACAGAATGGACATCGCTTCCGTCGTGAAGAGTCCGTTGCCATTCAGCCTGCTCTCTCTGCCTTGTTGAAAGCCTATCAAGAGAAAAACGAGATAGATGAAGATGCCTATCGGCAGGTAGCTGAGGAATGCCGGAAGATAATCGTTGCCGCTGATGGATTGCTTGCGTCGGGAAATGAGAATCGTCCATTGATAACTGAAATAAGGCCTTGGCTCATTCAGTTCAAACAAGTGGGAGAGTATGGTGCGGAGGTGCTGAACATGATACGCCTGCGCCAGCAGAAGGATGCATTTATAGGTAGCTACGAACACGCCCGCGCCCTGCTGGTGCTGATGGGTGAGACGGATGCCCAATATAAAGCGGGCATAAAGAGCGGCAGCCTGCATCTGATGCTACTTTCAATGCTTTGTTCGAAGCGGCGACAACGGGCTATAATGCAGCGTTCCATGCCGGGCTTGATACAAAGGCTGTTTATTCTCCCTACACGTTGAAGAGCGACGTGAATCAGTTGGCTTCGCTTCCTATTCAGCAGAAGGGAAAGGTGAATACAATTATTCCGTCCAATGAAGTCATCAACTGGCAGGCAGGCGGTGTGCTGACCATTTCGATGGATTATGCCCGCCAGTTGAGTTCGGTGCTTATTGATTTGGGAGATGCGGAGGTTGCTGATTCGAAGTTTAAACTGGAAGTAACTTCGGATGGTACAAACTGGCAGGCGGTGGATTTGAAACCGGGATACAGAACGCAGGTGAAGGCATCTCTCAAGGATTTGAGCGTTGCGAAGATGAGGCTGGTGAATGTATCCGACACAGAGCAGAAGGTGTATTTCAAAATGTTCCGTTTTACGGAGAATTGATATGGTTCTTGATTCTTAAAATAGAGTTACGCGTCTGGGACGATGCTCCCCGTTGTTCTTAAGATCGGAATGACGGGGAGCACTTTTTTAGGAAGTTATTCAAGGCATTTGTCCAAGTCGCGGATGATTTGCTCTTTATCCATATTTTGTCCGATGAATACTATCTTCAGCATGCGGTCGCCGTATTGTTCGTCCCAGTCTCTTAGCAATCCCGGTTCTTGGCGCATCAGTCTATCATGTCTTCTTCGGGAGCGGTGGCATACCATTGTCCGGCTTCAGTTATTTTCTTCTGTATACCTGCTTGTTCAAAGAGGAAGGACATGTCGCGGTTGTGGCTGAAGTAGCAGACACCCTTGGCGCGGATAACGCTGCGGGGCCATTTGGTAGCGACATAGTGGTCGAACTTATGAATGTCGAATGCAGGACGGCGGTAGTAGACAAATGTGCCAATACCGTATTCTTCTACTTCACCTCCTTCGTGATGGTGGTGATGACATTTCTCGTGATGATGTTCGCTTTCATGATGATGTTCATCTTCGTGATGGTAATGCGCCTCTTTTTCCTCCTCTTCGCTTACTTGTTGCTCTATGCCACGAATCCATCCGGCGGAAGTTGCGGCACGTTCAAAGTTAAAGAGGTGGGTATGGATAATCTTATCCAGGTCTACATCTGCATAGTTGCACTCTATAATTTGGGCACCGGGTTGCAAGGTGTGGATAATCTGCCTGATACGTTTTAATTCCTCGGGCTGTACTTCTGCTGCTTTGTTCAGCAGGATAATATTGCAGAACTCAATCTGCTGAATGATGAGGTTTTCTATATCTTCCTCATCAATGCCTTTGCGTGTCAAATCATCTCCGCAAGAAAATTCACTTTGCAGACGTAAGGCGTCCACCACGGTGGTAATGCAGTCTAAGCGGCAAATACCGTATTTAGTATACGCTCCTCCCATATGAGGAATGGAGCAGAGTGTTTGGGCAATAGGCTCCGGTTCACAGATGCCACTCGCTTCAATCACGATGTAGTCGAAGCGTTGCATCTTCATGATTTCGAACATCTGCTCTATCAAGTCTGTCTTCAGCGTACAGCAGATACAGCCATTCTGCAGAGCTACCAGGCTGTCGTCTTTCTTTCCCACCACGCCACCTTTCTGTATAAGGTCTGCATCAATGTTCACTTCGCCTATGTCATTGACGATAACGGCAAACTTAATGCCACGTTTATTAGAAAGGATGTGATTTACCAACGTCGTTTTGCCACTACCCAGATAACCGGTCAACAGCAGTACGGGGATTTCTGTTGTATTCATAGTCATTTCTGTTATAGATTAAACTTTCTTGTATATTTATCTTTCTGCCTCTATGGTGTAGGTAAAGCTGTCTGCACGATAGTATCCTATATTGTATTCAATGGGAGTTCCATTGATATCATAAACAAATCTTTTCCTTATTAATATAGGGTCGCTGGATTTGATATCCATTTTTCTGCGATATATTCTCCGGCCAACCGTGCGGATACTTCCTCTTTACTGGTTTTTACGATGATGTCATATTTATTTTCAAGTATTCCATAAAGAGGTTGGGTGAAGTCCTCATCACCGGTCAGTGGTATACTCGGATTGAAATAAGAGATGAAGGAGACAAAAGGATATTCTTTATTACCGCGTACTCTTTCCAATACCATACATTTTGTTCCCTTTTCAGGGTCTATATTGAAAAAGGTACATATTTCTTCGGATGCTTTCTTAAAACTGACATGCAATTCGAAGTTTTTAATTTCGATACCTAGCATTTTCATTTCTTGTGAGAAGCTCAACCAGTTCTTTACTCCTCCTATAATACCTTTTTTTACAACCTTTGTACCATGCCCTTTTTTTCTGACCAATAATCCCTCGAATACCAGTTTGTTGATTGCTTGGCGAAGTGTATTTCTCGATATGTTTAATTGTTCAGACAATAAAACTTCATTGGGAAGAAGTTTCCCATTTTTGTATTCCTCTGATTCTATAAGTTTTCTCAGCACTTCTTCTGCTTGAATGTGAAGAGGTTTTTCTGAGTTTGGGTCTAATTTCATGGTTATACTTTTTCTGTTATTTTTTCGATCCGATGTACA
>ENA-OQCS01000069-OQCS01000069.1-human-gut-metagenome-genome-assembly--contig:-NODE-69-length-44828-cov-2.916803_pt1 | contig 44828 bp, 54 predicted proteins | sample MGYA00242757_ERZ504575 | MGnify/ENA primary metagenome ERZ504575 (study PRJEB26092, sample SAMD00036297) | human gut metagenome | host: Homo sapiens | study: EMG produced TPA metagenomics assembly of... | reverse complement strand
TCCGAAGATCTGCGGCACACGGTGAAAGCGTGCTGAGCCGTTTCATCGACGATCCGTACAACAAGGAAACCATCAAGGAACAGGAAGAGCAGGCAGGCCTTCGATGAGTGAGACTTCCAGCAACGCCATTCCGGCATATCTTCCGCTGCGCAACGATCTGATCGGTGAGGAGCCGTACGGTGCGCCGCAATTGGACGTGCCGGTATGCCTCAACGTCAACGAGAATCCGTATGCGCCGGAACCGGCAGTGGTCGAAACCATCGCGCAGCGAGTCAAGGAAATCGCTCTGACGCTCAACCGTTACCCGGATCGTGAGCATATCGCGTTGCGTCAGGCATTCTGCGACTATCTCGAACGCGAGTCCGGCGTCAAGCTGGAAGTCGACCAGTTGTGGGGTGCCAACGGATCCAACGAGATCATGCTGCAGCTGTTCCAAGCTTTCGGCGGTCCAGGACGCATTGCGCTCGGCTGCGATCCGACGTATTCGATGTATCCGGAATACGCCCGCGACACGTTCACCACATGGAAGCTTGCGCACCGCAACGAGGATTTCTCGCTGAACGTCGACGCCACCATCAAGGCCATCGAAGACGTCAAGCCGGCCATGATCGTGCTCACCAGCCCGAATAATCCGACCGGCACACCGCTGAAGATGGATGATCTCAAGCGCGTGCTCGGCGCCGCCGAAACCGCTGAAGTGGCCGGTGCCGCCGAAGGCGTGCATCCGGTGGTCGTGGTGGACGAAGCCTACATCGAATTCCGTGATCCGGGTACGCCCACCGCGCTCGAACTCATCGGCGAGTATGAGAATCTCGCCGTGAGCCGAACCATGAGCAAGGCGTTCGCCTTCGCAGCGCGCGAGTCGGCTATCTGGCCGCCAACAAGGCATTATCGACTGTGTGCGCATCGTGCGTATGCCGTACCACCTGTCGGCCGTCACCCAGGCAGCCGCGCTTGCCGCGTTCGAACATACCGACGAACAGCTCAGCCGTGTGGCGCATCTGCGTGACACCCGCAATCAGACCGCGGCATGGCTCAAGGAACAAACCTACAAGGGCCAGCCGCTCGAAGTGGCCGAGACGCAGTCCAACTTCATTCTGTTCGGCGGTCATTTCGACGATCGCGACCGCATCTTCGACGAACTGCTCAAGCGTGGTGTGCTCATCCGCACCGTCGGCCCTGACGGCTGGATGCGCGTATGCATGGGCACCGACGAGGAAATGGCGCGTTTCCGTGAAGCCTTGGTCGAAGTGTTGCGTATTGTGGAACAAGACTGAGCACATACGGGACTGAACCAACACAACAGGACCGAACATTTTCCAAAAGGAGTCGCAACATGGCGCGTACCGCAACCATCGTTCGTGAAACCAGCGAATCCAAGGTCGAACTGAGCCTGAATCTCGACGGCACCGGCAAAACTGACATCGACACGTCGGTGCCGTTCTACAACCATATGATGACGGCGCTCGGCAAGCATTCGCTGATTGACCTGACCATCAAGCCACGGGTGACACCGACATCGACGCGCACCATACCGTCGAAGACATCGCCATCGTGTTCGGTGAGGCGTTGAAGCAGGCGCTGGGGAACAAGCGCGGCATCCGTCGCTTCGCTGATGCGACCGTGCCGTTGGACGAGGCGCTTGCCAAGGCCGTGGTCGATATTTCCGGGCGTCCGTACTGCGTGTGCACCGGCGAGCCGGAAGGCTTCGAATACTGCATGATCGGCGGCCATTCACCGGCTCCTCGTGCGTCACGTTATGGATCCATCGCCATGCATGCCGGAATCTGCTGCATCTGCAGGTGATCTCCGGCCGTGATCCGCACCACATCGCCGAAGCCGAGTTCAAGGCTTGGCACGTGCGCTTCGTTTCGCCATCGAGTCGGATCCGCGTGTCGACGGTATTCCGAGCACGAAGGGCGCTCTGTGATGAGCGACGATCGAAATAACGATTCGACGATTTCCAAGGATTCGATGGATCAAACGATTTCGGTGACCTCAACGCCGACGGCATGCATTTCAGCGAAGAGGAACTGGAAGCGGCCATGGCCGGCTTCGAGCAGGAATTCAAGGATGCCGAAGCGTCCAAGCATGAGCGGGCGGACAATCCGCCATCTGAAGCTTTCGATTCCTCCGAAGCTTCCGATAACGCGGAATCCTCCGAATCCTCCGAATCCTCCGAATCCTCGGAAGTCGACGACATGCTCAACGCGGCTGAGGATTCGTTGAAATTCGAAGACGAGCTGCAGGGACTGCTTGGCAATCGCGCGAAAGTGGCGGTGATCATCACCAGACTGACCTCGCCACGATTGCTGTCGCATTCTGTGAATTGTCCGACATTTCCGCGCAATGCATCGGATCGGCGCAAGGTGCTGTCGCGGTGCTGCGCAATCTCGACGGAGACGGTCCGGAAGCGGCGGTCAAAGACATGACGATCGTCGTTGCCGGCATGCCCGCGATTCTTGCCGTCAACCGTGCGGACAAGCTCGAAGCGACGATGTACGTGGAAGGCAGAGCGGGCAAAACCTTCGCTCCGCCGGTGCTATTCACCTCCACCGCGCCGTTCGTTGAGGATCTCATGCTGGGCATCACCGATATGAACGCGCTGGAACAGGCGGATATGACCATTTTCGATTCCGCTGACCTTGATCGGGATGCGGCGATGAGCATTATCGCCGAGCATACGCGGTTCGGACGCGGCACATCAAGCATCAGTAACGACGGTAAACGCGAGTCATCCTGCCGAACATGCGTTATGCGACACAAGACGACTCGCGTCACAGAACAACGAATGACACAAGAAGGAGAACGCCCATGACTTCCGTGGTGGTTTTCGATTATGGTTTCGGCAACGTGCGTTCATGGTTCGTGCACTGGCTGATCTCGACCTTGACGTGACCCTCACTTCCGACCATCGGCAGGCCTTGGAAGCCAACGGTCTGGTAGTGCCCGGCGTGGGCGCTTTCGGCGCATGCATGGAAGGACTCAAGTCGGTGGGCGGAGACACCGTGATCAAGGATCGTCTGCGTGCCGGGCGACCGGTGCTCGGCGTGTGCGTGGGCGAGCAGATCATGTTCGAACGCGGTATGGAACACGGCACCGGCACTCCGGGCCTTGGCCTGATCAAGGGCGACGTGGAACTGCTTGACGCCGATGTGGTGCCTCACATGGGATGGGACACCGTCGAGGCGCCGGAAGGTTCCGTGCTCATGAAGGGTGTGGAAGGTGAACGTTTCTATTTCGTACATTCCTTCGCCGCGATGAGTGCCGCTCCCGCCGACACGTCCGGCGACCAGCTTGATTTCGGTGACGCCGAGGAGCGCGTGACCTGGTGCACGTACGGACGTAGCCGTTTCGTGGCGGCCTACGAGCGTGGTCCGCTGTTCGCCACGCAGTTCCACCCTGAAAAATCCGCCGAAGCGGGCTCGCAGCTGCTGCGCAATTGGATTGCGACGTTCTGATGGTGCGAGATCGCCGATGATTGTTTCGACGATGCTTTGACATATAGCTTTAAAACGACCACTTGGTACATTTATTTGCGATTGCCGTTTAGTGGCGGTCGGTTGATCACAGAGAGGTACAGACATGTCTTTGACATTGCTTCCCGCAGTCGATGTTCGTGATGGCAAGGCCGTTCGCTTGCGCCAAGCGAATCCGGTTCGGAAACCGATTACGGTTCGCCGCTGGAGGCTGCCCGCACGTGGTCGAGTCCGGTGCGGAATGGATTCATCTGGTCGACCTTGACGCGGCATTCGGCACGGGCAACAACCGTGACCAGCTGCGCGCCATCGTCAAGGAGCTTGGCGACAAGGTCAATATCGAAATGTCCGGTGGCGTGCGCGACGACGCATCCCTCGACGCAGCTTTGGAAGCAGGCGCCGCCCGTGTGAACATTGGCACGGCAGCGCTTGAGAATCCGGATTGGACCGCTTCCGTCATCAAGAAGTACGGCGATCGCGTGGCCGTTGGCCTTGACGTGCGCGGCCACACCCTCGCAGCCCGCGGATGGGTGAAGGAAGGCGGCGATCTGTTCGAAACCATGGCGTTCCTGGATTCCGTTGGCTGCTCTCGTTACGTGGTCACCGACGTGGCTCGCGACGGCATGATGAGCGGTCCGAATATCGATCTGCTGCGTGAGGTTGCGGAACGCACTGATGCGAAGGTCACCGCGTCCGGTGGCATTTCCAAGCTCGATGACCTGCGCGCCATCAAGGAACTTGCCGATCTGGGCGTGGATTCCGCGATTCTCGGCAAATCGCTGTATGCGCGCGCCTTCACTTTGGAAGAGGCGCTTGAAGTCGCACGTTGAGCATTGTTCGCAAACCCATGACGATACGGCCGTCCACAACGTGGACGGTCTCGTCATATTCGGCGCGTGTTAACGACTTTCGTAACATGCGCATGGAACGATGGGGCACTATGGATAAACAGCAAGAGTTTGCTTTGCGCACAGTCGAAGAACGCGACGTGCGCTTCATTCGTTTGTGGTTCACGGATGTGTTGGGAACGCTGAAGTCCGTGGCTATCGCACCGGCTGAATTGGAAGCTGCGTTCGAGGAAGGGCTCGGATTCGACGGTTCCGCAGTGGAAGGCCTCACCCGTGTGTCCGAAGACGATATGATCGTCAAGCCCGACCCGTCGACATTCCAGATTCTGCCGTGGCGTGGAGGCCCGCAAGGCACCGCGCGCATGTTCTGCGACGTGCTTACCCCTGATGGCGAGCGTCGTTGGGCGATCCGCGTCATGTGCTGAAGCAGGCTCTGTCGAAAGCCAAGGAAAAAGGCTTCACCTTCTACGTGCATCCGGAAATCGAATTCTATCTGTTCGAAAGACAGGATGATTGGTCCCAGACGCCAACCCCAATCGATGAGGGCGGCTATTTCGACCATGTGCCGCGCAGCCCAGGCATGGACTTCCGCCGCGCCACCGTCAACATGCTCGAACAGATGGGCATTTCGGTGGAATACTCGCATCATGAGGCGGGTCCAGGCCAGAACGAGATCGATCTGCGTTATGCGGACGCGCTCACCACGGCCGACAACATCATGACCTTCCGTACCGTCGTCAAAGAGATTTCGCTGGAGCGCGGCATTCACGCCAGCTTCATGCCGAAGCCGCTTTCCGACGCTCCAGGTTCCGGCATGCATACCCACTTGAGCCTGTTCGAAGGCGACGCCAACGCGTTCTACGAGGCGGGCAGGAATTCAACATGTCCGTCACCGCACGCCAGTTCGCGGCCGGCATTCTGTACCACGCGGCTGAAATCTGCGCGGTCACTGACCAGTACGTCAACTCCTACAAGCGCCTGTGGGGCGGCAACGAGGCTCCGAGCTACATCTGCTGGGGCCACAACAACCGTTCCGCGCTGCTGCGCATTCCGCAGTACAAGCCAGGCAAGGGCAATTCCGCCCGCATGGAATTCCGTGCGCTCGACCCGGTCGCCAACCCATACCTCGCATATTCGGTGCTCTTGGCAGCAGGCCTTGACGGCATCGACAAGCAGATGCAGTTGGGCGAGCCGACCAGCGACGACGTGTGGGAGCTTACCGATGCGGAACGTCAGGCCATGGGCATCCAGCCATTGCCGGAGTCTCTTGACGAGGCGTTGAAGGTTATGGAGAAGTCCGACTTCGTGGCCGGAGTGCTCGGCGAGCATGCCTTCGAATACTTCCTGCGCAACAAGCGTCAGGAATGGGAGGAATACCGCAAGCAGGTCACTCCTTTCGAACTGAAGAAGTACCTGCCGAAGCTGTAAGCGAACCGCAATCGTTTCATCAAAGACCGTTGTTGCAATCATGAGAAAACTGATTGCAACAACGGTCTTTTGCTTTCCGAATGATTATTTGAATCTTCTTTGATGTTTCTGCAAGTATCGGATTAAAGTTCCAATGACTCAATTGACCGTAAATTAACGGTTTTGCGAAGAATCTCATCACCATAGTCAGAAAATATGAATGTCACAGGCGAGTTGCTTTGCGTTTCAAAAGCGACTGTCGTCGTCATTTTCACGCCGGGAGTGACCTTGCGTGTTGTGGAATAGCTATCATCGTCAAGATACGTGCTATGCAACTCAGTGCCGTCTTGGGTCGCGGAAACATCCATATAGTTCAGGAAAGCCCGGTATTTGCTTCCATTTTCGACATACCAGGATATGCGTGCGAACGCTATGTCATGATCGGCATATGAGGGGCTTGTCTTCTCAATGGAGTCTACGCGGAAATGCAGGGTGCTTTCGTCATAATCGGTTACGGATCCGTCTTCGTCGAATTCGAAGCGTCCACTTGCTCGGGCTGAGGGACGGCCGCATAATCAATATGTTTCAAGGATCCTTCTATGTCGACTTCGTCAAAGGAAAACGCGGCGCGAACAACATTATGCTGCGAATAATTCATCAGCTGAACCACAACTGGTGAATTGGTGTCCGTAAGAACGAAACTGCTGGTGGTCTGCGAGCTTTTCTCCGGTTTCATTTCGGCGCCGGAGAACTCCGTGCGGTCGGAATCCTCGTTGAAGTGAATGCAGGGGCAAGCTCGATGCCGTTTTGCATGACCATCAGATCTGCGACGGCATGAGGATACATCGTTTTCTTGCCGATGTTCGTGCAGGTGAGCAAAACCGTGAGCGTGGCGTCGCCGTTCAAATCCTCCGGACCTGTCTGCACGCCTTCGATGTTCACTTCCAATGCTTTTCCTCCGGTGGAGTAGAGCTTTCCAACGTCTTCGCTGACGGTTTCCTGTGTGGACAGCTCCTCGAACTGGCTTGTGGATCCATCGAAATCGGAGATGATGTTTGACATGCTGTCAGAAAGCATTCCGCCAATCGACGCTATTACCGCGATGATGATAACGATCTCCAAAACGGTGACGAAGCCGTTTTTATGGCGGCGTTGCTTCTTGTCGGAAGTGGATTGGAACTCGCGTGTGGCTCGTTCCGTTTGTATGCGCGGCGGATTATAGGGCTGCGATGGGCGTCCTTGCGGGTTCTGCGGGTTTTGCTGATTTTGCCGCAACGCCTGTTGCAAGCTTTGCTGCATGGACTGGGCATACCGCATGGTTTGCGTGGACCAGTCGTTCAACATGGTTTGGAGCGTGTCTCCTCGTGTGGACTGATCGCCTTGCGCCTGTTGAGATCTACCGTCTTGCTTGGATCGGGTGTTTTGTGGGGCCTGCCTGTCGCGCGATGCCTGATCGCTCTGCGCGGGTTTCACATATCGCCGCTGGACATAGGATTCACGCCGCGCATGGTCACGGTTCACCTGATTAGACAGGCGTTCGGCGTTGCTGCTGGGATCGATGTAATCGGAACCCTTGAATGGGTCGATATAGTCGTTGTTGTTGAGTAGGCCCATGAAAGGCTCCTTCTGGTCAGTCCCTTCCATGAGCAATTGTATCGAAAAATCAGCCTCGAGGAGAGCCGAACATCGAATTGTAGATGATTGCGAAATTACGATTGCCGTAAGTCGAACAGGCGTCGCCTTCGCCGACTCCCGCATCCAATGCGGCTGCATTCGCTGATAAGGCGTGTAAATGTACAGCAGTGCGGTCGCCTTGTTTTCGATGTACACGTTGCTGCCACCGCAGCTGGCGTCCGGATTGTATTGAATATAGTTGAGCGTGCCCGCATGGTATCCATAGCGATCCTCATGTTGCACGTAATACTGGTAGCGTTTCGCCGCGCCATACACCTGTTTGAAAAAACCTGCATATTCCGGGTCACAGTTCGCGTCGTCCGGGCAGCTCAATCCCATGGCCGACTTGAATTGGAAGTCGCTTGGATCGGTGGCGGTAAGCAGATGCTGCTCCTTTTGCAGCACGGTGAGCAGCACTTTTTGACTGATGTCGCACGCCTTTCCCGACTTGTAGATGATCGCCGCGGCGCTTTCGTTCGGCTCTCCCTCATACGCTTCGCAGTATTCGTTGGCGGGCTGCGATTCGGTGCTAAACGTCATGGATTTCAAGCATTTCTCGCCGCTGCATGCGGCACCCTGTTTTTCGATGATGGCGTTCACCTGCTGCTCGCTCAACGCGTTCCCGTTGAAGAACAGACCATCTGAAATGATGTTGCCCGGATTGAAATCGTATTGCGTCTGCAATTGTTCCTGCGATGCGACCGCTTCATCCACTTGCACACGCCAACCGACGAATCGCACCAATCCAACGATCAACGCGAGCGCGACGATACTGGCTATCAGTGTTTCGCCGACTATGAGGATGCGTTTTGGGGTGTCTGCTTTTTTCCAGGCGTTACGGAGTTTGGTGAGGCTTGGCTGCTTGTTTTTCTTGGGTTTGCGGTTGTTTTTTGCTGTGGTGGTTGTTTTGCGTGTCATCGCGCGTCATTGTATCGCGTTTGGCTTATCGTTTGTTTGACGATTGATTCGTCAATCGATTGACGTGAGAAGCTTTAATGACAATGCGAGTTTGGCGAGGCGTGGGGAGTTCGAGGGGCTATGGAGGAGAAGTGTATGGCGAAGAGTGATGTGGCGAAGGAACGGTTTTTCAATCTGCCTGTGATTGTGCTGATCTCGCTGAGTTTCATGCTGGGCATGAGCGAGTTCATTGTCGTTGGCGTTCTGCCGGATATCGCGGCTGGCTTGAAGGTGTCGGAGGTGACGGTCGGCAATCTTGTGTCGCTGTTCGCGTTCGTGTATGCGCCGGTCACGCCGCTCGGATCGGCGCTGTCGGCTCGTTTTCCGCGTTTTGCCACGCATCTGACGCTGGTTGGGGTGTTCCTTATCGGCAATGTGCTGTGCGCGTTCGCGTCGAATTATGGCGTGCTCGTGGTGGCGCGAATTCTCATCGCGCTGGTGTCCGGCACGCTGGTGGCCATTGCCATGACGTACGCGCCCGATGTAACAACTGAACAGTACCGCACGAAGTTCATCGCATGGGTGTTTTCCGGCTTCTCCATCGCATCCGTGGTGGGTGTGCCGGTTGGCACGTGGGTTGCGAACACGTTCGGCTGGCGTTGGGCGTTCCATTTGGTGAACGTGCTCACAGTGGTGCTTATTGTGCTCATGGTGATGGTGTTGCCGCGCAACAGCCGTATTGTGAAGATTGGTTTTCTGCCGCAGTTCCGCCTGTTTTTCGACCGTCGTATTCAGTTGGGCGTGCTTGCCGTGGTGTTTGGCGCGGCGGCAACTTACGTGTTTTATACGTATCTGACGCCGATCATGCGAGACGAAGTGCATGTTCCCGAACAGTATTTAAGCGTCGGCCTGGTGATTTTCGGCGCGGCCTGCCTGTGGAGCAACCTGTATGGCGCAAGCTTGCCGACCGTGGCAGGGGAGTGGAACCGCTGACGCATATTCGTCCGATCTACTGCGCGCACGCCGTGCTCATGGCATCGCTGATCGTAACGCATTGGGTGCCGGTGTATGGTGCGTTGCTGCTGGTGGTGCTTGGCATGTTCATGTATCTGCAGAATTCCGCCTCGCAGGTGCTATATATGGATGTTGCCTCTCAGTCGCATCCGGGATCGCTGAATCTGGCCGCATCGCTCAATTCCATGTCGTTCAACATCGGCATCGCGGTCGGCTCCGCGGTTGGTGGACTGGTCAACGCCCATTTGGGACTGATGTGGCTTGGCCCTGTGGGCGCGATCTTCCTGCTGTGTGCGGTTGGCACCACAACACTGCTGCGCCCGTTCGTAGCTCGAGAACGCGATTTCTACGCCAAACAGCAAGCCTGATGGCATTTGGTCGGGTTTGAACGAGCGGTTTCTGAAAGCGGCAAAGTTATAGAAGTTTTATCTGTAATTCGTTGAGATTGCGGAAAGCGATTAGTGGACTGCGATGTTGGCGGACTGGGCAGTAGATCCGCCGACTTGCGGAGCGTAGTCGGCTAGATCGATTACGCGATCGCAGGCGTCCCGCGTGTCCGGATCATGGGTTGCCACCAGCACGATCATCCTTGACCGGCCAGATTGCCGAGCACATGGCTTACGGAATGTGATGTACGCGTATCCAACTGGGCGGTCGGCTCATCAACCAGCAGCATGTTCGGCCTGGAACATACCGCACGCGAGAGCATAAGACGCTGCGCCTCGCCTCCAGACAAATCGCAGAAACGCCTGTCCGCCGCATATCCCAGATCGAACAGTTCCATCGCTTCCAAAGCCTTCGGTTCCGCTTCGCGGCGGCTCATTCCCTTGGCGAGCAGTGGAAACACCACATGGTCGAGCGCCGTGCGTTCCGCAACACCATACGGATTCTGAAACACCCATCCAACACGATCCACACCTTCTCTCGTCACCGTGCCAGCGTAAGGCTGCTCCCATCCTGCAAGAATCGACAGCAATGTTGACTTGCCGCATCCCGACGGGCCGCATATCGCAATGGTTACACCAGGTTCGGCCACGAAACTCAAATTCTCGAACAGCAGATCGGTTCCCTCAAATCGATGAGCCAACCCCTCAACCGCAACGCGCATAGCCAACCTTTCACGAGGCAATCACCTTACCGACGCACCCTTGCCAATCATTTGTAGTCCCTAATCGCAACCAACGCAACATCCACCCTACCTCATTTGCGTATATGCAAGTAAGTTTTTCGGAAATGCCGCCTGCTATGCACATTATCATGCGGTGCTACACTCGTTGTGACACATTAGTACGGGGGTGAAGATGGTGACTTCTTGGATGTCATTTTGCAAGACTTGCGTTCTTGCCGTCGCATTGTCAATGCTTTTGGCGGGATGCTCAATTAATGGGGATGCCACAGGCGCGTCTTCTGATTCTGCCACATCGGAATCATCATCGAAATGGTCGGCGGGCGGACAGAAATTGGCGGCGTCGTTGAGCGAATGGATCGAACAGCGGGAATCGCAAGGTAATATCGCTGAATCGCAGAAAACGATATTGGACAAAGCCAAAAGTACGGGTGAGATTTCGACGTCGGATTATGAGAAAGCCTGGTCCGATTACCGGCAGTGCATGATTGACAAAGGATATAAGGAAATCAAACTCATCAAATATCCGAGCGGACTCTATGCCGAAGCTGGACACAAACAGGGGACGACCATTCAGGAATCCCGATATTCCGATGATTCCACGGAATGCGGCGATGAGTATGTTGCAGATGTGCAGGATGTGTACGGCATTATCGTAGGCAATCCGAATCTGTATGCCGATCAAGCGCAAGCCGTGGTCGATTGTTTGCATAGAGACTCGCTCGTGCCGAAGGACTATACCGTAAGCCGGTTCAACAAGGAGTTTTCCGGAACGGATGGCAACACTTCGTTTGACATGCAGAACCTGCAAGTGCGCAGTTGCCTTGTGTCGAACGGCTACAACGTGGGATATGCGACCGACGATACGGAACAGTTGTGGTGAGAAGGTAAGTGATTCCAGGGGAATCATGGTGATGTGTTCGCTGATGGTGCTTGTTGGCTGTGAGTGAAGGGGTATATGTGAGTATGACGCGACGATTCGGAATGAAGCAAAGGACGGGCGGTAAGCGTTCGAAGTGCACTGCTGTGACTTGGACTTTGCTGGCGGCTGTCACGGCAGCTTGTATTGCGGTCGGATCCTGCGCATTGTGGCTGCCTGACCGCACTCCGACATTGCTCAGTTCGGCGGGGGAAAAGGCTGTGGCTCCCGCCAGCGTACAGGAATACGCGGGCATGCAGCAGGTTACTGTGGTGCCCACCATTTCCAGTGACCGTGATCTTTCCGGCAATGCGAGTGGCATGGTCACCGCGGACTGGTCCGGCGACGGCCTGATCTCAGGCAAAGGCGCCTACCAGGTGAACGATCGCACGGTAGTGGCGTTGAACACCGCAACCCCCTTGTATCGCGATCTGAAGACCGGAGACATCGGCGGCGATGTGCTCGCCCTGAATAATGAACTCAGCTTACTTGGCTACAACAGCGTTCCCGGATCGGATACCTATTGGCGGGCCACATCGGACGGGTGGAAGCAGTTGATGGCCGACAACGGCAATACGTCGGATGGATCGTTGTCATTGGCCGACACATTGTGGATTCCCGCACACGAAGTCGCAGTTGCCGAGTGGAACGCAACCGCCGGATCCATGGTGACGGGCGGCACCGCAATCGGCAAAATCCCCGGATCATTGACGAAACTCACCATCAAAAACGGCACCGCATCCGCGCAGGAACGTTCGTTGACGATATTCGGCATTACGGGAACATTGCCAGCCAATACCACTGAAATCACGGATGCCGGGTTCCTGCAACAAGTCGAAGCGAACGACAGCTACCAATCCGTGGACGTGGAATCCAAAAAAGCGGGATTGGACGCCACTCTGGCCTTGAGCGAACGGATGCGAGTGCTGCGCGTTCCCGCCGGTGCGGTATTTGGCATCAACGGTTCAACCGGCTGCATCGTGCCCACATCCAACAATCATGGCAACACTCCCGTGAAAGTGTCGATCGTGGGAGGCGAACTTGGCGTGAGCCTCGTGCAAGCCGACAGCGGAGACATCGCTTCGATCTCCAATGTGGAAATCGGCAGCGGACTTAACAATCTCACTTGCGAGTAGGCGATTATGCGATTACGATCGGTGCTTTCCGAAGCGTTGCGCAATATTGGCGCGGGAGTGAGTCATGCGCTGCTTATGTTTGCAGCGGTATTGTTCGCGTCTACATTGCTCGGCGGATATGAGGCCGCCAATGTGGTGGGGCTCGAAACCGAGGCGCTACAACGCATCAAGCCTATGCCGACGTGGCGCCATCGTTGGGGGAACGGTGGACGGAGCCGCATGTGACAGGCTCGCCGACGCTGGCGGCGGTGTGATGGGCACCTTGGCCGGTGCGATGCGTGCCGGTCAACAGATTGTGCCGCTTGCCACGCCCGGCAAGGATATATCGTCGTATGAAGTGACGCCCGGCATGATCAGGATGATCGCCAGGACCACGAAAACCGATGTGTCCGGCGTGTGGGTATCTACCGACGTGTCCAAGGATTTTGGTCTCACCAAAGGCAGTGTAATGCAGACCGAACAGGGAACGATGAGCGTCGCAGGCGTGTTTGATTGGCCGAACGATGGTCGTGACACGCGATTCGCCTACGCGTTCCTTGTGCCCGTATCCGCGTCGAATGGCACGTTCGACGAATGTTGGGTCAGACAGTGGCCGCAAAGCGGGCAGACGGAGGATGTGTTGTTTTCCACGCTGGTTGCGTCGGGTTCGTCATCCAATGCTGGCGTGACGCAGGTGAATAAGAGTTTCGATTCGCATTACGATGCGCAGGCTTCGTACGGGCAGCGCATGACCCGTTGGATGCCGTGGCTGGGATTGGCTGTGGGGCTGGTGCTCGGCGCGTTCGGCGTGCGTCGTCGTAGATTGGAATATGCTGGCGCATTGCATTCAGGGCAGTCCAAAGGTGCGCAATTGCTGGAAATCGCTGTGGAAACGTTGATTTGGAGCGGTTTGGCGTGTGCCTCTTCGACCGCGCTGTTGGGCGCGTATTGCGTTCGCATGAGCATCGCCGATTCAATGACCGTATGGTTGGGTGCGATGCGCGCGCCATGTGCGATATTCGCTGGAGTGATGGTATCAAGCGTGCTCGTCGGTATGACGATACGTGAAACGCAGTTGTTCCGTTTCTTCAAGCAACGCTAGACACCGCTAACCCATGGTTCGGCTGAGGATGATTTCATTAGGTTCCATTGCCGTCGATACGGGAAACCGCAAATATCGAGGCAATGGAATGCGAAAGATGATGATGCGTTAGCTCAACGCTTTCTTGATGCGCTGCAGGCTGATCGGCTTCGGCGTGCCGAGTTCCTGCGCCCACAATGATACGTAGAATTCCTCAAGCATCCAACGTGCGGTGACCGCCTGCTTCATCAACGCCTCATGACGCGGACCTGCAGGCTCACGTTCGGCCTTCGCCATGGCCTTGTCGGCCAACTGCTTGGCTCATCAGCTCCCAAGCCCAACGCACATCACGATTCTTGTCGTTCTTCGCCTTACCTAAACGAAGCACGTCAGCATGCAGATACCGTTCAATCGACGCCAACGCATACGGGGGAGTCTTGCCGATGAATCCCGGATACACCAGCGTGGCGATATGCTCACGAATCGACTGCAAAACGCTCAACATCGGCAGATCGGCCTTGCCTGACACGGCTTTATCAACCTCCGCATACCGCTTCAAAATAGCGATCACATCATGCGCGACCGCATACACGGTATCTTCGAACACTTCACGCACATCAAGCACCGCATTCGCCAACGCCTCATCATCCGGCAATTCGTCAACATTCGGCAGCAAACGCTTCACCGCAGCCAACTGCAGATCCTCAGTAAGATCCTTCGTGGACTGATATGGTGCGGACGCCAACATCAACGCCTCCGCACCCAACCAACGCGACGAAATACGCTCGCTCGGCATACGCAAAACATCAAGTGCACCGCGCCACAGCATGGTGGAACGAGCTTCGGTAGTGGCACCAGCCTTATGCAGCAGATTGGCCTGCTCCACAAGCTTGCCCTGATTTCCAGCGTTTTCCGCCTGCTTCTTCACCATCTGCCGTGCGGAAGCCTCGGCTTGCTCCGCAAACTTGCGCTGCAACTCCACCAACGATTTGCCCGAGCCAAGCACCTTGACAGGCCCCGCGCATGACGCCTGCCATGCTGACTCCTGCGACTCGGAGGCAACTGCTGCTCCACCGAGAACGTCACGCGCAAATACGGCGTGAGCTTGCTCCACAATTCACCAGTCAACACTTCAGGGTGAATCTGCGCGCCAACGATGCTGATTGCCGCCTGCGTGAACGTATGAGGCAAATCCGGCCACGCGGCCACACCCTCCGCATTGGCAGGAGCAAGATTCGGCTTCTGCTGGCTACCGGAACCAGGCAGATCCGGATACCTCTCATCAATCCACGCACGAATCTTACGAGCCGTATCAGGGGCGGGAACAAACTGCACGCGCAACGTCTTCGGCAACGATTTGATCATGCGACAATCAACTCATCCAACAATCCGGGAACATTCCACGTGAATTGTTCCGGTGTCAAACGAGACAACACCTTCAACGGCACATGCACGGTCACGCCATCGTTTGGATCATGCGGGTCATACACATAACTCAACCGCAAATCGATAGGGGAGCCGTCCGTACCCAACGTATGCCAATGATCCGGATAATCAGCCAACGACACTGACTCGGCATCAGCAAGACGTTCCACCTTCTCCGGATCAAAATCCAACAAATCCGGCTGCTCATCATGCTTTGACTTCCACCATTTCGCAAGATCCGCAACCGACGTGACAGTATTGGGAATCACCGAATTATAAAAATCGAACAGATCCTCATCACTGACCGCCTGCGCCATCTGACGTGTGCGACTCGCATCGTCGGCGGCATCCTCCAACACATCGCGATTCTTCGCAATGAAATCGTCATACGAGAACCGCTGCTGAATATCACCCTCGACCAAACCCTGACGAATCAGAAAATCACGGGCCTCCAGCGGATTGATACGACCCCACTGCACCGTACGATCCTGCACTATCGGCAAACCATACAACAGTACCTTCGCGCTCGCCACCGCGGAGCCACGCGAACCAGACCAATGCGGATCCGCATACGTGGTTCGCGTCAACGAACCCGCCAACGGTTCAGCCCAAGCAGGATCGATCTGGGCGGAATATCGCGCCCACAAGCGGCTCGTTTCCACCAACTCCGTGCTCATCACCCATTGCGGTGTCGACTTGGCAACCGCGGAAGCCGGGAACAATGCGAAATGCGTGCACGCGCACCCTGATAATCATTCTTCGCCATCTTCTGCGCACGCTTCATGCACGCGCACGGGCAGCGCCCTTCAAGCCAGCGAAATCAGATGCCTTCGGTTCACGCACGATCTGCATGCCCATCATCGACAACAAGCCCGAAAGCATCGACGTATGAATACCCTGCGCATCCCACGAACAACACAACGAATGCGCAGCCTGCTGATTCGACGGAAGCTGACGAATCTCAAGCGGCGGACGCGAAGCCGGAATCGGATCGCCAACCTTGAACTTGAATTCCTTGCACATCTCACGCAACTGCGTGACCAGATCCTTCCACTGACGGATGCGCAGCCAACTCAAATACTCAGTCTTGCAAATCCTACGAAGCGCGGAATTGCTCGGCTCGCCATCAGCTTGGAACACGCGATCCCACAAGTTCAACGCGGTCAGAAAATCACTGGACGGATCGGCATACCGGTTATGAATGCGGTCGGCTCCTCACGATTCTCATCCGGACGTTCGCGGGGATCCTGCAAACTCAGGAACGCGACCACCACCAGCACTGCGGCCAACGTGTTCGGCGTGGTCGACTTCGCAGCCTCGATGATCATACGGCCCAAACGCACGTCGATCGGAATGCGTGCAAGCATGCGACCCGTGTGCGTCAGCACAACCTCGCCATGCTTGCGCGCCACGGCCTTCAACTCGGTCAACTCATTGAAACCATCAGACACCGCCTTCATATCAGGCGGATCGATAAAGCCGAAATCCGTAACATCCTGCGCGGTACGAGCCACACCCACCGACAGCATATGCAATACGACCGCACCCAACGACGTGCGCAGAATCTCAGGCTCCGTGAATTCCGGGCGCGTCTCGAAATCCTCGCGAGAATACAAGCGAATCGCAATACCATCTGCAATACGGCCGCAACGACCCGAACGTTGGTTCGCGCTCGCCTGACTGATCGGTTCAATCGGAAGCCGTTGCACTTTCGCGCTCTTCGAATAACGTGAAATACGAGCGGTGCCAGGGTCGACCACATAACGAATGCCCGGCACCGTCAACGACGTTTCGGCCACATTCGTAGCGATCACAATACGCTGATGGTCATGCGGCTCAAACACGCGATGCTGCTCCTTGGAGGACAACCGCGCGAACAACGGCACGATCTCAATCGCATCAGGACGACGCATATCAATGGCACGCGGACCATAATGATGGCGCAGCGCATTCTCAAAATCATGAATGTCGCGCTCGCCCGAAGCGAACACGAGAATATCGCGCGGGCCACGGTCATGACTCGAATGAATCACCAACTCGGCACAGGCGCGCGCCACCGCCGTCGGCATGTCAACGTTCGGCTCATGGGAATCCTTCGCGTCGGGAGCGGCCGACAACGTTTTCATAGTCGCATCGCCCGGCATCGCGCCGTTTCAAAACCGGGTACGGAACGCATCAACGCCGGAGCGGTGCCCAGCGGCTCATACACGACCTGCACGGGGTAGGTTCGTCCCGAAACCTCGATAACCGGCACTTTCGTATGCAAAGCGTGCTCGAAATGCTCCTGGAACTTCACCGAATCAATCGTCGCCGACGTGATTACCAATTTCAGGTCACGTCGTTTCGGCAATAGCGCAGTCAAATAACCGAGCAGAAGTCAATATTGAGACTACGTTCGTGCGCCTCGTCGATAACGATCGTATCGTATTGCATCAGTTTCGGATCGCGTTGAATCTGCGCCAACAGAATACCGTCGGTCACCACGCGAAGACGGGTCTTCGGTGAGCTCTCATCGGTGAAACGCACCTGATAGCCGACCTCGTCGCCCAAACGCACGCCCATCTCCGCGGCGATACGTTCGGCCACGGTACGAGCGGCCAGCCTACGCGGCTGCGTGTGCACAATCTGCCTACCATGCGATCCACGGCCCGATTCCAACAGAATCTTCGGCAGCTGCGTGGTCTTACCGGAACCCGTCTGACCAGACACAATCACGACTTGGCTCGACTTCACCGCCTCGGCAATATCGCTACGTGCAGCGGAAACCGGCAGTTGGGAAGGATATTCGAATTTCATGCTTCATAACCTCGATAACGCGGAAGCCCTTCGAACTCGCGTACTTACTTACCTCATAACCATCGCCAAGCTGCGTGGCAAGCCACGGAATCAACGAATCCGACCCCAGATTCTTCTGCACCACCAAATAGGCGGTACCACCCGCATTCAAACGTGGCAGCCACGTCATCAACAACTCATGCAGCACATCCTTGCCAACACGAATCGGCGGATTCGACCAAATCAGATCAAACGTCACATCCGAAGGGATCTCATCGGCGGTGACCGCATGAACGTTCCTCACACCATTGAGCTCGGCATTGCGACGCGTCAGATCCAACGCGCGTTCATTCACGTCCAACGCCCAAATATCAGCCTTCGGCGAAGCAAAGCCAAGTGCCAACGCAATCGGACCCCAACCGCAACCCAGATCAAGGAACGTACCCTCCTCAGGAGCTCCGGAGCCTGACGAAGCAGCACGGACGTTCCCAAATCCACGCGATTGCCGGAAAACACGCCATTGGAAACCTCAACATCGGCCTCATTGCCTCGCAACACAACATGCAGCCTCTTACGTACATCCTTCGACTGCGGATCAGCCGCGAAATACTGTTCGGCCTGTGCCATACCCACTCCTTGCAAACGCTCGCCTCCGGCATCACGCAAGCCACGCTCATCCACGTGGCGAATGCCCGATACCCATGTCTCTAGAGAATGATGATAATAAAGACACCATAGTTTAACCGTGAGAGGTGCCATTGAGCCAAGAAAACGACATCGAGCATAGCATGAGCGCCAACGACGTGTCAGGCGTGCTCGCCGACCAGTCCGAGGTGCTGCTTGATACCAACGGCGAGAACCATTTCAACGAATCCCATGACGAACAATGGCAGGAACGCGAATCCCGCAATGCGTTGAAGCATGTGTCCGGACTCGGCGAAATGCAAGACGTCACCGAAGTCGAATACCGAAAAGTCCGCCTCGAACGCGTTGTGCTCGTCGGCGTGTGGTCCAGCCGTGAAACCACACAGCACAGGCCGAAGAATCATTGAGAGAACTTGCCGCGCTTGCCGAAACCGCCGGCGCCGTGGTATGCGACGGCCTGCTGCAGCATCGTATCAACCGGACGCAGCTACATACGTTGCTCCGGTAAAGCCCGCGAACTCGCCGGAATCGTGGCGCAAGAGGAAGCCGACACCATCGTTGTGGACGACGACCTGCCGCCAAGCCAACGCCGCGCCTTGGAAGACGCCACCAAAGTGAAGGTCGTGGATCGCACTGCCGTGATCCTCGACATTCGCCCAACATGCGACCTCACGCGAAGCAAAGCCCAAGTGGAACTGGCACAACTCCAGTACATGCTGCCACGACTGCGAGGCTGGGGCGGATCACTGTCGCGACAGGCAGGTGGCCGCGCCGCAGGAGACGCGGGCATCGGCTCGCGAGGACCTGGCGAAACGAAAATCGAAATGGACCGCCGTGTGATCCGAAGCCGCATCGCCAAACTCCGCAAACAGATCGAACAGATGGCTCCCGCGCGTGACGTCAAACGTGGCGCTCGCCGTCGTTTCGGATTGCCGACCGTTGCTGTGGTTGGATATACGAACGCGGGCAAATCGTCGTTGACGAATCGGTTGACCGGATCAGCGGAATTGGTGGAGAACGCGCTATTCGCCACATTGGACACCGCAGTGCGCAGGGCGCGTGCCAAAGATGGACGTCAATATGCGTACGTCGATACCGTCGGGTTCGTGCGTCGACTGCCTACGCAGCTGATTGAAGCGTTCAAATCCACGCTGGAGGAGGTTTCCGAAGCCGATCTGATCGTGCATGTGGTGGACGGATCGCATCCGGACCCGTTCTCGCAAATCGACGCGGTCGACGATGTGCTTTCCGACATCGACGGCGTCGAAACCATTCCCACGATTATCGTGTTCAACAAGGCCGACCGTATGGATGAGGCCACACGCGAGCGTATCGAGGCGTTGATGCCGGAAGCGTACATCGTATCGGCGTTTTCCGGCGAAGGCGTCGACGAGCTGCGTATGCAGGTGGAATCCATGCTGCCGACGCCGAACGTGCATGTCGAGGCGTTGCTGCCATACACTGCCGGTTCGCTGGTGTCGCGCGTACGTGAATACGGCAAAGTGATCAACGTCGAATACCGTGACGACGGTATGATGCTCGAAGCGGAAGTGGACGATCATTGGCTGCGCAAATCGTGGAACAGTCAATCGGCTGAAAACCTTGCAAAGCAGTGCAACGCAACGGACACAGCGTTTGTGAGCGCTCACATCTTTTGTGATGCATATCACTTTTCATTATTTGCAAGTCGTGTTATAACGCCTTGAAACGTCATGCTGTGTGGATAAAGTAAAGATGAAATTCTAAGAGAAAACCTGCTACCAGCGGGACATTCTTTCTTATAAGAGAGGTAAGCACATGGTGGATTCACCAATCAAGCCCACAAAGCTCGCTATCATCGGTGCCGGTGCAGTCGGCTCCACTCTCGCTTTCGCTGCCGCTCAGCGTGGCGTCGCACGTGAGATCGTGCTCGAAGACATTGCCAAGGAACGCGTCGAAGCCGAAGTACTCGACATGCAGCACGGCTCCAGCTTCTTCCCGACCGTGTCCATCGCAGGCTCCGATGATCCGGAAATCTGCCGCGACGCCGACATGATCGTCATCACCGCAGGTCCGCGTCAGAAGCCGGGTCAGTCCCGTCTCGAACTGGTCGGTGCCACCATCAACATTCTCAAGGCCATCATTCCTGGCCTCGTGAAGGTCGCTCCGAACGCCATCTACATGCTCATCACCAACCCGGTTGATATCGCAACCCATGTTGCCCAGAAGATCTCCGGCCTGCCGGCAAACCAGGTCTTCGGCTCCGGTACCAACCTTGACTCCGCACGTCTGCGCTTCCTGATCGCCCAGCAGACCGGCGTCAACGTCAAGAACGTGCACGCCTACATTGCTGGCGAACACGGCGACTCCGAAGTGCCGCTGTGGGCCTCCGCCACCATCGGTGGCGTCCCGATGTGCGACTGGACCCGCTGCCGGGTCACGCTCCGCTCGACGCCGAAGTTCGTGAGCAGATTCACCAGGACGTCAAGAACGCCGCCTACAAGATCATCAACGGCAAGGGCGCAACCAACTACGCCATCGGCATGTCCGGCGTTGACATCATCGAAGCCGTCATGCGCGACTCCAACCGCATCCTGCCGGTGAGCTCCATGCTCCACGACTTCCACGGCATCTCCGACGTCTGCATGTCCGTGCCGACCTCCTCAACCGTTCCGGCGTCAACACCGCCATCAACACCCCGGTGTCCGACCGCGAGCTTGCAGCCCTTACGCGTTCCGCAGAGACGCTGAAGGAAACCGCTGCCCAGTTCGGCTTCTGATAAAACGCGGTAGCGGAGTGCCAGCTGCGTTACACGGAATTCGACGTACCTCTGTACGCCTTCATTCCGTGCGCCTTGCTGTCACATGCGTTACCGCGTTTTTATTGTTTTCTGGCGGCAACGGAGTGCCAGCTGCGTTACCGCTTTTTGGTTGCTTGGGTATTGACAGGCGATTGATCAGTCGTTAGACTGCAAAAAGAAATAAGGAAACCCCGGCCTATGGCTGGGGTTTCTTGCGTTTTGAGAGCAATGAAAATGGTATTGAGAAACAATTTCAATAAGTTTCTTAATCGGGCTGAAAGATTAAGCATATGGCACATGACCACGCGCACGGATCGATAGCGAACACAGGAGCGGAACATCAAAAACGGCTCATGATGTCGCTCGGTCTCACCTCGACGGTATTCATAGCGGAAGTCATCAGCGCGGTCATCACAGAATCGTTGGCGCTGCTCGTTGATGCCGGACACATGCTCACCGACATGTCCGTACTCATCGCATCAACCGTCACCGCAATACTGATGCAACGCAAGCCCAGCAACAAACGCACCTGGGGCTGGGCAAGGCTCGAAGTGCTAACAGCGGCAGTCGGAGCCTCATCCTCCTCATCGTAGGTATCTATGCGCTTGTGGAAGCCGGCATGAGACTTTTCGGCGGATCTGCCGACGAAGTAAACGACGTGCGATTGCTGCTCTTCATGGGCATACTCGGCCTCGCGGCCAATATCGGATCAATCTTTATCCTCGCATCGCAAAGCGAAGACAACATGAACATGAAAGCGGCATTCCTTGAAGTCATGAATGACGCTTTAGGGTCCGTTGCCGTAATCGTATCGGCAAGCGTGCTCATCTGCACCGGCTGGGCCGGATTCGACGCTGTGGCAGGTGGCATCATCGCACTCATGATGATCCCGCGAGCCATCAAACTGTTGCGCAACGCGGTTCGCGTGCTTCTCGAAGAAACCCCCAACGGTCTTGATCTCGATGAAGTGCGTTCCCACTTGGAACAAGTGCCGCATGTTGTGGCGGTACACGACATCCACGCGAGCATCGTATCCACAGGCATGCCGATCTTCATGGCGCATGTTGTGGTCGAACAAGGACTCACCATGAAAGAAGCGGCGGAAATACTCGCACAACTACAAGATTGCCTGCGCGAACATTTCCCCGTATCCGTACCTCATACCACCTTCCAACTCGAACCGGAAGGATACAGTTCGACCAGCAAATCCGAAATGCATTCCTAAACATTCGTAAATGACCGGTGCGTTTACCGGAAAAGAATCGCGCACAAAGATGGAGTCTTTGTTTATGGCTTCATCTTTGTGGGCGCGATTTCAATGGCGTTGAATAGTCTAACGTCAGATTTTGCGGAGCACGGTGACCACCTTGCCCATGATCTCAGCATGCGTGCCATCGATAGGGGAGTAGGCGGGATTGTGCGGAATGAGCCAGACATGGCCATGATCCTTGCGGAACGTTTTCACCGTGGCTTCATCGTCGAGCAGCGCCGCCACAATATCTCCATTTTCCGCGGTGTTCTGCTCGCGTACCACCACAAAATCACCATCGCAGATAGCCGCGTCAATCATGGAGTCGCCATGTACTTCAAGCATAAACAGATTGCCGGTGCCAGTGAGACGTTCCGGCAGACGCATCACATCGTCCACATGCTGCTCGGCGGTGATGGGCACGCCTGCCGCGATGCGTCCCACCAAGGGGACATCGCGGGAAGCCATGATGGATCCGCTGGAATCAGATTGGCTCGGGAATGGGATGACCTGCGCTACTTTGCCGGGCGAAACCTCGTCATCGTCGAAACTCACGACTTCGATGGCTCTGCCTTGTTCGCGTTCATGCGAATGAAGCCCTTGTCGTCAAGCACTTGCAACTGGTGTTTGACGGATGACGGACTTTTAAGCCCTGCGGCTTCGCCGATTTCGCGGAATGAGGGAGCGAACCCCTGCTCGACGAGATGTTTTTTGATGGCGCCAAGCACCTTGCGCTGACGGTCGGTCAGCGTGCTTTCATCCGGACGCTCGGCATCCTTTTTGGGCGTGAATGGGACGGTGCTCACGGTGGGCTCCTTTCAGGTCTTAGGCAAGCATAACGCGAAACGCGAGAAAATCAAACATCTGTTCGAGGTGTGTCTGCAATTATCGAACATTTGTGCCATACTCAGAACATGCGTTCGATAGAACAGCTGTTCGAGAAGGAGTGGCGTGATGGATTGTGTGCCGAAGGCTCATGGCGTTGATTTCAAAGTCTGGGCGGATCGACTGGCCGTAATCATGATGCTGATGGTGCTCGCATGGTGTTTGGCTGGATTGATGATGCCTGCACGCGCGCAGTCAGATCCCGGAGCGACGCCGGTGGTGGTATATACCGTCCAGCCGGGCGATACGTTGTGGGGGTACGCTGCGCGTATTACGCCTGATGGTGGCAATGTTGCGGATACTGTGGACGAGCTAGTACGACTGAATAATCTGGATTCAGTATCGCTTCGGGCCGGTCAAAGACTTATCGTTCCCGACGAGGTATGAACCCGCGCAAGATTGGCCTAGTTCAATGGTTCAGGCTATTCTTGACACCATGCATTGCCCTTTTTGTCAGAATCCAGATACCAAGGTGGTCGATACCCGCATCAGCGATGACGGCCATTCCATCCGCCGTAGGCGTGAATGCCCGAAATGCTCCAAGCGTTTCACCACGCTAGAGACCACTATGTTGTTGGTGGTGAAGCGTTCCGGCAACGTTGAGCAGTTCGATAGGAACAAGGTGATTTCTGGTGTTCGCAAGGCATGCCAGGGCCGTCCGATCAAGGAAGACGATTTGAAGGCTCTTGGCCAGCAGGTCGAAGAGGATCTTCGTGCCCGAGGACTGGCTCAAGTCAAATCCGACGAGGTCGGCAGGGCCATTTTGAAACCGTTGCGTGATCTTGATGAGGTCGCGTATATGCGATTCGCCAGTGTATACCAGAATTTTGAGAATCTTGAGGATTTCCAGAACGCGATCGACGAGCTGAAGGCCGATGCGCTGAAGTAGGTTCGAACGGTTGCGAACGCATATGATAATGCGTTTGTTTTGGCTGAAATGGACTTGGTAGCGCAAAACTGGGCGATTACGCAAACGGCATTAGGGTTCATGCATTGTGGGGGTTCCAGCCAATAAGTGATTGGAACCCCCACAATGCATTCGTATCGTAGTGGCGTTTGCCGGATTGGGATCGTCAGCTGATCACACGCATACGGATCGTGCCTTCGATGGCTGCGAGTTCGTCCAAAGCCTTCTGGCTGGGGCGCTGGGCCACATCGGTGACCACATAGCCGATTTCGCCTTCGGTGCCCAGTGCCTGTGCCGCGATGTTGATATTCTCTTCTCCGAGCACACGGTTCACCTTGGCAAGTACGCCAGGCAAATTCGCGTGAAGATGCGCGATGCGGAAGTTCGAACGAATATCAGACAGTGTGATCTGCGGAAGATTCACGGACAACATGGTGGATCCCCTGAACCAATAATCCTCAAGACGCTGTGAGACGAACTGTCCGATGGACTTCTGGGCTTCAAGCGTAGACCCGCCAATATGCGGGGTCAGAATCATATTGTCTTCATCCGCAAGGCTCGTCAAAAACTCGTCGCCGCTCTTCTTCGGCTCGACAGGGAACACATCCACTGCGGCGCCCGAAATGTGGCCGGAGTCCAAATGCTTCTTCAGAGCGTCCAAATCAGCCACAAAACCGCGGGAAAGATTGATGAAGATCGAATCCTGCTTCATATGCGCGAACTGGTCCTCACCGAAGAAACCGGTATTGGACTTGCGGCCATCGACATGCAGTGTGACCACATCGGACTGTTCGAGCAGTTCGTTCAGCGTGGAGCAACGATGGGCATTGCCCATGGCAAGCTTCTCTTCAATGTCGTAGAACACCACGCGCATGCCAAGTGCCTCGGCGATGACGGAAAGCTGAGATCCGATATTGCCGTAGCCGATGATGCCGAGCGTCTTGCCTCGCACTTCATGAGAGCCGGAAGCAGACTTGTCCCACATACCGTGCTTCATATGATGGGTATGCGCAGGAATGCGGCGCATCAGGCAAATGATGTCGCCGATAACCAGTTCCACCACGGAGCGAGTGTTGGAATATGGGGCATTGAACACGGCGACGCCGTGCTTGCCGCATAGTCGAGATCGACTGATTGGTGCCGATGCAGAAGCAGCCGACGGCGTGAGCGTCGGACGTGCGTCGATGACTTTGCTGGTCACGCTGGTTTTGGAGCGAATGCCCAGCAGATCAACGTCTTCCAAGGCGTCGATGAGTTCATCTTCGTTGAGGGCGCCCCTGAGGCACTCGACTTCGAAGCCGTGGTCACGCAGTGACTGTGCCGCGTCAGGATGAATATTTTCAAGTAACAATGCTTTAGGCATGGTTCCTACCTTATAGCTTGAGCAGTTTTTCGTCTGCATTTGTCCGGACTATAAGCAGACGTTGTGTCGGTCTGGTCATGGCGACGTATAAATCGGCTGCGGCCACAATGCGTGAGGGGGCATTCTCCTCGATGCTTCCCGGCTGCACCACCATCACTGCGTCGTATTCCAAGCCTTTCACCATTTGCGTGGAACAAACGGTGACCTGTTCATCCCAAGAGCTCTGCGCATCGAGACGGTCGAACTCCTTCGCCGTCAATGTTTCGCGAAGCTGTTCGTACACCCGCCTGCGCAACGGCTTGACCATATCGTCAGGTGCGATGATGGCCACGCGTCCGGTGCCATCGGAGGAGACGAATGCGCGGACCAGATCGACGGTCTGCTGTGCCACGCATCGGCAATCAGACTGTCGTCGGCCAGAGTGAGGCGCTTGACCGAATCCGGCACGCCACGCACCGCATTGACGGTGGAGATGTACAATCCCTCCGTTGCCGCGAAATCACAGGCGAGCTGCGACACTTCCTTCGGATTGCGGTAATTAATCGTCAATTCGTTGAGTTGCCAATTGTGGGGTCCGAACAACGGATCATCATACGCCGCCACGAACGGGTGCCGCCCAATGCGGAGGTTTGCGCAACATCGCCCACAATGGTGAACGAACGCGACGGGCAACGGCGGATGAGCATGCGCCAATCCATGGCGGTGAGTTCCTGAGCTTCATCGACAACGATATGCCATATGTCCATTCACGGTCTGCGGCGGCGCGCTGCGCGGTGAGTTCCGCGTCCATCCCGTTGATATTGTCGACCAACATCTGCGAAGTGACGATGCCGGAGCCGATGCCAGCTTGAGCCAGCGTATCTTGCGCGAACTGCTCCTCCTCGGCGCGCTTGGCGTCCAACGCCTTTTGGCGGGCGACCGCTTTGGGGTCGGGGCCAAGCAGTTCCATGGCTTCATCCAGCAGCGGAATATCGCTGACGGTAAACGGCGACCCTTTGGGGCGAACCAATGCTTCGATATCGCGTTCCTCAAGCATGGTGCGAAGCGACGAAGCTGCTGCGGCTTGCAGAACAGTTGGTCGATAAGCCATTCGCCGGTCATCGGCAACCATGCGAGATTCAACGTCTTGCGCAAGGTGTCATTCATGCGCAACTGCTGCATCACATCCGTCAACTCCGCCTGCTCCGGCTCGTAATCAAGCTTGTCCACATAACGGTTGCGCATGGCGATCAACATGCTATGCACGAAGTTTCGCGTGCTTTGTTGTGCTGCTGTCGCGTGCGCTTGGCATCGGTGATGGCCTGTTCGATATCCGCGCGCACGATGGGCACTGCGAATCCGTTGATGCGGATCGACGGCAATGATGCGGGGACGCGTTCTCGTGCGGCAACGGCATTGGCGATGGCTTTGGACATACGACGTTCGCCTTCAATTTCGCGGCGAACGGGTTGTCATGCGCCGTCGCGATCACGCCGGGGATCAGATCGGCGATGGTTCGGCTGACCACTCCGGTCTCGCCGAGGGAGGGGAGCACCTGATCGATGTAATGCAGGAAGGTTGAGCTCGGTCCGACCACGAGCACACCGGAGCGTTCGAGCATTCGCCGATGCGTGTAGAGCAGATATGCCGCACGGTGCAGCGCCACGGCGGTTTTGCCGGTACCCGGTCCACCCTGCACCACCACGGCCTGGTTGAGGTCGGCGCGAATAATGCGATCCTGCTCGGCTTGGATGGTTGCCACGATATCGGTCATCTTGCCGGTGCGCTTGGCGTTCAACGATGCGAGCAGCGCGCCTTCGCCGGTCAGAGTGCCGTCCGAAGACGCTGCCCGACCTGGTCGGAGTGCACATCGAGCACCTCGTCTTCAACGCCGACCACTTCACGGAAGCTGAGTGTGATATGGCGGCGCATTACGATATCGCCATGATTGGAAGGCGTCGCTTCGTAGAACGGACGTGCCGCGTCGGCTCGCCAATCGGTGAGGATCGGCTCGTGGTTTTCGTTGGACAGTCCGATACGCCCGATGTATCTGTGCGCACCGTGGACATCGTCGAGTCTGCCGAACACCAGGCGATCTTCGACGGCACGCAGCTGGGTGAGGCGATCCTCGTACATGGTGGCGAAGGAATCGCGTTCGGTGCGTTGCGTGGGCGATCCGTGCGAGCCGGCAGCACGCACGGTGTCGAGACGGGCACGAGCTTGGGCCCGCAGATCATCCAAGCGGCCGTACGCGCGGCTGACGGCCTGTTGTTCTTCACGCAACTGGGCGGAATAACTCGACATCTGCAATCCCTTCCTCACAAAACTTAGGCACTCCAATGTACCCCGAGGCTTCTACGAAAACCGACGAGGGCGAGTGCGACATAGCGAAGCAGGATGAATTTACGGTAGTTGATTTGATGCCATTCGTTCAATGTGGGGAAAATCAACCTCAGCATTTGCTGATTTTTTCCATTTATGTGGGGATTTATGGTGATGCGTGGGGTAAAGTGGGGAAAGAGTTTTGGGTCTAGGTGTTCCCGCGCATCATGTAAGGAGGTGTGGCGATGGTTCAAAGCGTTGAAACCGAGCCCTTCTCCGACGATGGTTCGACGCAAGCGAGCGGTGTGATGGCTGGACTGCCTCCGCTGCTGTTGGGAACATACACTCCCAAAAATCGACGCCAAAGGACGTATGGCATTGCCTGCAAAATTTCGCAGCCAGCTGGGACGGGCATGGTGATGGCCCGTGGTCAGGAGCGATGTGTCTATCTGTTGCCCCAATCGGAATTTCGCCGGATCGCATTGCAGATCCAGCGCACATCCATGGGAAACAAGGCTGCACGTGATTATTTGCGTGTGTTCCTTTCCGGCGCGGTTAATCAGGAGCCAGACAGGCAAGGACGTGTGCTCGTGCCGCAGATGTTGCGCGATTACGCGAATTTGGGAAGCGACATCGTGGTGATTGGCGTGGGGACCGAGCGGAGATTTGGAACAAGCAGGCATGGGAGGAATATCTCGCCGAACAGGAGCAGGGATATTCCGATATTGCCGATGACGTATTACCGGCGGTGGAATTCTGATGACAGATGTAACGACCATACATCAGCCAGTGTTGCTGCGCGACTGCGTGGATCTGGTGGTCCCGGCGTTGGCGAGGCCAGGGTCGATTGCGGTGGATTGCACGCTTGGTTTGGCGGGGCATTCCACGGCTTTTCTCAAAGCGAGTCCGCAAGCGCGTCTGATCGGCATCGATCGAGACACGGAGGCGCTTTCGCTCGCCACGCAGCGAATGCGGATGGAAGGTCTTGCCGACCGCTTCATACCCGTGCACGCCGCATTCGACGATTTCGCGCAAGTGCTTGATGATCAGGGGATCGACCAGGTAAACGCCGTGTTCATGGATTTGGGATTGTCGAGTTTGCAGATTGACGAGACGGAGCGGGGATTCTCCTATTCTCACGATGCGCCTTTGGACATGCGTATGGACGTGACCCAGCCATTGACCGCCGAACAGATACTTGCTGAATATTCGTTCGCTGATCTGGTACGCATTTTCCGTACATATGGTGAGGAACGCTTCTCCAAGCAGATAGCCCGCGAAATCGTGCGTAGGCGTGAGATCGAACCATTGACCACATCGGGGCAGCTCAACCGATTGGTGGATGAGGTTGTGCCGCAAGCGCACCGTCCTGCGGGAAATCCCGCGAAACGTGTGTTCCAGGCATTACGTATTGAAGTCAACGGCGAGCTCGACAAATTGGCGGGGACGCTACCGCAGATCGCCAACCATCTTGCGGTGGGAGGACGTTTGGTGGTGGAGTCGTACCATTCGCTGGAAGACAAGACCGTCAAAACATTTATGAATCAAGGTCTGAAAGCTGACGTGCCCGCAGATATGCCGGTAATACCCCCGGATATGATGCCGTTCTTCAAAGAACTGACGCGAGGCGCCATCAAAGCGGCCGAGGAAGAAATCGCCATGAATCCAAGGTCGGCCTCTGTGCGACTGCGCGCAGTGGAACTGACCAGACCAATTCCTGAACGCTGGCGAAAACGATTCGACCAAGGCAATGATTACGCAAGCATGAAACGACAAGGAAGGAGGGGCTGAACGTGGCCGCACCAAGAACGATCGCATCAAACGCGGCTCCCGCAGGACGCCGGGACCAAACCGAAACCGCTGGCACCACTCGCCCTGAATTGCACGTCGTCAAAGGAACGCGGGCCGAAGGCAACAGCGTCAAGCGAGGATTCGAACAGCTCATCACATGGACGCGCACCAGAAGCACTCCATTGTTGCATCTGGTTATCGCCGTGGTGTTCCTCGGCGGATGTCTTCTGGGATCCTTAACGCTGCGTACCCAAATGGTGCAGCATTCCTTCGAGGCGAACCAGATTGAGTCGAACATTACCCGCCTGACCCAAGACGTGGAAGATGACCAGGCCAAGCTTGACGAACTTGAAGCCTCGCTGCCGAGCAAGGCCGAGGAAATGGGCATGGTGCCCCAAAAAGGCGCTCTAACGATTGATCTGAACGGCTACCAGCCAAGCGGAGACGACGCTCAGTGAATCCTTTTCACCGCACTTACGCACGTTTCCACAAGAAACTGCTTACGAAAACCATGGCCATCGGCGTCATTCTGGCGTTGATGGGCACGGCTTGCCTTATTCAATTGGCCAACATCCAGTTGATCAATGGCAAAACCATGGCGCAGGCCGCGGCGCAAAGCCGCACGATTACCGTGACTTTGAAGGCACGGCGCGGCAAAATCATGGACACGAACGGCTCGATTCTCGCGCAAAGCGTGGAGCGCTACACCATCATCGGCAACCCCGAGGAAGCACAGGCCTTCACTCCCACAACCTGCACCAAACAGACCGGAGACAACTGCCATCAGATCGATGGCAAGCCGGTAGGTGCTACCGGAGCTGCGGCGGTAGCTAGACTCCTCGCTCCGGTACTGGGCATGGATGCTACCGAATTGGGTGCCATGCTCTCGGGAACAGGCCAATACGCGGTGCTGAAGAAAGACGTGACGCCGGCGGTTAAACGCAAAATCTCCAAGCTCAATTTGGGCGGTATCGTCTATGCGGAACTCAGCAACGAACGCATCTATTCCAACGGAACTCTGATGGGAGCGTTGCTGGGAGGCGTCGATGGCGAAGGCAAAGGCGTTGCCGGTATCGAACAAATGGAAAACAAGACGCTGACCGGCGAAGACGGATACCAGGTCTACCAACAAGGCAACAACGGCGTCGAAATCCCAGGAACCATGACCGAATCAAAAGATGCGGTCAACGGATCCGACGTCACCCTGACCATCGATCACGACGTGCAGTGGTATGTCGAAAAAGTACTGAGAGAAAGCTGTGAGAAATACAGTTCGCCATGGGGAATCGCTGTGGTACAGGACACTCAAACAGGGGATATTCTCGCGCTCGCCGACAGTGACGAGATCGAAGCCGGCAGCGATCAGGCGAAGATGACGGTTTCCAGGGCCGTCAGCGAAACGTTGAGCGGTTCCATTGGCAAGGTCTTCACAATGTCGGGCATGATCCAGCTTGGATTGCATCAGGCGTCAGACAAATTCACCGTGCCGGACCATATCACGGTGAACGGGCAGACCTACAGCGATGCGACCACCCACGGTGCCGAACGCTGGACCCTTGCTGGCATTCTCGAGCAATCGTCGAACGTTGGCATGATCATCGCAGGGGAGAAGATGTCTAACGAGCAGCGATACGATTTCATCAGAAAATTCGGTATCGGCCAAGACAATAGGCTCGGACTTCCTGGCGAATCGGATGGTTTGCTATATTCGGCCGATCAATGGGATCTGCGAACCCAGAACACCGTGTTGTTTGGCCAGGCTTACACGACCAATGCGCTTCAGCTGACGAATGCGGTTGCCGTGATCGCCAATAAGGGCGTCAAGAAGCCGCAGCGCATCATCAAAACGATCAGCGATGCCGAGGGACATTCCGAAGAGCAAAAGCCCAAGGGCGAGGCGACGCGCGTGATTGACGAGCAGGTGGCCTCTCAGGTGATGAACGCCATGGAATCCGTGTCTGACCATTACTCCCAGTTCATCAAGGTGGATGGTTATCGTGTCGCAGCAAAGTCCGGTACGGCGGAAGTCGCTGGTGCCGATGGCAGACTGTCGTCGATTATCAGCGATTATTCGGCGATTATTCCCGCAGACAATCCTCGCTTTGTCGTCACGGTGGTGCTGAAGGATCCGCAAGGCGTTTTTGGTGGTCTGACGGCAGGTCCGGTTACCGCGGAGATTGGTGAATTCCTTATGCAGAAGTATGAAGTGCCGGCGTCAAGTCCGCGAACTGATGCTATTCCAGTAACGTGGTGAGTATGCAAGCATGAAGAACGGAGGGGCGGAAAGATGAGCGCGGTCAGTGAGTCCATGAACAGACGAATGACATTGGGTCTGCTTGCCAGCAGATATGGCTTTGACTTGGATCCTACGTTTGCCACTGAAGTGACGATCACGTCCATTGCGGACGATATCGATTCGGTGCGGCCGGGATCGTTGTTCATGCCGTCCGCACCGGTGGATGAGCAACAGTTGCGTCAGGCTCAGACGCTTGGCGCATATGGTGCGGTGGTGCCTCATGCGTTGCGTGGTAAGACGGAAGGTATACAGATTCCTGTGATCTATGCCGAGCCGACCGCACAGCAGTTGGGTAGACTTGCCAGCGAAATGGCGGGTAGCCCGTCCGATTCGTTGGCGGTGTTCGCCGTGGCGGGAAACGATGCGCAGGCGGTGGACCAGGGAGTGAGGGATCTTGCTGATTCCTGCATATGCTTGGTAATCCGGTTGGTGTGATCAGCTCGGGCAATTCGCAATCGTTGGAACGATATCTCGATCTGGACTATCCATTATCGATTCTTGACGTGCAGCGTACGATGGCTGTGTGCGCTGAAGACGGTGCTGCTGCTGTGATTCTCGCTTTGAGCATGAGACGTTGAAAGACGACGCATTGCAGTCGGTAAGTGTCGATGTGCTTGGTTGCGATGACAATGGTCTAGGCGAAGCCGAGATCGTCAAATCGGTTGCGCGATTTGGATGCGCTGTCGGAAAGCGAACTCATATCGCCGTCCGTACGCAGGAATCCGATGTACTCGCATCGCAAGCGGCAGCGGCGTACGGGCAGACGAACAGCAGCGCATTGTCGCTGTCCATATCGATGGTGCTTGCGGCGGGTGTACGCAAGGCCAATATCAAAAGCGCGTTGCGCGTATCTCGAGATCTGAACTAGTTTCAATCGGAACGGATACGTAAAGCACACACGATAATCGCAAACAACGTGAACAGTAAACGGAACAGCAACACAGAGGAGAAAACACAGTGAGCAGCCTGACCATGATGCCAATGAGCTTGGAGGAGATCGCCAGGCGGTTCAGGGACGGCTGATTGCCGGAACTGCGGCAGTGAATGTGCCGGTGGCCACCAGCGCATTCACCGATTCACGGCAGATCGTTGAAGGTTCGGTTTTCGTAGCGATTGCCGGAGAGCGTGTGGACGGTCACGATTACGTGCCGCACGTGGGCGCTCAAGGTGCCGTTGCCGCAATAGTCGACCATGAGATCGCCGACGCCGGTGTGCCTCAGATTGTGGTGGAGGATACGGTGCTGGCCTTGGGGGCGTTGGCCAAGCACAATATCGAGCGCCGTCGCGCGCTGGGGACTCCGTTTACGGTGGTCGGCATCACCGGTTCCGTCGGCAAGACCACCACCAAGGATCTTATGAAGGCGTTGCTGGCGCACATAGGACCGACGATTGCGCCGGTCGGATCGTTCAACAATGAAATCGGACTGCCGTTGACTTCGCTCAAAGTACATGCGGAAACTCGCTTTCTGGTTGCGGAAATGGGTGCCAATCATGTTGGGGAAATCGCGAATTTGACGTCGCTGGTGCCGCCGGATATTGCGGTCGTGTTGAAAGTCGCGTCGCGCATCTAGGGGAATTCGGCTCGCCGGAACGCATCGCACAAGCCAAATCGGAAATCATCCGTGGTCTTGTTCCAGGTGGTCTTTCCGTACTGAACGCGAATGACGAGCATGTGGCTGCGATGAGCGCCATCGCTCCGGGCGACGTGATGTGGTTCGGACTTCCGCAGAACAATGACGGCAAGCCGGCAATCAGCGCGCAACATGTGCATTGCGACGAATTGGACCATCCGAGCTTCATTTTGGACAATGGTGATGGCGAGCATGCCGAGGTCACTCTGGGCATTTGCGGTCAGCATAACGTTATGAATGCGTTGGCGGCTGCTTCGGTAGCGATGCATTTGGGTATGTCGATGGATGAGGTCGCGTCCGCGTTGTCTGACGTCACGGCCATCAGTCCTCATCGTATGGCTGTTTCCACGGTGCACAAGCCTGAAACATCGTTCACCTTGATCGACGATTCGTTTAATGCCAATCCCGATTCCATGAAGGCGGGGCTTGACGGATTGTTGCGTTGGAAGGCGGGTGCTGAGACCCAACCGTTCCGTATTGCGGTGTTGGGTGCCATGCTTGAGCTTGGTCCGGATGAAAAGGATTTGCATGCTGCATCGGCCGGTATGCGGTGGAAGCGACGTTGACGCGTTGCTGACGGTCGGCAGCACATCCGATGCCTCTTTGGACGCTCTGGCCGGTGCCATGGCTGAAGGTGCATCCGCTGCGGGATGTGCTTCCCATATTGATTGGGTGCACGACATTGACGAGGCCGATCGTCTGGTGACGCAACTCGCCGTGGAACATCCGGGCGCTGTGGTGCTGCTTAAGGGCTCCCACGCTTCCGGCTTGAGCGCTTTGGCCGAACGTTGGCAGGCCCTGGCTGCACAATAGAACAAGAATATTTGGCAAGATTCGAATAATCGAATAAACGACGTTATCTGAAGAATGTCTGACTGAAACGGAGAACATCAGGTGATTTCGCTCATCATCGGAATTGTGGTGTCGCTGGTTGTGACGATCGTGGGCACCCCGCTGCTGATTCGTTTGGTGCACAAGCTGAATTATGGGCAATACATACGTCAGGATGGTCCGAAATCCCATCTAGTCAAGCGTGGCACGCCTACGTTGGGTGGCGTGGTCATCAATTTGGCGGTTGTGTTGGGCTGGGGCTCGTCGGCGCTGTACCGCTTCGTCACGCGGGGTGAGACTCCGTCGTGGTCTGCGGTGCTGGTGCTGTTTGCCATGTTGTCGATGGGATTGCTTGGTTTTATTGATGATTTCGCGAAGGTTCGTAAGAAGCAGAGCGAGGGATTGACGGTTAAGGGCAAGTTCATCGGTCAGTTCATTCTGGCTACCATATATGCGGTGCTGGCGTTGATTCTGCCTACGAATTCCGGTTTCCCCAGTGCCCAGGCCGGCATGAGCTTCATTGAGGAGCCGTTCTTCAGTTTCGAATTCGCGGGTAAGGTCGTGGCTATCGTGCTGTTCGTGATTTGGGTGAACTTCCTGATGACCGCGTGGACCAATGCCATCAATCTGACTGATGGTCTTGACGGTTTGGCAGCTGGCTCTTCGATGATTGCGTTCATGGGATATGCGGTGATCGCTTTTTGGGAGTTCTACCACCTTAAGGGATCGGGGCATGAGGGCTTTACCTACGCGGTATCTGATCCACTTGATCTGACCATTATCGCGGCTTGCGCGGCGGTAGCATGCTTCGGGTTCCTGTGGTACAACTCCAATCCGGCTTCAATTTTCATGGGAGATACCGGTTCGTTGGCGCTTGGCGGCCTGTTCGCTGCCATGTCCATCGCCACGCATACGGAATTCCTCGCGATTATTCTCGGCGGCCTGTTCGTCATGGAAACGTTGAGCGATGTCATTCAGGTCGGCTATTTCAAGATGACGCATAAGCGTGTGTTCAAGATGGCTCCGATCCACCATCATTCGAATTGAAGGGATGGCCCGAAGTCAAGGTTGTGATTCGCTTCTGGATGATTGAACTGCTGTTCGTGCTGGTCGCCTTGGTGCTTTTCTATGGCGATTGGGTTGCCCGTTCCGGCTTGTGACAGTCGATGCTCGGTCTGTTGCCGTTGCGAATGAACGCAATATGACTGTGATATTAAGGCGTATGAGGTTCTGACGATCGAAGGATGATGGATATGGATATGAGCGGTAAGACCGCGATTGTGGCGGGTCTGGAGTTTCTGGCCAGAGCATGATGGAGGTGTTGGGTTCCCCGCGCCGAAAAGGTGTTGGGCGTGGATGAGAAGAAGCCTGATGCCGATCTGCACTCTTTCGACCACATTGATTGGGATCATGTCGACTTGGTGATGACTTCTCCGGTATTCAATCCGAGGACCCCGTTCATTCTCGAAGCGCAACGTCGTGGCATTCCGGTGATGAGCGAGGTCGAGCTTGCCTGGCAGCTGCGGGTGGATTGCGATGCCACTGGGCATCCTGCGCAATGGATTGGCATCACCGGTACCAATGGCAAGACCTCCACTACGGAAATGACTTCGGAGATGTTGACGGCTTGCGGTTTGACCGCACCTGCTGTCGGCAATATCGGCAAAGCGGTGTCCCATGCCGCAGTCGATCCGGCAAATGATGTGCTGTGTGTTGAGCTCAGTTCTTTCCAATTGCATTTCACCGATTCTCTTGAGTTGGATTGCGCGGCGATCACCAATATCGCTGACGACCATCTTGATTGGCATGGCGGTATCGACAATTACGCGTCCGATAAAGCAAGGTCTTCCACCATGCAAGAAGGCGTTGGTGTACAACGCGGATGATGAGCGCGTGACCAAGCTGGCATTCGCCGCCGAAACCGCGGAAGGCTGCCGTAGGGTTGGATTCACATTGTCGGAACCGCGAGATGGCCAGATTGGCGTGAAGGACGGCTGGATCGTCGACATGTCCGGCATCGCGGGCGGTGAAGCGGGCAAGCCTGAACAGGTTGCCAAAGTTGCCGAGTTCACACATCTGACCGAGCCGGATGGCACGGTATATCCGCATTTGCTCGCCGACGCGTTGACTGCGTTGCGTTGGTGTTGGGACTTGGCACGGATAAGGAGAAGGCGATCCCATCCCTGAAGCAGTTCACTCCAGGTGGCCACCGTATCCAGACCGTCGCCACCGCCACTACGGCGGATGGGGGAGCCATTCGTTTCGTTGACGACTCCAAGCGACCAATGCGCATGCGGCCAAGGCCTCGCTCAATAGTTTTGCCGACAAATCCGTGGTGTGGATTGCCGGAGGATTGGCCAAAGGCAGCCGTTTCGAGCAATTGGTGGCTGATCAGGCGCATGCCATCAAAGCCGCGGTCATCATCGGCAGGGATCAGCAACCGATGCTGGATGCGTTCAAGACGAGCGCTCCCAACATTCCTCTGACCATCATCGATCCGGCGGATAATGGGGTCATTATGGAACGGGCGGTCGATGCCGCGGGCGAGTACGTCCAATCCGGTGATGTGGTGCTGATGGCACCTGCATGTGCGTCGATGGATCAGTTCAAGTCGTATGCCGATCGTGGAAACCAGTTCGCACAGCAGGCTCAGCGTTGGGTGAACGAGCATGGAAAAGCCTAAAACCAGGCAGGTTGATAGTAGTCGTCAGAAAAAGAAGGCCGCCGTCGGAAAGCAGGTCGACGATTTTCATGGTTATGTCGGTCTGCGAAGCCTGCTTAATCCGATTTGGTGTTTTCATGGGTTCAGAACCGCGGTGATCATTCTCACCATTTTCGGTGTGATCATGGTGTTTTCCAGCTCTTCGGTAAACATGATTGCCAACGGACAGTCTCCGTGGTCCCAAGCACTGAAACAGGGGGGATTCTGCGTTCTTGGACTTATCGTGGGTGTTGCCTGCATGATGATTCCGGCGGAGCTCATCAGGAAATTCAGTTTCGTCTTCCTGATTATCGCTTTGCTTTTGCAGTCGCTGACGTTTACCCCCTTGGGCATCGATGTCCAAGGCAACAAAGGTTGGATCGGCCTTTTTGGATTTACCTTCCAGCCCGCCGAAGTCGTTAAGCTTGCGTTGTGCATATGGCTGCCGCGGGAACTGATCTACGCGCAGAAGCAGATAAACAAAGTCGGACCATATAAGGCATATCTCAAGTTGATTGCGTGGCTTGGTCTTGCATTGCTGTTGGTTGTGAGTGGCAAGGATCTTGCACGGCCATGATTCTGTTCGCGATCGCAGGTGCCGCGTTGCTGTTGGGAGATTTTCCTGGCAAATGGTTGGCTATCGTGGCATGCGGCGGTGCGGTTTTGGTTGGCGGACTCGTTATCACCAGTCCGAACCGACTCAGCCGTATCATGGCCACATACCAAACTTGCTCCGCATCCGACATGCAGGGGGTCTGCTATCAGGCGGTGCATGGCAAATACGCCATGGCCTCCGGAGGTTTGCTTGGAGTGGGCATCGGCAATTCCGGAGAAAAATGGGGATATCTGCCGGAAGCGCACAACGATTTCATTTTCGCCATCATCGGTGAGGAAACGGGCTTTGTAGGAGCCTCTCTCGTCATTCTGCTGTTCTTGGTGCTTGGATGGTGCATGCTCGTGGTGGCTTTGCAATCGCAGGACAGGTACATCACTTTGGTATTGGCCAGCATTACCGTGTGGATCGTCGGCCAGGCATTCGTGAACATCGGCGTTGTGGTGGGATTGTTTCCGGTGATGGGTGTGCCATTGCCGTTTGTGTCCGCGGGCGGTTCGTCGTTGATTCTGTGTTTGGGCGCTGCAGGCGTAACCATCAGCATGATGAAGCGGCAGCCGCAGATCCAAGCGGAGATGCAGCGGGTCTGAGTGTCGGCTGCGACCGCAGCATACGCTACCGCGTATTGCGGTGTGCAAACGTAGATGAAATGTGAGCATCCGCGTGTGCGACGGTATGGCGCGCGGCGTACTGGGGTGCCGTGGGCTAAGCTCGTACACTATGAGCAATCAGAAGCATATCGTTCTTGCCGGCGGTGGTACGGCAGGTCATGTCAATCCTCTGCTCGCCGTGGCGCATGTGATTCGCGAGCTTGAACCAGACGCCGATATCGCAGTGGTGGGCACTGTCGTCGGCTTGGAACACGATTTGGTTCCCCAGGCCGGTTTCGAACTGGAAACCATTGAGAAGGTTCCTTTCCCACGCAGGCCCAATATGGCGGCGCTGAAGTTTCCCGCGCAGTGGAAGGCCGAAACGGCCAAAGTCCGTGACATTCTCACCCGTCATGAGGCGCAGGTGGTTGTCGGCTTCGGCGGATACACGTCCGCTCCCGTATATGCGGCAGCGCACAAGATGGGCATTCCGATCGCGATGCATGAGCAGAATGCCCGTGCCGGAATGGCCAACAAATTGGGAGCTCGCTGGCGTCCATGATTGGCACCGCCTATGCGCAAACCGGCTTGAAGCCACGCAAGGGTGTTGAAGCCGAGCGTGTGGGATTGCCATTGCGTGCCGAAATCGCAGCGATAGCCCATGGCATGGAACATGACCGCATTGCCACAAGACAATCGGCCGCAGCGCAACTCGGTGTCGATCCGAACCGTCCACTGGTGGTGGTGACTGGAGGGTCGCTGGGCGCGGTGAACGTGAACCGTGCGGTGGCGGCTTCCGCTAGGGAGCTGCTGGAACACGCCCAGGTGATTCATCTGACTGGGAAAGGCAAAGATGATGAAGTGCGTTCATTGGTGTCGGTGAGCGCCGGCGAACAGGTGCTTGGCGAGCTTGGCCCGGACCATGGCAATGATGGCGATTATCGTGTTGCGCCGTATTTGGAACGTATTGATCTCGCATTCGCTTGCGCCGACCTGATTATCTGTCGCTCTGGGGCCGGCACCGTATCGGAATTGACGGCTTTGGGACTCCCTGCGATTTATGTTCCGCTGCCAATCGGCAACGGCGAGCAGCGATTCAACGCCCAGCCTGTCGTCGATGCGGAAGGCGGTCTGATGGTGGCCGATCGCGAATTCACCGCCGAATGGGTCAAACAGCATGTGCCGAAGCTGCTTGCCGATTCGGATCTGCTTGCCAAGTATGGCGACAACGCCTGGCAATACGGTATTCGAGATGCCGCCGAAGTCATGGCCAAGCGCGTGCTTTCCATGATTGACGAAAAGTAGGCTGCGGCGACGGCAGGTGCGTTCGCCACATTCCAAAATCCCACCCATGATCGGCCATATGCGAGACCATGGGTGAGACCATAATGGAACAAGCTAGAAAAAACATGCAAGAGGAGCAGTCGTGTCTGACAACCAGCGTGAAGCCGGTACCATCGTTCTTGATCCAACCCATGCGTCGTTCAGTCCGCAGGAAGGCGTGAATGATTTGGGGGCCACCCATTTCATCGGCATTGGAGGCGCGGGCATGAGCGTGCTCGCTGAAATGCTGCACGAACAGGCGTTGAAGTGGACGGTTCAGATCGTGAACCCAGCGCCAAAACCGATCGTCTGCAGGGAATCGGCATTACCGTCGAATTCGGGCAGCACGCGGAAAACGTCGAAGGCAAACATACCGTCGTATTCTCCAGCGCCATCAAATCCGACAATCCGGAAATCGTCGCAGCATACGAAGCAGGCGAACGCATCGTGCACCGCAGCGACATTCTCGCATTGCTGATGAACGCAAAACGTGCGGTGACGGTCGCAGGAGCTCATGGCAAAACCACGACCAGTTCCATGCTGGCCCATATCCTCACCCATGCCGGTGAGGGAAATCTGGCCGATCCAAGCTATGCCATCGGCGGATCCATCCAAGGCAAGGATGGTGTGACGCTTGACGGAGGCCATGCTGGTAAGGGCGACGTTCTTGTGGCGGAAGCGGACGAATCCGATGGCAGCTTTGCCAAGTATCATCCGGAAATCGCCATTGTCACCAACTCCGAAGCGATCATCTCGACCATTACGGCACGCAGGAAAACTATCGTGCGGCTTTTGTCAATCATGTCCAGCATGCCGAAAAATCGGTGGTGATGTGCGGCGATGATGAAGGCAATCTTGCGGTATTGCGTGCTCTCGACCCGCAGACGGCCAAGCGTACGGTCGTGTATGCGACGCAGGATACGGTTTCGTTGGGTGATTTGAACGGTGCCGCGTTCGTGCATATCGAATCGGAAAGCGAAAGCGCGCAAAGCGGTGTCGAACATTTCACCCTACACATGCCCGCGGGATTGTTGGGCGAACATGAGCGTATGGTTCCGGTGACGCTTACCGTTCCAGGCATTCACAACGCGCGCAATGCCTCCGCTGCGATTATTGCGGCCGCGTTGTTGGGCGTCGATGTCGAGAACGCTGCCCAAGCCGCCACGTCGTTCCTTGGCGCTGCCCGTCGTTTCCAAGTGCGTGGTATGGTCGGCCAAGTGACTGTCGTTGATGATTACGCGCATCATCCTACGGAGATTTCGGCATTGCTGGATGCGGCGCGCCGCAGGTACCCGCAGTCGGTGATTCGCGTGATCTTCCAGCCGCACCTGTTCTCCCGGACCATGTTCTTTGCGAGTGAATTCGCTGAAGCATTGGCCAAGGCGGATGATGTGATCGTCACCGGCATTTTCCCCGCACGTGAAAAGCAGGAGGACTATCCGACGATTAGCTCCGCCACCATTGTGGACGAGGCGCTTAAGCTTGACCACACGCCTGCCGAGGATTGGATTCGCGGAGTGGAGGATATGCATACCGCGGCACAGATGATGACGATGCGTGCTCATCATGGCGATGTCATCTTCACTGTTGGCGCAGGCGACATCACACAGATGGACGAGGTGATGCTGCACTCCCTTCAGGCTCATCGTTGGGATTGTGAGGGCTGATGACGCGAAGGGTCATCAGTCAGGTACGGGTTCGATGGTTCCGCAACGACGCCTGAAAATCAGACGTCGCATGGTAGAACCATCCAAAGCCGGAAACACAGCGATGCTGGAAAGCAGGTTCAGCCGAAAGGCCGTTCCGTCGCTGGTGGAGCGGGACGCGCGTCTTCTTCCGGGAAGAAGACGCAGGAAAATACGGTTGAGAGTGGCAACAAAGGCAGCGTGAGTCGTTCGAGATCAGGCGATTTCGTGGACGCGCGCAATCTTGCCGGCGAGGATTTCGTTTCGAAGACATTGGAGGAAACCATAGGCACGTTGGGCGTGGTAACGCGCCCGAAGGTGGTTGATTTCAGTGCGCGTCTGAAAGAACGACGCAAGGCGAACGCGCGTGTCGTCGCCATGCGCGCGTGCGTTTCCGCTGCTGTCATTGTTGTTGCAGGCGCGTTGGTATGGCTGTTTTTCTTCTCATCGGTATTCCGTCTCGAGTCCGGCAATATTAGCGTTGTCGCGCCAACGAATGGGTGAGTGAGTCTCAGGTGTTGGATATTGCGGGCCAGCAAGCAGGAAAATCGATTCTTCTCGTGTCGAACAATGACGTGGAAAAGAAAATCAAGGAGATTCCGGGAGTCACTTCCGCGCAATCCAAGAAAAAACTGCCCGACTCCCTTGAAGTGACCATCAAGGCGCAAAAGCCTGCTGCGATGCTCAAGACAGGCGAGGACAGCATGACCGCGGTCGACAGCAAGGGGCGTATATTGAATTCCGTCAGCGGAGCTTCCGTGGAAGGAATTCCCGTCATTGAAGTGAAGGATGTCGAAACAAGTCTGAGCAATCGTTCCATCAAGGAGGCGTTGAAGATCCTCAGCTCATTGCCGGAATCGATGCGCAACTCCATCACCAAGGTGACTGCCGAAACCCAGGATTCCATCACCACGGAAATCAATGGGGGAGACCGTGTGATCGTATGGGGCGATTCATCCGGCCTCAAGTTGAAGAAAGCTGTCGTCGATAAAATCATCAATGATCCGAATGTGATCGGAGACAAGCATAACGTCGACGTGTCTGCGCCGTTGCGTCCAATCATCAAATAGTCGCGTTGATATACGAAGAACCCCGGTTGCCTTGCGGTACCGGGGTTCTTCGCGAATAGGAGGAGAGAAGGAGAAGTTCGATTATTGGAGGCCGTCAGCGTTCGGATTGGCCTTCAACGCAGGAGCGACGGAGACCGCGGGATCGAGACGCGGAATCAGCGTGCACTGCGTGGCATGGTACAGGTCGGACTTGCCCGGCCAGACGGTACCGATGACCTCGTTGTCTTTGTTCAGCTGGTGGAACCAAGAACCGTTCTTATGGTCGATCAGGTATTCGTCAATGTACTTCCAGAAGGTCGCATACCAATCCTTGTACACCTGCTTGCCGGTGACGGTGGCCAGTGTGGCCGAGGTGTTCACGGATTCGGCAAGCGTCCAGTGCATGCGGTCGGTGACAACGGGCTTGCCGTTCCAATCGGTGGTGTAAGCCAAACCGATGGTGCCTTCGGCGTTCCAGGCGTCGGCAAGTGCCTGAGCGAACAGGTTCTCGGCGGCTTCGATAAGCTGCTGCTTGCCTTCTTCGGAACGCTGCTTGGAGCTCAACGCATACTGGGTGATGAGACGTGCCCACTCGATGCCATGGCCCGGAGTGGCGCCGTACGGCTTGAACTGGTCATCCGGCTTGTCATGGTTGCATTCGAGATCCGGCTGCCAATCGGCGGTGAAATGCTCAGGAATACGCCAGTTATTGTTGGCTGCCCATCCGACCACATGATCGATGATACGACCAGCGCGCTCGCGGTATTCCTCGTTTCCGGCCACATCGGCAACGGCAAGGAATGCTTCGGTGGTGTGCATATTGGCATTGATGCCGCGATAGGAGTCAAGCTCGGTGAATTCCGTGTTCCAAGTATCGACGGCCAGACCGATCTCGTCATCCCAGAAATGCTTGTCGTAGGTTGCCAGAGCCTCTTCGAGCAGCTCGTCCGCGTCCGGGCGGCCGATAAGCTTGGCGGAAGTGGCGGCAAGAATCACGAAAGCGTGGGCGTAGCAGACCTTGCCTGCTTCATGGGTGGAGCCGTCTGCGGAAATGGACGGATACCATCCGCCGTTTTCATCGTCATGCAGCGGACCGCGCAGGCCGGCGATGGCCTTGTCAACCAGTTCTGCGGCGCCCGGCTCGCCGTGCAGGAACCCCAAGGAATACACGTGCGCCATGCGGCAGGTGATCCACGTGTGGATGTTTTGGGTCAGATCCGGATTGCCGGTATCGTCCAGCCAGTAGGAGCCACCCTGCGGGGCGGGGAAATTGTGTCCGAAATGCAGGAGCTCGTTGGTTTCCGCCTCGAGCAGGGCGTGGTTTTCTTCGGAGCCGAACACGTAGGCTTCGGGAGAGTAAGTGCAGGTCATCGATCAAGTCCTTCCTTGACGTCGTCTGCTGTGACGTGATAACTAGGTTGATGTATTAACTATGTTAACCACTTAAGCGGTTAATGCAAATCGACACACGGAATTTGATGGTGGGATTCTGATGATTTGTGATGGGGGAGAGCTGGATTTTTCGTATGTTGATTTGACGAGGTTGTCTTGTGAAGAGGAGTACCTAAAAACGTACCTTGCATGCTGTTTAGGGTGGTAGACAGATGGAACTTGGAAGAGATTAAGCAAGCCGGAGGAGGGATTTTTGCCCACATTTTTTTAGAACATCCGGCACATTGGGGGTAATTTGGAGTAAACCCAGGAATCTTCGAAAACCGTTGGAAATACAAGAAAAGCCGCCATTTCTGGCGGCTTTCAACTCGTGGAGATGCGGGGAATTGAACCCCGGTCCGATAACCGAACCCTCAGTCTTCTACGTGCGTAGTCTGCTGGCCGTGCGGCGGTTTTCCTGCTCCCATCGATATCGCAGACAACTGATGGCGGGCATATCTACAGTAAAAGTCCCTTGCCGGCCTGTGGCTCAGTCGACAAAGCAAGTCTTCTAAACGACGCTCAGCATCCTTCCAAAGACGAGAAGGAGTGAACGGAGCGGCTGCTCACTGGTTAATCCTGGCGCGAAGCTCAGGCAGCGAGAGCGAACTCAGTGCGGTTAGATTTAGCACTTATTCTTTTGTAGGGGGCATCCACGAGCGGACCCTACGTTCTCGGCACGCTTCCCTGCGACGAACAGGTCACCGTCGAAACCGATCATCCCCAATCTTGAATTATCAAGCACCCGGTGCAAGACCGGACTTTTCAAGATATCATGGAATGTCAATAAGTGCAAATCATCTACCGTAATTCTTGCGCTGTGAGCGAAGCCAAAGCTTAAACTGATAGCCACTCACAGCTTGACGTGAATACCGAAATAATCCATGACCAATTCACAGAACATCATATTGGCCCAGCTGAACCACGGACGGGTATAGGAGTTCGGGTCGTTCGCGTCAAAGCTTTCATGCATGAGATGCGTGCCGGCGTCGGCGGCG